>Ga0114922_10001579_pt1 | contig 21676 bp, 23 predicted proteins | sample AartaG_FD_100975 | JGI IMG/M metagenome (GOLD analysis project Ga0114922, IMG submission 100975) | Deep subsurface microbial communities from Aarhus Bay to uncover new lineages of life (NeLLi) - Aarhus_00045 metaG | ecosystem: Environmental > Aquatic > Marine > Oceanic > Sediment | place...
CATTATCAGCGGTCCTGAGCCATCCCACAATCTCAAGGTAGCTATTGATGAAGCACTTAAGTGCAAAAAAGAGGGTGTGTCAAAGACCATCCTTATCGCCCATAGCGGGCACGGGCACTTTGACCTGGCTGCCTATGAGAAATACCTAACGGGGCAACTTGAAGATTATGCCTATCCCGAGGAAGAAGTAAGGAAGGCCCAGCTTGAACTGCCCAAGGTAGGCTGAAGAAAACTGCTGGCGCCATAGCAACTCTTGCCATGGCGCCAGCCCTGAAGCACGAGCCATAAATACTTGCCTGTAGAAAAGAATAGCAGTAGCTCCTATGACTGGCGATTATAAGGTGACTTTCATGTCTTCATAGCCTAGGCTTATATCTGCTTCTAGTTCCTGAGCCACTTGAGCTACTTCTTCCTTAATCTCCCGCTCAAAGGGATTCCCAATATGGATAACAATGACGCGAGGTAAATACCCTTTGACCCGGCGAAATTGAGTAAGTTCCTCCTTCAAGAGCCGAGCCGAAAAATGGCCAACTTTCTCAAGCCAATCTCCACGCTTATTAGGGCCAGTAACTTCAGTAATAAGCAACTGAGGAGAAATATGCTGCCAGCAATCAGATATTCCGACCGTGGTATCGCCAGTGTAAAACAGGCTTTTGCCATCTGAAGAGGTGATTTGATAGCCAACGGCAGGTACGGAATGCTTTGCCGGCAGTGCTAAAACATCATACCCCGCAATAGCTTTTCTCTTATAAGGCTCAATAGCTTCGAGTAGGAGAGCCGGTTCCTCTTTACTGGGATATTCAAGAAAATTGACATACATCTTGCCATCAAGAAGACAGGGAGTAACAACGTCAAGCGTGTAGCGCAGGGCATAAACCTCTAGCTGCCCTTGCCAGTAATAACTAGCATTAGCAGCCAGAGTAACCAAATCCCGAGTATGGTCAAAGTGATGGTGGGTCAGCAGAACTGTTTTTATCTTTTTCTGTTGTGTCTGGGAAAGGGCAGAGGTAATTCCACCGGCGTCTATAGCCAAAGTGCCATCAATTAATAGGGAGGTTAGCCGTGCTCCTTTTAGCTCAAACTGATGGGCCCCTAGAATTCGAACTTTCACTTCACTGGCTGTCTATAACTCTGTCAGTGGCACCGAGAAACTTCTGCCATTGAGCTAATTCCTCAGCCAGAATCTGACGACCTTTCTCGGTCAACTCATAATATCGACGCTTTTGCTTCCGGGCGACTTGCTGCCACGAACTCAACACGAGTCCTCTGCTCTCCAAACGGCGTAATGCAGAGTAAATAGTGCTCGCCGTAAGATCAAAATAGCCTTGGCTCCTTCGATCCAGTTCTTTGGCAATCTCATAGCCATGCATAGGCAATTCATCGATAATGAAAAGCAGTAATGGCTCAACAACACCCCGCAGTAACTGTCGAACATAAGATTGAGACATCGTTGTTTCAGTATATCAACTCTGCAAGATTAAATCACTCTGTCCCTGAGTTCGGGCGCAGATTTTTTGTAAGAAAGATAGTAATGGTATAATAAGCTACAGCGAAAAATGCCCAAGAAGATTAAATATATCCTGGCTGCCTTAACACTATTAACTCTAACATTGAGCACCAGCGCTTGCTCTATGTATCCCCCCCTGACACCCACACCACCCCAACCCGATAACTCAACCCAGCATACTAACCCCGATTGGACACTCCCCTCAGAGAACGAGCCGCCGGCTATTCCCTTGCCTGATTTTCCCCCCGTAATTGCCCAGGCAATGCCTTCAGTGGTCTCCGTAACCACAGAAAGGATCGTCTCTGGTCTCTTCGGTCAATATGCACAGCCTGCTGCTGGATCAGGGGTGATTATCGATGGTGAAGGGTATGTTGTCACCAACAACCATGTAATTGAAGATGCCCAGAGTATCTACGTGGAGTTGAATGATGGTAGAACCTTCCCGGCATATCTAGTAGGCACCGATGTTTTAACCGACCTTGCAGTGATAAAAATAGATGCCGCAAATTTGCCTTATGCTTATTGGGGCGACTCAGCTTTGCTATCTATTGGCGATTGGGTAATAGCTATTGGCAATGCTCTGGGAGAAGGAATAACGGCGACTGAGGGCATTGTAAGCCGCTTAAATGTATCCGTGGACGTTGAAGGAAATACCCTCTACGGCTTAATTCAAACCACTGCCGCTATCAATCCCGGTAACAGCGGTGGCCCACTGGTGAACATGGCCGGTGAGGTGATAGGCATCACCAGCATTAAGATGGCTGCAGTTGGAGTAGAAGGCATGGGCTATGCCATAAGCAGCGATGAGGCTAAGCTTATTATTCCAGATTTGATTCACCACGGGCATGTGACCTACCCCTGGCTAGGAGTGGGATTATATACCGTGGATCCCTCTATAGCTGCAGCAATAAACCTTTCAGTCGATAAAGGAGCGCTTATTGTAGAGCTAGTTGATAACAGCCCTGCGCATGCTGCTGGATTAAGAACGGATGATGTCATCATCCGCTTTGGGGACAAAGAAATAACTAATGTTGCTGACCTTGTCCAAGCCATTCGCAGCAGCCAAGTTGGACAAGAGCTAGAAATAACCTTCGTCAGAGGCGAAGATACCAAAATAACCTCAGCCCGATTAATAGAGCGCCCCACTCCCTAGAATTGGCTTGCTTCAATCAAATCCTAAGCACCAAATACGAAATACTAAGCAATGTCCGTAGCATTCCTTTATTAAACATCGGCTTTCAGGCTACTACTGTTAGCTGAATACTTATAGCTGTGGGCCCGAATTAAGATTTGTTGCAAAATAGATGCCATCTTGTTCGCCCTGAGCCCTCCGACAAGCTCAGGATAAGCGGAATTTTCGCTACTTTTCACTGATTCGTCGGCGGGCAACCCCCTCAAGCTTTGTTCAGGGTTTAGGACTCGCCTGCTTGATTGCCAAAAAAACGTCGCTATCTGAGATGCGATGTTTCTCGCTATAAGCTCCATCAGGAGGCAAACCATCTACAAGCTCCTGAGATAACGTCTCCTGTTTAATATAACTGGCAAAACCATTTATCACTTGCTTGATAAGTGGTTCTTTTGCCTGATAATAGGTGATGATATGATCTGTGATTTCAAACTTGGCATTGCGACGCATATTCTGAAGATGACGCACAAGTTCTCTACTTACTCCCTCACCAATTAGCTCAGGAGTTAATTCAGTGCTTATGGCCACCCAATATCTGGCGTCGTTGGCCATGCTGTAATCTGGCATGTTTGAAGTAAATTCCCCTAGGTCCCCTGCCTCGCTCAATACGACGAGTTGCTTGACATTTACTTCCTCCATTACCTCACTGGCTAAGCTCTCCAAAGCTTTCTTCTCCCCTTCGGACCCTACCCTGACCACAGCTTTCTCCAATGGCTGGCGCACTTTAATCCCCGCCTTGGCTCGTGCTGCCCTGCCCAAGCTAGATATTTTCATAGCTAGCCCGACATCGCTATTTAGCTTGTCATTGATTTTAGTTTCATCCGCCATGGGGAAATCAGTTAGCTGAACGCTTTCGCTAGCCTCAGGATTAACAGAGCGAAGCAGATTTTGATGAAGCTCTTCAGCAATAAATGGCACGAAGGGCGCCAACAAGCGGGACAGAGTTACCAGACATTGATATAGCGTAGTGTATGCCGCCAATTTATCGGCATCGTTCTCGCTTTTCCAGAACCGGCGGCGGTTCCTCCTCACATACCAGTTAGAGAGATTATCCACAAATACCTCAATTCTGCGTGTTGCAGAAGTGGGATTGTAGCTATCCATCAATTTCGAAACCTCGCTTACGAGCCGATTAAGCTCTGAGCCAATCCAATTATCCAGCTCACTGGAAGCTTTTGGCTGATAGCTGTCAGCTGTCAGGGGTTGGGGAACAAAGCGATCGATATTGGCATAAAGGGTAAAAAAGGAATAGGTATTCCACAAAGTAAGGAGAAATTTACGCGTCGTCTCTGCAAGCACCTTGGTGGAGAAACGGTGGTTATCTTCCGCCGTAGTGGAAACCAGCATATACCACCTCAGGGCATCGGCACCGAAATTATTGATCGCAGCCCAAGGATCAATTACGTTGCCCTTGGATTTGCTCATCTTCTCACCCTGGGCATCGACAACATGCCCTAAGCAGATGACATTCTTAAAACAGGGATGACCGAAAAGCAGGGTAGCTATAGCATGTAAGCTATAAAACCAGCCTCGAGTCTGATCCACAGCCTCGCAAATAAAATCGGCGGGAAAATTCTGCTCAAACTTATCTTCATTCTCAAAGGGATAATGCCACTGAGCTACCTGCATAGCTCCGGAATCAAACCAACAATCAATTACCTCGGGAACACGCTGCATCTTGCCACCGCACTTAGGACAGGCGAAGGTAATTTCATCCATATAAGGGCGGTGTAAATCCAAGGGTGTAGTCAAACCACTGAGATTTGACTGCGCCCTTAATTCGTCCACTCCGCCGACACACTCATAATTGTCGCAGGAAGAACAGCGCCAAATATTGAGGGGAGTCCCCCAATATCTCTCCCGTGAAAAAGCCCAATCGACATTGTTCTCCAGCCAGTCGCCAAAGCGACCATGCTTGATATAATCAGGGTACCAGTTTATTTCGGCATTGCCCGAGATAAGCCCCTCTTTTACTGCGGTTGTCCTGATATACCAGGTCTGCTTGGCATAATAGAGAAGAGGTGACTCACACCTCCAGCAGAAAGGGTAGGTATGGCTAATCGTCTCACTGCGGAAGAGCAGGCCAAGAGACCTTAAGCTATCAATAATGTCTTTATCGGCCTCTTTGACAAATTTACCTGCACCCGGTAAATCCAGCTTCCATCGTGCTGGCCCAAGAATCACTGGGACTTCACTTTTCTGAATATATTCCCGTGCCCCAGGTGTAGAACCTGTCACTAGGTTAGTCGTTACCACCCCATTCAACTCCACCGTATGGACTAGGGGCAGACCCTCCTTCTCGCCTACCGCGAAGTCTATCTCACCATAAGCCGGGGCTATATGTACAATCCCCGTCCCCTCATCCATGGACACAAAATCACCTTCAATAACACGATAAGCTCTCTTATCTCCCTTGACGTAACGAATATCAATATTGTTATATAAGGGTTCGTAATGCACTCCAACTAAATCTTCCCCGATTATCTTTTCCACCACCTTACAGCCATCCAGCCCCACCACACCAAGCAAAGCCGAGGCTAAAATAAGATACTCCTTATCTGACTCCACTACTACATAGTCAGCATCTGGCGCCACTGCCAAGGCAGTATTCCCAGGGAGTGTCCAAGGCGTGGTAGTCCAGGCAAGGAGATAAGTAGGCACGGTTGAGGAGAGAAGCGAGCGAGCATATTTGCTACCCCCAGGCTGTGCCAGGTCAAGCTTGAACTTCACCCAAATTGAAGGGTCATCCACCTCCTCATAGCCCAAAGCTACCTCGTGAGAGCTAAGGGATGTGCCACATCTAGGGCAGTGCGGCGTTACTTTATAGCCTTGATAAATCAAGCCCTTGTCCCATAGCTCTTTCATTATCCACCAGCAGGATTCAATATAGCTATTGTCCAAGGTTATATAAGGATGCTCCATGTCTAACCAGCAGCCAAGACGCTCAGTCATAGCCTCCCATTGCTTAATATATTTGAAAGCGCTTTGGCGACAATGGTCGTTGAACCGAGCTACTCCATATTCCTCAATTTGCGCCTTACTGGTAAGGGCAAGAGAGCTTTCCACCTCCAACTCAACGGGCAAGCCATGGGTATCCCACCCTGCCTTTCGTGGCACATGATAACCCTTCATCGTCTTGTACCGGCAAACAACGTCTTTATATAGACGAGACAGCACATGATGAACTCCCGGGCTACCATTAGTTGTGGGTGGACCTTCATAGAAGGCATAATGTGGTCCCCCTTCTCTTATCTCGATGCTCTTATTAAAAATTCCATGTTCTTTCCAGAAGCGCAGGATATCTTCTTCCAGTTGAAGAAAGTCAACCTTACTGTTTACTTCTCGGAACATAGCTAAGCCTGTCTCAGTAAAATAACCACCTTCCTGCTCTCACCCTCGCCTATGCTATGAGTTGTTACTTCGGGATTATCAGCCAGAGTTAAGTGAACAATGCGACGTTCGTCAGCAGGCATTGGCTCCATAGTGATAGCACGGTGTCTTGATCTCACCTGCTCAGCTAGGTATAAGGCCAATCTCTGCAAGGAATCACGACGGCGTTTTTTGTATCCCCCAACATCGACTCTTAACGGAAGCCAGGCCTTTAACCGTCCAGCTACCATAAGCTTAGTAATATGTTCCAAGGATGCCAGCGTCTGACCTCGCCGACCAATCAAGATACCCAAATCGTCACCTTCAATATTCAAAACCAGAGGTATTTCCTCGGATAGCACTTCAACCTTGCCTGTTACCCCCAGCAACTCAAGCAAAGTTTCTAAAATTTCTGTGACCACCTTGACCACATCCCTTTCCTGCAGGTTTGCCGGAATCACCCTAATCAAAGCCTCTTTACTTCCCACTCCTAAAATTCCCGACCTCCCCTCTTTAACAACCTCCACCTCAAATTGGTCTCGGCTCATCCCTAACTGCGCCTCTGCCTTCTCTATTGCCTGTTCAACTGTCGCAGCAATTATCTCAATCTCTTCCATAGTCCGATCTCCCTTTAGCAATTTGCTTTATTATCAGAACAATTCGCGACCGCCTCTACAATGCCAGTTAATCTTTATTTCACTGGTGTTGGTCGAAACGGCGAACGGAATTTAAGGTAACCCCAACCACCGGTGAAGAAATATTGAGTTAGAATACCAATTACGTTGGAAGCTGCCCAAAAGAGTGGCAAGCCACTGGGGAACATTAAAGTAAACAAGCCAAACATAAACGGCATCATCAGCAACATCATGCTGTTTGTTGACTGTTGCCTGGGATCAACGGTTGGGGCAGTGGTCATCTTCTGTTGTACCCACATTGTGCCACCAACTATGATAGCCAAAATTAAAGTATGGTCAGGTTGTCCTAAATCGAGCCACAAAAATTGACTGTTTAACGGAATCGCTTGACTCACCACCTCCCAGGAGTAAAGATGCTGAGCTAAATCAAGCAAGTTCTCTGGCGTGGTAGCCAGAGCTTTCATAATGGCTTGATACAGAGCAATCCAGATAGGAAACTGAATTAGCATAGGCCATAAGCAGCCCATAGGGTTTATCCCGGCCTCCTTATAAAGCTTCATCATCTCCTGCTGAAGTTTTTGCTGATTTTTACCGTGTTTCTTCTGTAATTCTTGAATTTTCGGCTGCATACTCTGCATAGCTTTGGTAGACTCGAGCTGTCGCCTCATAAGAGGCCAGAGAGCTAAACGAACGATAATGGTAAGTGCAATGATCGCTAACCCAAAATTATGAAAAAGAATGCTGCTTAGGGCAATCAAGCCATTGAGTACCGGGTCACCTATGATTAAATACCATACTTCTGCCATTAGGCCTAACCCTCATTCCTCAATAGTCAAGGGGGATTTCCAACTTAATCCCCCCCTATTAATATCCAGAACATATACCCAGTTATCTTGACCTCGAATGTAAACTAGACCTTCTTGGGCACAAAGAGAACCTCTAACGACAGCACCGACTGACATAATCTTTAATGGCACTATTGCCTTATCTTCGAGCTCAGCATTGAGGTCAAAAACATATACACTGCCCAATTCATCAGCTACTATCAGCAAATTATCCATCAAAACAGGTGAGGAAACTACAGGGTTTCCAGCATCAAATTCCCAGAGTTTTTCCCCTGTTTCTGCGTCAATAGCATAGACTTTGCCATCGAGGCAGCCAGCATAAACAACTCCCTCGTTAATTAGAGGGGCAGCCCAAAACCATTTGTCGCCCGGGAAGCTCCATGACAGCTCACTGTCACCTATCTTTATGGCATAGAGCTTGCTATCAAAGGAGCCCACGTATATGGTATCTTCGTAAATCACCGGATGTGAAGCAAAACCCGTTTCTGACTCAAAGAACCATGGCAATAAAGCACCTGTTTCAACCGATAAAGTAACGATATGACCTGCAAAGGTGCCCACATAAAGAGTATCACCCTGTATCACCGGGGACGTCCACAGCTTTTTATGTAAGATGTCCGATTCCCAATTCAGGTCACCAAATTCTTTATCCAAAGAATACACCCTGCCATTCGAGCTGCTTACATATAGGGCCTCCTCGCTCATTACCAAGTCGGCTACTATAGCGTTGCTTCCCGCGTTCGTTCCGGGACAATTCCACTCCCATTCACCATACCTGGTCTGAGGAAAAGCCAAAGCCTGGCTTCTAGCCACTGTGTTCAATGCCAGAACTTGCCCACTATAACTTCCAACATAAACTATGTCTCCATCTACAATCGGTGTGCCATATATAGTAGTGGAAACAGACGATTGGCCACATGATAAGCCGCTGGAGGGTGCGGCGACGGGGGCGATGGTATAAGACCATTCTAGATTTCTAGTTGACGAATTTATCGCCACCACCCTCCCATCCACAGAGCCTGTATAAATGATGCCATCGTGAACCGCAGTCCCCGACCACCCTCTCGCTGGCTGAGATCCACCCGGAACACAGGAAACCAGGACTAAGGCAAAAAGAGAAATTACAACGAAAAATAATATCTTTGCTTGCTTCACTTCAGTAAATAATTAAGGTACCGGGTCATAGCCACCTTTGGAGAGGGGATTACATCGCGCGAGCCTCTTTGCTGTTAGCCAGCTACCTTGGGCAAAGCCGTGTCTTTCAATTGCCTCAAAAGCATAATGAGAGCATGTAGGCTGGAAACGACAAGAATGGGGAGTAACCTTCGACACTGTGTCTTGATATAGTTTAATTAAATCCAGAGTTAATTGCCTCATTCGCTGCTCTCCAGCAATTGTGCCCGAGCTAAAAGCTTGGCTACTGCCCTCTCTAGCTGGTGATAATCAGCACTGGCTGCTACCGACCGAACAATAAAGACGATATCCCATCCAGGCTTCAGCAATTGCAGCCTCATTATCTCTCTGAGCAACCTCTTTAAGCGATTGCGCTGCACCGCCTTACCCACCTTTTTGGTCACAGCAAAACCGTATCGGCTCAGACTCAAACCATTGGGCAACGCCTTCATCACTACCAGGCTACTTGCCCACACTTTACCTTGTTGATAAACCAAAACATATTGAGCTCTCTTAGTTAAAGATCGAGACTCCTTCATAGGGTAGAGTCAAACTGGAGTCAGCTTATGCCTTCCCCTAAGACGCCTGGCCTTAAGAATTCGTCTCCCACCCCGACTGGCCATTCTAGCGCGGAAACCTAACTTGCGCCTCCGGGAAATTTTCTTCGGTTGATAAGTACGTTTTGGCATCCTTCAACCCATCGAGCGAGATAGGCCCACGCCTCCTGTTTTCCAAATATGTTTGGGTGCATAAGGCAACATAGCGAGATAACGAGCTCTCTTTATAGCTTGTGCTAACCTCCGTTGATGTTTAGCACAGGCCCTGCTCCTCCGTCGCGACATAATCTTGCCCTGACTGGAAATATAGTGAGATAACACAGAAACATCTTTATAGTCGATTTTCATCTTCCCTTTGCAGAAGGGACAGATTGCTGGCTTGGTGATTAAGTTCCTCGTCCCTCTTACTCTTCTAATATAAGCCAAATCTTCTCCTTTAGTTTACTCAAAGGGTAAATCTTCAGGCTCAAGCTCCCCCTCTTCGGGAAGGGAAACTGAAGCTACTCTGTCGAGGAAAATCACTCGGTTTGCAGACACCTCCAGGCTAGTACGCATCTGTCCATCCTGCCCTTCCCAACTGCGAGAGTGTAATCTCCCTTCAACATAAACTCGCTTCCCTTTGGATAAGAATTGATTGCAGCTTTCAGCTTGCCTGCCCCAAACACTAACTCTAAACCACTCCGTTTCTTCCCTGCGCTCCCCGTCAGGACCAACATAACGATAATTGGTAGCCATGCGAAAAGAAGTAACTGCCTTCCCATTGGGCGTGTACCTCATCTCCGGATCACTACCTACATTGCCAATGAGCATTATTTTGTTTAAGCTTGCCATATCAATTCTTCACGTTTACTACAAGATATCGCAGAACGCCACCCAATGCACTAATTTCTGCTTCGAGCTCCTTAACTGATTTCGGCATTAATTTAAAGCGAGCCAGAACATAATTAGCCTCCATAAATTTCTTCATAGGGTAAGCCAACTTTCTCATCCCCCATTTGTCTAGCCCTTCCACCACCCCACCCCGGCTGTCAATGGACCGACTCACTTTGTCTATAATTTCAGACACCCCCTCTTCATCAAGCTCGGGACTAATTATAGCTACCAACTCATAATCACGCATTTCTAGGTTATTATATCATAAGAGGCTGACTTAGCAAAAAGCAATGGCAAGATGTTTATACCATCTCTAACGTCTACCAGCTAGAATGTTAAATAAAGCCAATGTTATAATTCCAGCGATGAAACTATCTGAGTTAGGAGAATTTGGTCTAATTGACCTCATACGCGGCAGCGTCGCCAGAGACAAAAATCCTGAACACGCTTCGTGGCAACGAGTTTTAGTGGGCATTGGTGACGATGCTGCTGCTTGGCAAAGTGATAACCACATCCAGTTAGCTACTACAGATACTTTAGTCCAAGATATACACTTCGACCTAGACATCATTAACTGGGAGGAATTGGGCTGGAAAGCATTGGCTGTGAATTTGAGCGATATAGCTGCCATGGGCGGTATTCCCAAGTACGCTCTGCTTTCTCTGGCACTACCTGGCGAACTGGAAGCGGAGGACATCTCCAAATTTACCAACAGTATGGTGCACCTGGCTGGGAAATTCGGAGTGGCCATAGTTGGAGGTAATGTAGCTACTGCTTCCAATGTAGTTATCACCATAACAGTCATGGGCTGCGCCAAAGACAAAACGATACTTAAGAGATCAACAGCTTTTCCTGGTGAGCAAATAGCTGTCACAGGATACCTGGGATTATCAGGAGCCGGCTTAGAAATGCTCAAGGGGAAAAATATTCCAGATCCTGAAATAAGAAATATCTTGAGACGAGCTCACCTTCAGCCTATACCGAAAGTAAAAGAAGGGCAAATCTTAATAGAACAAGGAGTTAAAACTGCCATAGATATAAGCGATGGACTTGTTGCCGACCTTGACCATATATGTGAATCCAGCAAAGTCAACGCTAGGATAAAAATAGAACAGGTGCCTGTGCACCCTTTAGTCAAAGCAAATTTCCCTAACCATCAGGAGCTAGCTTTGTGTGGTGGAGAGGATTACGAACTTCTTTTTACCGCTGATGAGGCAACTGTTGCTCAAGCTAAGCAAGCCCTAGATTGCCCAGTGAGCGTAATCGGTGACATAACAGAAGAAGAATTAGCAGCACGAGTGACTGTAGTGGATAGCAAGGGAAATATCATCCCTTACAAAAAAGGGGGTTGGGAACACTTTAAAAATGGAGTCCCTAAAGTTAAACTCGCATAGCCCTGAACAAACTCAGCTTTTGGGAAGCTACTTAGGGGAACTAGCTCAAAAAGCTGATGTTTTCCTTCTCACAGGCGAGTTGGGAACGGGCAAAACTTGTCTTGCCCAAGGCATTGCCCACGGGTTGGATATAAAAGAATATGCCTTCAGTCCCTCTTTTGTTATCTTTAGACAGTATCATGGCAGACTTCCTCTATATCACATTGATTTCTATCGACTGGAGCATATTGAGGAAATTGTTGATCTAGGGCTGGAGGAGTATTTTTACGGCGACGGAGTTTGTGTGGTTGAGTGGGCGGAGAAAGGGCTGCAGATAGTGCCCCGGGATAATTTGCTTATCTCCCTGCACTATATCCCTGCTTCCGAGACACAACGCTCTATTTGCCTAAAACCCAAAGGTGAACGCTACCGGGAACTGACAGAACAACTCAAAATGGGAGGGAAATTCTGGCGCTAAATACGAAATGCTAAACAATTCTATAAGCCTTCGACCGTCAGCCATCAGCCACTTACTGAGCGCTATTAGAAATTAGATTTTTGATATGGAATTAGCTATAGATACTTCGTCCAATACTGCCAGTGTCGCTTTATCCCATAAAGGTGAGTCATTAGCTTCGCTAACCTGGAAAACAGCACGAAACCATACAACGGAACTGTTGCCAAATTTACTTTGCTTGCTACAACAAGCCAAGGTGGAAATAAGCTCTATAGAAGCAATCATCGTAGCTAAAGGTCCAGGAAGTTTTAATGGGCTTCGAGTAGGCATAAGCACTGCCAAGGGACTGGCCTCTGCCTTAAATATTCCTTTGCTTGGTGTAAACACATTAGAAGCTGAAGCCCATCCCTTTGCTTTCACCGGATTGCCCCTGTGCCCTGTTCACAAGGCTGGTCGCGAGGATATAGCCACTGCCCTTTACCAGCAAAAAGATAATGAATGGCAATGTCTGGAAGAGGAAAAGCTGACCACAGTCAAAACTTTATGCCGTCGAATTAAGCGGAAAACGCTTTTTTGTGGTGAAATCCCCCCTGACATAATGAACGAGATACAGCAAAGCTTGGGCAAGCGAGCTATAATTTCCCAAAGTAATAGCCCATCCCGAGCTAGCTCTTTGGCTACATTAGGTTGGCGGAAATTGAGTAGAGGAGAACAAGATGACCCAGTCACCCTACAGCCATTATACCTTCGCCCCCCTCATATAACGAAGCCCAGGGATAAGACACCCCCTTTTGTCACTCTGAGTAAAGTAAAGGAACCCAAGAAGTGAAAATTCCCAGATTAGATGTTGAGTACACAACTAGGCTTTGTTTTGCCTGTGGCCAGGAGAACCCTATGGGGCTAAAGTTGAAACCTGTTCATGATGGAGAAAAAGTCACCGCAGAGTTCACCGCCGGGGAGTTTCATCAAGGGTGGAATAACGCCATTCACGGCGGTATTCTCTACAGCCTCCTCGATGAAGTAACTGCTTACGCCATGCTTTGCCATGGGATTGAGTTTGGCGTTACCGCCAAAAGCGAGATAAGATTTAAACAGCTAGCGCCAATCAATGAGCCAATCCAGGCCTCTGCCTGGGTCACTAAACTGACAAAAAGGCTAGTGGAAACTAAAGGAGTGCTCACTCTCAAGGATAATACAGTTATAGTCGAAGGCGATTTCTTATTCTACGTCTGGAGAGAGTCAAAAAAGACAGTCCTTTGGGACATGGATGGGGTTATTGCCGACTCCAATCTCCTCCACTTTGCCGCCTGGCAGGAGACTTTTGCTAAAAGGGGAGTAAAATTTACCAGGGAAGACTTTACCAAGCTTTTTGGCACCAGAAATGACTTCATAATCCACAGCGTTATGGGAGAGGAAGTCCCTGAAAGAGACGTCAAAATCATGGCACAAGAGAAAGAAGAAAATTTTCGGCGGAAGGCAAAGGGGAACATCAAGCCATTTCCCGGGGTAGTGAAGCTGCTGAATGCCATTAAGAATGGGAATTTCAAATTAGGCTTGGTTTCTTCAGCGCCAAAGGAAAATATCGACTTGGTCATTGGCGAGCTTAATTTGGAGGGATTCTTCGATTGTATTGTTTTCGGTCGAGAAGTGTCCGAAAGCAAACCCAGCCCCCAGATATATCTTTTGGCCGCCGAGAAACTGGAAGTTACACCTAAGGATTGCGTGGTAATTGAAGATTCTCCCCTGGGGGTCAACGCAGCCAAAAACGCGGGGATGCAATGCCTGGCCATAAGCAATACACACCCTCGACAAGAGCTCGAGGAGGCTGACAAAGTAGTTGCCTCTTTAGAAAACATAGATTTAATCGCCCTACTCATAAATTTTTAGGAAGGAGCCAATTGAAAATGGAGAGGAGCTTAGTGCTTATCAAACCTGATGCCATACAAAGGGGACTGGCAGGGGAAATCATTTCTCGTCTTGAAAATAAGGGGCTACAAATCGTGGCCACGAAGATGTTGCACATGAACAAAGCTTTAGCCCAACGACACTATGCTGTTCATAAAGGGAAAGCTTTCTTTGACGATTTGGTAAATTTCATTACCTCCAGCCCGATCATCGCCATCGTCTTCCAAGGTAAAAATGCTGTGGAAATAATAAGACAAATGATGGGAGAAACCGACCCTGCTAAAGCGCATAGCGGCACTATTAGAGGTGACCTGGGAATTGATATTGGACATAACCTGGTACATGGCTCTGATTCACTAGAAAATGCCTCACAGGAAATAGCCTTATTCTTCTCAGCAGAAGAAATTTTCAGCTATGACCGGGCGCTCGATACATGGCTCTATTGAATTCTAACTACAGGGATCGCCTTGTCCCATAATTTATCCAGTTGATAATAATCCCGCTCCAGCGGGGCGAACACATGAATAATAACCGAACCAAAATCAGCAAGCATCCAACCAGAGTCAGGTGCCCCTTCATTGTGATGAGGCACAACACCTTTGCTCTTCAACATTTCACCGATCCCCTGCCGAATAGCTTCAATATGCCGCTTGGTATCTCCAGTGCAAATAACGAAGTAATCCGCAAACGAACACGAAGGTCTAACGTCCAGCATAACGATATCCCTTGCTTGCTTCTCAGAAGCAAGTTCTGTAGCTAAGCGCGCTATTTCTTCCGCTTCCAGAAAGGCACTAACCCCCTTCAATATATATCATACCACCTATAGCGAACCTTGACTAATGCTATCTTACCATATATATCTGACATATCTGGGCATAATATACCACTGCGAAGCATAAAACTCTACAGCAATGCCCCTCCGCTTGCAAACTTGAGAAGTTGAATTTCTCAATTTGCAGTATATCTGCTATAATACAAACGAGATTAAAGCTATGCAGTCAAAGTGGTGGCGTAGTGGGTTCTTTTATATACTACTTCTAGTAGTGGTAGTGGCTCTTGTATTGGCCTTCATGCCCCGCGAGGGGCCTGAAGAAGTAGGCCTGGCTGAGTTTATCGAGAGTGCGAAACAAGGGCAAATTGACACCATTAGGCAAGATGGCGATAGCCTCAACGGCTTGAAAGATGGCGTAGTCACAATCAAAGCGGCATTTGTAGGTGGTACCGATGACCTGCGCAATTACCTCGAAGCAGAAGGGGTAAGCCTGGGAGCAGCAGGAATAAAAATCGACGTGAAACCTAGTGGCTATGATTGGGGAATGATAGCCCTGAATATCATTCTGCCCATTGTGCTACTTGGGACATTATTCTACTTCTTCTTCCGTTCAGCCCGTGGCGCTGGTACACAAGCTTTCAATTTCAGTAAAAGCCAGGCACGATTAAGTCTCGACAACAAGCCCAATGTCACTTTCGCCGATGTTGCTGGAACGGATGAGGCAAAAGAAGAGGTTCAAGAAATAGTTGAATTCCTCAAGTCCCCTCAGAAATTCCTTGCACTGGGGGGACGCATACCCCGAGGAGTACTCCTGGTAGGCCCACCAGGAACAGGCAAGACTTTACTAGCTAAAGCTATAGCTGGAGAAGCCCAGGTGCCTTTCTTCTCTATCAGCGGCAGCGAATTTGTAGAGATGTTTGTGGGCGTCGGTGCCGCGAGGGTCAGGGATTTATTTGAACAAGCCAAGCGTAATGCACCATGTCTCGTATTTGTTGACGAAATCGATGCCGTAGGTCGACACCGTGGTGCTGGCTTAGGTGGAGGGCACGACGAAAGAGAGCAAACCCTGAATCAAATCCTGGCTGAGATGGATGGCTTCGATACCAATGTTAATATCATCGTCATAGCTGCCACCAATCGCCCCGACATCCTCGACCCTGCTCTCCTACGCCCCGGCCGTTTTGACCGCCACATTGTCATCGACCTACCTGATATGAAAGGCCGCCAGGCTATTCTGGAGGTGCATGCCAAAGGCAAGCCACTGGCCAAGGAAGTTAGCCTCGAAACAGTAGCTAAGGAAACGCCGGGATTCAGCGGCGCTGACTTAGCTAACCTAATTAATGAAGGAGCCATCCTGGCTGCCCGGCGCAACCGTAAAGATATCACGTTAAAAGAGCTTGAGGATGCTGCTGACCGCACTATAGCTGGACCAGAAAGGAAAAGCCGTATAATAAGCCCCAAGGAGAAGGAAATAATTGCTTTCCACGAAAGTGGGCATGCCTTGACCGCCAGGATGTTGCCCAATGCCGATCCTGTGCACAAGATTTCCATTGTTGCTCGAGGGATGATGGGGGGCTGGACACGCTTCCTGCCAACCGAAGACCGTTATTTATGGAGTAAGTCTCAATTTAACGATAGATTGGCAGTGAGCTTGGGCGGACGTGTTGCCGAGGAAATCACGTTCGGGGAAATTACTACCGGTGCCCAAAACGATTTAGAGCAAGCAACTAAACTAGCTAGAAAAATGGTCACTGAGTATGGAATGAGTGAGAAATTAGGCCCCCGAACCTTTGGTCAAAAGCAAGAACTAGTCTTTCTGGGCCGCGAAATTAGCGAACAAAGGGATTATAGCGATAAGATAGCCCAAGAAATCGATGAAGAGGTGCACAATATTATCCAGCGGGCCTACAATACCACCAAGAAAATCCTGACCGCGAATAAAGCAAAACTAAAACAGCTAGCTGAAGAGCTTATAGCTCATGAAACTATAGACGAACCTGAGCTCGATAAAATATTTGAAGGGTTGGCACCACAGCCAACCCCCGGTTAAACCAGCTTTATTACTCCTTCCACGGATATCTCGTTAACCAGCTACGGAGTCAAGCCGGCTCGTTTCTTGAGCGACAATATCCTCATCTAGCTTGACAAATAGCGGCTGGGGCTGGCGAAGTTTCTGCCCCGGAGGTAAAACCTGGACTCTCCAACCTATTTCCTGCACACTGCCATCAAACCCGAGAAAAGAATGAAGTTTCTCAGAGCTGAAAGGAAGGAAGGGATAGAAAACAGTTTTCAATGCTGCCAGCACGGAGAGGACAGTATAGACAGACTTAGCCGAAGTCTCTCGCTCCGTTTTAATCGTCTTCCAAGGAGCTTGTTCATCAAGATAACGATTAGCCTCCTGAGCTAGAGACATAGCCTCCTTGACCGCCCCTTTAAACTCACAACGATAAAGTAACTTATCTACATTCGCAACGGTGACATCAGCCTCGTGAAGTAAGCTCTGGCTGCGTTCATCTAGCTCACCCGGTGTAGGCACGGCTCCATCGAAATTGCGCTGAGCAAACGTGAGAACACGATGAGCTAGATTGCCATAGGTGGCTACCAACTCATTATTATTACGGCGAAGGAATTCACGCCAGGAAAAATCGCTGTCCCCGGTATCAGGCATATTTACCGCCAAAGCATACCTCAGAGCATCTGGTTCATATCGTTCCAGATAATCATGGAGCCAGATCGCCCAACCACGGCTAGTAGAAAGCTTCCTGCCTTCAATAGTCAAAAATTCATTGGCGGGAACATCGTAAGGAAGATTCAGACCGCCATAACCCATCAACATCGCTGGCCAAATAAGAGTATGGAAAAAGATATTGTCCTTGCCGATGAAATAAAAACTCTTGGCATCATCTTGCCAGAAAGCTTGCCAGGCAGTATCATCCCCCTGCAATTTTGCCCATTCCTTGCTTGCTGATAAATAACCAATGACTGCCTCAAACCATACATAAACACGTTTGCGCTCAAAGCCTGATTGCGGCACAGTTACTCCCCAATCCAAATCACGAGTAATAGCCCTATCTTTTAATCCCTCATCCAGAAATTTCCATGAGGTGCTAAGCACATTACGCCGCCAATGAGTCTGCTCCTTTATCCAGGCACTCAACTTATCCTGGAAAGAAGAAAGGCACAAAAAGAAATGCTCCGAAGATTCAAAACGAGGCGGAGTGGCACAAAGGTAGCAGCGAAGATCCCTAAGCTCTGATGGATTCAAAGGCTTGCCACACTCATCACATTCATCACCTCTTGCCTTAGTGAAGCCACAATAAGGACAACTACCTTCCAAATAGCGGTCGGGAAGGAAACGCTGGCACTTAGGGCAATAAGCTTGCAGCATTTTATCTCTGTAGATGTAGCCATTATCGAGCAAAGTGAGGAATATATCATGAGTGACTTGAGTGTGATTGGGAGTGCCAGTACTGGTAAATAAATCGAAGGAGATGCCCAATTTATCCCAGCAATGAACAAATTGTTGATGATATTTGTTTGCTACTTCCTGCGGCGTGGTGGATTCTTGTTCAGCACGAATTGTAATCGGCGCTCCGTGCTGGTCACTACCTGAAACCATCAGCACTTCATTGCCCTTAAGGCGATGATAACGGGCAAAAATATCAGCCGGCAGATAAGCACCAGCGATATGTCCTAAATGTAGAGGACCATTGGCATAGGGCCAAGCAACACCGATAAAAATACGCTCGCTCAAATTCTCTCCTAAAGAGTTGCCCTATTGTAAATCATCAATTGTCCCGTGTCATTGCGATGAGACGGGGCCCTGAAATGACGATTGAAGCGCTCAGTCCTGGGGGAAAAAGGTGATTACTTGCTTTCCCTTCTCCGTTCTGTATGAGACATGCCCCTGGCTCAAGCAGCAGTCAACACAAAGACATTGCTTCTCCCCTCCTTCCCCATTGGTTAAAAGATAGCGCTCCCCATATTTAATAAGACGATGACAACCATCACATTCCACCTTTCCTATAGAAATACAACCTCGGTGCACTTTAGCTCCTTTCCTGAGATTTAAGCCAGGCCCTAGTCTTGCCTTCAATAATGAGACTGAACTCTCCTCTGGGTTCGGCGAAATGCTCCTGAGCCTGGCTCACCCTGCCCCGAAAAATTTCTTCGTGAACCTTGGTAAGTTCACGGCATACAGATAGCCTTCTATCTCCTAGAATTTCTTCAATATCACTCAATGCTTCTCTAATTCGATGGCGCGTCTCGAAAGCCACTATAGTCCTTGGCTCATCGGCTATGGAACTAAGGAGACGCTGCCTTTGTCCCTGACGGCGAGGGAGAAAACCAAGGTAAACGAATTGATCGGTCGGCAACCCGGAAACCACTAAAGCGGTAATCACCGCTGAAGCACCAGGAACAGGTACTACGGAAATCCCACGCCCAATGGCAGCAACGATAAGCTCGTAACCAGGATCACTTAGCCCTGGCATACCAGCTTCCGAGACTAGAGCCAGATCTTCTTTCTCGAGGTAATCTAATAAATAATCAAGCTTAGCTCTTTTACTATGCTCATGGTAGCTAGTCAATTGGGTTTTTATATCATAGGCATTAAGCAAGCGGCGCGTAGTGCGGGTATCCTCGGCAGCAATAAGCTTCACCTCCCGCAGAAGGCGCAAAGCACGCAGGGAAATATCCTCCAAGTTACCAATAGGGGTGGCAATGACATATAGAACAGGCACGATTTGAAATTATACTTAATAGCTATAATTTTATCCACTTTCTTGACTTCGGACTGCTTAATAACCCACTGTCACTCTGAGGGAGAGAAGCGACTGAAGAATCTAGAGACCCTTCGCTAGCGCTCAGGGTGACAGTTAAACTTGGCTTGACTTCAGTCATCCATGTGGGTATAGTTTATGGTAACTTTCATCAAGCAAAGAAAAATGCCTCGCCTGAAATTCAAAGAGATGGAACGCGCTTATGGATTCGATGAAGTTTCTCTTGTCCCCGGAGATGTAACCATTAATCCTGACCAAACCAACATAGACTTCATCTTAGGAAATCACACCTTGTCCATCCCCATTTTAGCCTCAGCTATGGACGCTATCGTTGACCCCGCCTTTGCCGTTAAATTCAACAAGCTTGGTGGGCTAGCCGTCCTTAACCTCGAAGGTATACAGACAAGGTATGAAAAGCCCGATGAGGTCTTGAACCAAATTACCCAAACTCCTGAGAGCGAAGTTACTTCCTTGCTTCAAAAAATTTACTCCCAGCCTATCAAGGAAAACCTCATTAGCAAACACATCGGAGCAATAAAAAAGGCTGGGGCTATCTGCGCAGCATCCGTAACTCCAGCCAACACCAAACGCTTGGCTCCTATAGCTAAGGATGCAGGGATGGATGTTCTCGTAGTGCAATCTACAGTCACCACAGCTCGGCATATCTCCAAGAGCTATCGAGGGCTTATCCTAGCCGAGCTATGCCAGCAAATGTCCTTGCCCATCATCGTGGGCAATTGTTGCAGCTATAGCGCGGCATTAGAGCTAATGCGGACAGGGGTCGCTGGCATTCTAGTTGGAGTGGGGCCTGGAGCTGCTTGCACTACTCGGGAAGTCATTGGCGTTGGAATCCCTCAGATAACTGCTACTTTGGATTGTGCTGCTGCTAGAGAAACATATCTCAAAGAAAGTGGTAAATACGTATCAGTGATAACCGACGGAGGTATTCGCACTGGTGGCGATTTATGCAAAGCGTTCGCCACAGGTGCTGATGCTGTAATGATCGGCTCACCTCTAGCCCAAGCGACAGAGGCCCCGGGAAAGGGCTATCATTGGGGCATGTCTCATTCCCATCCAGCATTGCCCAGGGGGACACGTGTTAGAGTTGGCACTATCGCCCCATTAGAGCAAATTCTCTTCGGCCCTACCTCCACCACCGGCGGCACTCAAAACTTGGTTGGCGCTCTACACACCAGCATGGGAGTATGCAGCGCTCGAACCATCAAAGAAATGCACAAAGTTAAGATGGTCATTGCCCCCTCCATAAAGACTGAAGGGAAATTCTTTCAGGCAACCCAGAATGCCCCTTGACTTTAAATAAAGGCAGAAAGGCAAAACCATACACCAAAGCCTGCTAGAATCAAAGCACAAACGCTAAACACAATCCTTCGTACCTTCTGTGTCCACCACCGTCTTGACTCAAATGTGCCTACGGAGAGAAATTCACTCCAGGCGAAATCACAAGGCAAATGCACCAGAGTAAACAGAACAATACCAGTAAGCCCAAATTTGGCAGCCCCTGTTACCAGAACTATACCCACAGTTGCCCACCACACATAAAAGGCCGGGTTAGTCCCCGTAATTACAATGCCTGTGACTAAAGAGCTAGCTGGTAGACCACGCACCTCGCCAGACGCTTCACCGGTAGCTCGAAACATCCGGAAACCCAAGTAAAGCAGCATTAAGCCGCCTGCAACATATACACCACTTACCACTTGGGGAGAGCCGATGAAATGCCCGAATCCGAAATAAATTGCAGCTATAAGTGGTATCTCGATGACGGCATGCCCTGCTGCAATCAGAGCGCCAGCGTTTCTGTCATCATAACCCTTGGCTATGGTAGCTGCAGTGAGTGGTCCAGGTAACATGACGCCAGTAAGAGAAATTCCCGCTGCTGATAATAAGAATATGCCCAGGCTTGTCTCCATAACTTGCTCGGGGCAAACCCAGCTTCAGGCTAAATTTCCTCCTCTTGTTCTTCATCCTCCTCCGTAGCCACCCCACCACCGTAATGAGGAAGTATCACACCTACTTTGCCTCGGCGGCCCCTGGTTCCTCTGGGCAAACCTTCGATCATCTTCTTCATCTCTGCCAATGCCTCGACCGACTGCGCTGGAGGGACAACTACGCCATCTACCCCAGCTTGCCACAAATTACCGAGCTCGGCACTCGTGACTAAAGAAGGTAAAGTTATCATAACTGGCCTCTCCAAGAGCTCGACGAACCTTCGATAACCAAGCAGA
>Ga0114922_10001580_pt1 | contig 21672 bp, 20 predicted proteins | sample AartaG_FD_100975 | JGI IMG/M metagenome (GOLD analysis project Ga0114922, IMG submission 100975) | Deep subsurface microbial communities from Aarhus Bay to uncover new lineages of life (NeLLi) - Aarhus_00045 metaG | ecosystem: Environmental > Aquatic > Marine > Oceanic > Sediment | place...
AAAATCAATGTAAATACCAAAAAAAATTGGAATAATTAAAAGGATAACTACTACTGCTATGGTGAGGTATTTTTTTCCCAAATTCAAATCCTTCAATAATTATTATTTTTTTAGATTAGATTAAATTAGATTAAAAATCTAATATATATTATTTTATTTTATAAAAATAAGGATTTAAGACTTGACAGAATTATATCAAAAACTTGAAGAAGTAGTTTCAAAAAAATACATCTCAAATAGTATTTATGTAAGACATGCCTATTCGAGAGTTGTAGATCCCGTATTACAAGGAGTTCCAGATATGGTTATAAGACCAAAGGACGCCCAAGAAATCTCTGAAATTCTTAAAATTGCTAACGAAGAGAATATCGCTGTTATACCTCGCGGAGGGGGAGATTGTGAATTCGGAGGTAGTAAACCCATTGATGATAGTGGAATTATCTTGGATTTAAAGCGAATGAATAACATAGTAAATCTAGACCGGGAAAATCTTATAGTTACAGTCGAAGCGGGCATATCGTGGGGAAAATTGAACGATTTTCTATGCAATTACGGATTATATACAGGATGTTTAGGTCCTGGTTCCGGACTGACAGCTTCAATTGGAGGTGGCATCTCTCACCAATCGGTTGGAGGAGGGGGATGTGCTAAATATGGTTCGTGTACGAACCAATTAGTTTCTTTAGAGGTAGTTCTACCTACTGGTGAAATCATTGAAACAGGATCGCAAGCAAACAAATACTCAAAATTTCCGTTTAATAGATTCGGAAACGGTCCTGACTTTGCAAGTATTTTTTGCGGTGATAACGGAATTTTTGGAGTGAAAACCCACGCTTCATTACAAGTATTTCCAAAACCTCCATTTGCGAGTTACAAAACATTTCTAATGCCTCGCAAATCAGAAGAAATATCAGCAAAAATTTTTACCGAAATGAGGCTTAGAGGGATTGATGTTTACGATTCGATGTATTTTATGGATTTATTAGTAAGAGTGGGAACAGAAAAAGGGATTTTTCCTCTATGGGATAATTTAAAGAGAAAACGGGGTACAATGTTTTACACGGTAGAAGCTAACTCGGAAAAAGAACTTGAAGAGAAAGTTAATCAATTGGATAAGATTTTTCTTCAAAACAAAGCAGAAGAATTAGGTCCAGAAATTGCCGACGGCAACATAGGTAAATGGCACTATGAAGAACAGGGCCATTGGTTAATTGCGCATAATTTATGGGGGTTAATCCCCGGTTTTACAGCTTTAGACGCAGAATGTCACACACCAATATCCGCTTATCCCCCAATTTTAAAAGATGTTGAACTTTGGGATTTAGAACACTCCAACGAAATGGAACAAATTCTTGAAATTTCAGGGATGCGACCTATTAGTGGAGCTGGGCCAATTATTCTGATTGGGGATCATAACGTTGAGCTAACAACCGGAGTTACAAGCTTTGAAAGTTATATTGATGGAAAAAATTATGAAATTATCGAAGAATTAAACATCAAGCTTTGGAAATCGCTGCTCGAAAGAATCACTAATCACGGCGTAACTTGGTATATGTTAGGAGATATTCTTAGTAGGCTCCTGGTTGATATTGGAGCATTTCAACCAGAGTATTTGCAATTCTTAAGTTCTATGAAAAAAACGCTTGATCCTCGATTTATTTTAAGTAGAGGAAAGTTTAATTTTTGGGGTGAAAAAACTGTCTAAAATATATCAAAAATTCGAAAATATTGTTAAAGAGAAATACATATCCAATAGCCTTTACGTACGACACGCATATTCAAGAAATGTCGATCTCGTTTTGCAAGGCGTTCCAGATATAGTAATAAGACCTAAAGACGCTCAAGAAATCTCAGAGATTTTAAAAATTGCAAACGAAGAAAATATCGCTGTTATTCCACGTGGGGGTGGAGACTGTGAATTTGGTGGTAGTAAACCTATTGGCGACGGTGGTATAGTATTAGAAACTAAAAGAATGAACCGGGTTATAAATTTAGACCAGGACAATCTAATTGTAACCGTTGAAGCGGGCATATCATGGGGCAAATTAAACGAATATTTGTGCCATTTTGGATTATATACCGGTTGCATGGGTCCAGGTTCCGGTATGACTGCAGCTGTGGGTGGGGGAATATCTCATCATTCGGTAGGTGGTGGAGGTTGCGCTAAATACGGTGCGTGTACAAATCAATTAGTCTCTTTAGAAGTTGTTTTACCAACGGGAGAAATTATAAATACGGGTTCTCAAGCCAATAAGTATTCTAAATATCCCTTTAACAGGTTTGGTAACGGTCCAGATCTGGCAGGCTTATTTTGCGGTGATAATGGAATTTTTGGAGTAAAAACAAAAGTTTCATTGCAAGTGTTCCCGAAACCTCCTTTTGCTGCTTATAAAACTTTCCAATTACCCCGGAAAGAACGGGTGATATCAGCTAACATTATGAATGAGATTAGACAAAAGGGAATTGATGTTTATGATTTAATGTATTTGATGGATCTTGTAGTTAGAGTTGGGTGCGAACAAGGTATGTTTCCATTTTGGAAAGCCTTAAAAAAGAAAAGAGGAGTAATATTCTATACTATTGAAGCAAATTCTGAAGGGGAATTAGACGAGAAAGTTAAACAATTAGACGAAATTATGCTAAATAATAAAACAGAAGTTTTAGGTCCTGAAATTTCAGACGGTAATATGGCTAAATGGCACTACGCTGAGCAAGGACATTGGCAATTTTATCACAATTTATGGGGAATGTATCCTTCAATGCAACCACTAACAGCTGAGTGTTTTTCACCAATTAGTTTGTATCCAACCGTTTTAAATGATATCGATCAATGGGACATGGAACATAACGAAGATATGCAAAAAATATTTGATATTACCCAAATTAGACCAATAGCTGGGAGTGGACCTGTAGTTTTAGTGGATGGCAATAATGTAGAAATTACGTGCGGTTTTACAAGCTTTTGGAGTTATTATAATGGTGAAAATTATGAGGTCATTGAAGAAACTAATTTTAAACTCTGGAAATCGCTACTAGAAAGAATAACTAAGCATGGAGTCCAGTGGTATATGATGGGGGATTACATGTCAAGATTAATGGTTGACATGGGTGCTTATTCTGAAGAATTTTATAATATAATGAAGTCAGTTAAGAAAATTTTAGATCCAAAAATGATTTTAAGTAGAGGAAAATTTAATTTTTGGGGTGAATGAAGAAATGAGTGAATTAAAACATTTAAAAAGTGAATGGAAAGCTGTGATGAGCTGCATGGGATGTGGTGATTGTGGATACGCCATTCGACCTGCGGTGGATAGATATTTAACATGTCCCGTTAAGGAGGCTAAAGGTGATGAAGGTTTTGAGATATATTTTGCTCGAGGACGAATGAATGTTCTCAAAAGTATATTATTAGGGCAAATCCCTCTCTCAAAAGAACTTGCTGAATTTGTCTACCAGTGCTCAGAATGTGGTAATTGCACCGAAGTGTGTCATATGTCTCAAAATGAATATATTGTCCTTAATACTTCTAAGTGGATAGACCACGTAAAAGTATGGGACGCATTGAGACAAGATTTGATAGAAGCCGGTTTTGCTCCCCTTGATAGACACGGAAAGCTAATAGAATATATGAATGACGATACCATGAGAAATCCTTATGGTGAAGAAGAAGCTAAGAAATTCGAGTGGATATCTGAATTTCCTGAAATCAAGGATAAAGGCGAGTTAGTATTTTTTGGAGGGTGTACAATGCCTTTAAGGCAAGTAGATACTCTAAAAAGCATGATGAAAATTCTAAAAGCTGCCGGAAAAGATATTGCCATGTCTAAAGATGAGAGGTGTTGCGGTTCTGTAGCTTATCGAATTGGGGATCAGAGCTCTCTTACTGAAATTGTTAAACACAACATAGATATCTTTAAGAACATGGGCGCTCAAACAATTTTTACAGCTTGTGCAGGATGTTATAGAACATGGAAAAAGGACTATCCCGAATTGATAGGCGAAGAATTGCCGTTTGAAGTAAAACACATAACTGAAATCTTAGCTGAAATGTTAGAAAATAACGAGATACCATTTAAACCTGTTGAGGGTTCGCAAACCGTAACATGGCACGATCCATGTCATTTAGGAAGACATATGAATCTTTACGAAATACCTAGAGAAGTCTTACTTAAAATTCCAGGAGTAGAATTAAAAGAAATGAAGAGAAATCGGAATAACGCTTGGTGCTGTGGGGCTGGTGGAGGCGTAAAAAGCGAGTTTCCAGATTTAGCGCTTGACATTTCAAAGGAAAGGATAAATGAAGCAATAGATACATGCGCGCAAATTTTAACAACAAGCTGCCCGTTCTGCGTCGGAAATTTGAGTGATGCCTATAACGAAATGGAACCCGAAATTCAAGATAAAATTAAAGTTATTGATATTATTGATTTAATCGCTAGTAAAATCTAATTTTTTTTTCTCTTTTTTTTCTCTTTTTAAGAACTATAAGCTTCAAGACTAATCTCAAAATATATATTTATGAAAAAGACTTAATTAGCTATAATGAAAATATTAGGTATCTCATGCAGTCCACGGAAGAAGGGGAATACTGTATCCTTATTGGAAGAGACACTCAGAGGTGCAGCCGAACATGGGGCTAACGTAGAACTTTTCAGTGTGTCGGGTAAGAATATTAGAGGGTGTGATGGTTGTTATGCTTGCTTTACAAAGGGGGAGTGCCATATCCAAGATGATATGCAATCTCTCTACGAAAAATTGATAGGAGCAGACGGTATTGTCTTTGGTTCCCCCATCTATACCTACGGCATGACAGCGCAAGCCAAAGCCATAATGGATCGTACCTTTGCATTGAACAAACCCGGTAAAAGTTTGGTAAACAAGGTAGCCGGAGTAATCGTTGTAGCAGGCAGTTTAGGTCTGATTGATGTCCTCAAGGATTTTTACTTCTTTACAACTATAAAGCGCATGCTCCCGGCCAATTTCGTTGCAGCGTATGCAACTGAGAAAAGAGATGCTAAAAAGCTCGAAGAAGGTATGAAAGCTGCTTTTAGGCTGGGTAAAGAAATCGTGCAACTCGTTGACAAAAAGTTTGAGTTTCCCAACGAATTTCCCCGTAACTTCTTCGCTTTTGGTACCCATACTCATTAGCCGTTTGGATCTGCGTTGTAGGAATCAAGTATGAATATTAATAAATGTTTAAGAATGAGAAAAAAATAACATCTGAAATGTTACTCTTCATAAAATGGGGATCCTGCTTTCATGAAACGATCCAAGTGACGCATTGTTGCTATTATTTTTCCTGTTTCTTTTTCTTCTAATGTAGAGTCAAACCAAACATACTCCGTTTTCTTAGAGGCTCCGATACAAATATATTTCCCTTTAGCGATATAAGGAACACCAATAAGTGCTGGACCGTTTAAGTTCCTAAGTTCAGTTGCACCAAAGAACGGAACAGCTTTGAAATCTTCAGTATCTCTTCGCTCAGAACCCAATGCCATAGCCTCATACATAGCTGTAGGATAAAAGATCGCATTCCTCCAAGGAGATTTGTCTTTTCCTTTATAAAACTCCAATTGGTCAGTTATTCTACTTAATCCCCTATTAGAGTCTTCTTGAGTAAGTAAAATTTCTTTAGAAGAAAGTTCATCACCTACTTTCAATTTTGCCAAAATACGTAAGTCCTCAGGGTTACTATTTTTTAGTTCTGTAGCGTGCAAATATGAAGGTTCTTCAGGTGAACCTATTGATACTGTCCCTGTCATTATCTGTTGCCCATTTTTCAATTCAGCCCACGCTTTAACTTGCACATCGTTGGTTGCAATGGGTAACATCTCTTCAGTTGTGTCTGGGGGCAGTTCAACGATTGCTCTTACTTCTTCTTTATCGATTGTTGCAAATGTGTAATACATACTAACAGTCCCCTTCTCAAACCACCGACCACCAAATATTTTATGGGATAAAGGTGCGAACATACTTAAATGGATAGTTCCTTGTATCGTTCCACCACGCATACCAACTTTTTGGGCTACGCTATCGTCGTGAATCGATGTAGTATTTGATTTATAAACATTTTCTGGTGCTCGCCAACCTCCGAAAACTTTTCCATCTCTAATTTCAATATCATCCGTCATATAGTGTTTACATCCTAAAAAATAAAATTGAGTTAGTTAGATATTTTATGTAGTTTCGATATTACTTCCTCTGCTTCATTCATCATCCTATCCAATAAGACTTTAATGGTAGGGATATCTTTAATTAATCCTACTCCTTGACCGCAACTTACCATCCCAGCGTCAATATCTCCTTCTTTATACATTTTTTCAGCTTTTTGACCAGATGCAGCTTGAATGATTGTCTCTAAAGATGCTTTTTGAGCTTCTAAATCAATAATTTGTTGTGTTGCTTTATTTCTCCACATTCTATGTGTATTATGTATAGAACGCATTACCAAACTGGTATCCGTTTCCGTGGCTTGAACAAAGGCTTGTTTTAGATTATCGTGAATAGGACACTCCTTTGTAGCCATCATTCTTGTTCCTATTATCACTCCCTCTGCTCCAAGTGCTAAGACTGCAGCAATTCCTCTCCCATCCGAGATTCCGCCTCCCGCTATTACTGGAACATCCAGAGAATCAACGACAGACGGGGTCATTACGAGAGTTCCTATGTCTAGGGTACCAGTAGCTCCACCATTTTCATATCCAACAACTGTTATCATATCAGCACCTAAAGATGCTCCTTTTAAAGCATACCTTACTCCAGCACATTTATGAATCCAAATTGCTCCCCCTTCCTTAAACTTAGGAACTAAATGCTCTGGTGCTTTATGACCGCTTGTTTCTATGATTTTAACGCCCTCATCTAATGTAGCATCCACATATTCTACTAACTTTTCTTGTGGCATCAAAGCTGGAAAAAGATTAATGTTTACCGCAAATGGTTGATTCGTCAGAGATTGTGTTTTTTTGATAGCCTCTCGTAATTCATCTGGTGATTTATAATTAGCGCTGGCTAATACAGCACAGGCACCAGCATTACTAGCTGCTGCAACAAATTCAGGATTTGAAATCCTTGCCATTGTTCCTCCTATTATTGGATATTTACATCCTAAAATTTCTGTTACTTTAGTCTTTATCATATTTTATCACTCAAAAATTAGTTATTATAGAAAAAGATTATTTGGTTTTTTAGTTTATCAATATAGAGATACTATCGACCTTCAACTGAATATTGATCGAAAATGTCATAGAATCTTAAATTGAATATGAAACGGTTTATAACCTACGAAGAAAGTCAGGACGACGCATGTTTGGGTTTTTGATAGCAGTTTCAATTATTTTAAGAAATTGTTTTTTATTTCTGCTTAACTCTCCTTTCAAATTTACATAATTTGAAGCGTGATTTGAGTTAAAAATACACTTTTGCAAATCATCTGATGTGTGTTCTATCATCGTATATAATTCTTCTAAAATTTGAGTACTATTACAAGGTTGGAATTCTCCTGTTGCTTGTTGCGTCCATAACTCAGTTCCGGGGGTAATACCTAATGTTAAAGGTGATATATACCAATTAATAGGTGTTTTTGGAGCCATTCTATTAATCAATTTAGCAGACTCAATAGCATGTTTTCTACTTTTTTCAGGATCATTTCCTGCAAGTCCTAATAGAAAAATACCAGACCAAGATATTCCTGCTTTATGACATTTTTTAGCCGCAAGAGCAATCTCATCTTGAGTTGTTCCTTTATTACAAGCCATTAGTACCTCATTATCTCCACTTTCTATGCCCACATAAACCATCGTAAATCCGCTATCTGCTATTTTTTTTAAATCCTCATCAGATTTTTTTATAATATCCTTTGCATGGGCATAGGCACTAACCTTTTTGAGATTTGGATGAATTTTGTAACTATATTCTGTTAATTCAATAAGTATCTCAGGTTTAACAACAAATGCATTTCCATCTTCGAAAAATATTTTACGTACGCGATTTCCATAAAGATCTCCCGCTCTTTTAATATCCTTTTTTATTTCTTCGATATCTTTACGAATAGAGAATGCTTTCGTTCTATACATGGAACAGAATGTGCATTTTCGTGTACAACCCTCCGTAATTGCAATCAATAAAGCATCCCACTCAGAAGGAGGTCTGAATACGGGATCTACAAGATTTCCTACTACTAAATTCATGGTTAGTTCTATTTATACGATAATTTTTAACTTTAACTACAATTAAGCATATTTATTTTAATTGGTAATTTATTTCGAAAATATTGAATTACTGAAAGAATTATCGACTAACCTTAAAAAGTGATTCCAGAAGAAGCTTCATAACATTTTAGTTTAATATTTCACATCTTAATTTATGAATGCTAAGGAGAGGTATTTAGCAGTCTTTGATGATGATAACCGGAAAAAATTGGATCACATTCCTACCTTTGTCCAGTATCTCCGACCTGAATTTATTCAGTTGTATAAAGAAAAATTTTTGGTTAAAAACCTTCCTTTTCATACAAATATTCCTGGGTTTATGGAAGCTAATTTTGTAGGCTTTGAATCAATATTTGCGGACGTACATCCAGGCCTAAGGGTGAGCCGAGTAAGAGTGGAAGACGAAAATGGTAAAAAAGTTGCTGTGTCTTGGAATGGCCAGCCTACTTCAAAAAGATTCGGTTATTACAAGAAAGGTCTTTTTTTCTCATTAGAGAATTTCAACAGAGTAGAAGAAACATTGAGAATTGTGGATGACTCTATAGAAATAAAAAAAGAATTTGAACGCTTCGATGTAATATCCCCTTATATTTTTCCAGTTATTGCTGCTGGTGGTATATTTGACACATTGTGGCAATCGATGGGATTTAAACATTTTTCCATACACCATCGTAAAAATTCCAAGTTATATCAAGAATTAATAAAGTACTTTGCAGAATTAACTCGTATAAAGGTTCAAGCAATTATTGATGCAACAGGAAATCGTGCTGGAATCATAAATATCTTAGATGATATAGCGTTTAAGGGTAGACCAATGATCTCACCAGAAAGATGGGAACAAGATTTTGGAAGATATTACAAGGAGATTTGTTCACTAATCACCGATGCTGGTATGAAGGTACAAATACATTCAGACGGAGATGTAACCGATATGATTCCGATTCTGAAAAAGCTTGGTTTTAGTGGTCTCCAAGGATGGGAAGGAGGTGCAGATCCAGTTACCATAAACGAGAAATATCCTGATTTTATAGTTGTTGGATTTGGTGATATATCTAATGTGTTGCCGTTTGGCTCCAAGCAAGAGATTTTTAATCATGTAAAGGAGTTAATGGATGCATTGAAAGAAAATCGGCATTTTATAATTGGTCCAAGCACGGTAATTTATGAAGGTATACCCTATAAGAATGTTATATATTTTATTGAAGCATCTAGACATTACGGAAAATATTAGTTAAATTAAACTATCCTTAATTTCTTTTGAAATTGGAATGGAAAAGTAATATTCAAAAAGAACTAAAAGTTTTCATATTCATGGAGAACCTTGATATTTATCTGCAACCTAATGAGTTTTTTAATTTCGACAAAAAAGTCGTTAGAGATAAAGCTTTTGAGATTACAGATGGTTTAGAAAGTGAAAGTGAAAAGGCTAAAGCGCTCTTTTACTGGGTTAGAGATGAGATAAAATACAACATGCATACCTATATTCCCTCAGTTAAAGCTAATTTTAAAGCTAATGTGACTCTAAGGCGAAGAAATGGTTTTTGTGTCTCAAAATCAATTCTATTGTCCACTTTTGCACGAGCCGTTGGAATTCCCGCAAGGATTCACTTGGTAGATTTAATAAATCATAAAATATCCCAAAAAATAGTAGATTTTATGGAAACAAACGTTATGCATTATCATGGTTATAGTGAACTTTACCTTAATAATAAATGGGTAAAACTAACTCCCTCGTTTGACCAAAAAACTGCTATAAAAGGAGGTTTTTTTCCAATGGTTGAATTTGACGGTGAGAATGATGCGACTTTTGCTTCTTTTGATAACGAAGGTAATAAATTTGGAGAATATGTCAAAGATCGGGGGGTTCATGCGGATTTACCTCTTAAGGAAATTGAAATTGTTTTTAAGGAAAAATATCCAAAATTTTCGGACATGAGAAATGGAAAGATGATATTGCCAGTAAAAGATAAAACGCTTACATATAAATGATATCTTATTTAAAATATCCCTTATTTAATCCTAATTCTTGTAAATATATCTTATATTTACCTAATTTACCTCCGTAATTCCCTGCAGAAATCTTGAGCAATCCCTCCATACCAGAAATCCCTTCAATAGTTTTTTGCATGGCCAATTTAACATCGCTAATTTTTAAACCGTTAAATACTAGTTCAGGTATCGAGTTTACTCCCTCTGGAATCTTGAATTCATCTGAAGATAATCTACTTTTTAGCGTTGGGCAATATGGATGATTAGTAGAAGGTCCAATCTCCGGGTATTTAGCATCCGGAGGAACAGGTTTTGATCCTGCAGAGCAAATATCAAAAGTAGTACATAAGTTATCGATTTCAGCTAAGATTTTTACACCCTCCCTTCCAACCTTAATCCCAGACTCGACTGAGTTACAAAACAACCATAAATTTCCTCCCATAACACCTTGAGCGTAAGTTATCTCTTCTTCAATTAAAAAATCATATCCCATCATTATAGGGACATTGATTAGTTTTCGATTAAACTTTTCAACAATCCACTCGTATCCATCACCGCAATGACCTACATTCTCCATCATATTAAATTTTGTTTTAGATGTTTCGGGATAATAATCAAAAACTGCAGTTGTTGGAACGACAAGAATGCCTTGCCTCACTCTACGACCAAGTTGTTCGTAAAACTTAGTTGTGGCCTTCTTACCTGTTCCTGTTACCCATAATTGAACGATTGCTCCCAATCGCTTATCAATAGTTTCTTTTTCGGAAAGCCATCTTACAATTCCACCTTCTGCATCTCCAAAAACAGTTGAAGGTAACGCAGTAAATGCATTTACAGCTCTAGTTAAGAACTCTGCATCTTGCGCAGTGACCATTAATTGAACTACTAACCCTTCAAACGCTTCGCAATAAGTATCTACAATTTCCATTTTTCACACTTCTTTTCTAGATTCTAATAAATCTCCTATCTTAATAGATGAATTATTTAGAACAAAATTTTATGGTATGTCAGTGTTGAACCAATAATAAATATTTATTTATTCCAATAATAAATATTTATTTTAATCTAAGTTGTCTATTTCATTTTAGTCATTGAAAAACCTGATGTGAAAATATGTCATTTATGATGAAACTGGCCTATTTATTTGTTCCTTTTATCAGATTGAGTAGTTTAGTCAAAAGAACCGTTTCTCCTCCCATCAAGCGTTTTTTTGCACCAAAAATATCAGACCATGTTTACGAGCTTGGTGGTTGGAATAATAATGCTACTGTCCAAACAAAATATGGGCTGTTAACTGGTTATTCGGATAAAAATACATGGTGTTGGAAGGGAATTCCCTATGCGACACCTCCAGTAGGGGACCTACGGTGGAAAGCACCCCGTGGTCCTGTTCCTTGGCTCGGAACGCGCAAAACAAAAAAATTTAGGAATGCTGCAGCACAAATAATGCCTATATTAGGCCCAACTGGTTCAGAAGATTGTCTTTACCTCAACATCTGGCGTCCTAAAAGTTCTGAAACGGAGTTACCTGTTTACTTGTATATCCATGGGGGAGGTAACTCAATAGGAACAGCTGCTACGACCCAATACTATGGTAATGCGGTGGCGGGGAAGTCAAACTTGTTATATATCTCTGTTAACTACCGCTTAGGGGCAATGGGATGGTTTATTCACCCTGCCTTGACAGGAAGTGGCTCTTCAGAAGACCAAAGCGGGAATTTTGGCACTCTTGATCTGATAAAGGCCTTGGAGTGGGTCCATGAGAACATCAGAGCATTTGGTGGTGATCCAAACAATGTAACAATCGCAGGTGAATCTGGTGGAGCTTTTAACGTACTTTCTCTGCTTGTTTCTCCCACAGCGAAAGGACTCTTCCACCATGCTATTTCAGAAAGCGCTCTTTCGCTTATCTGGAGCACTAGTGATGCCATTATCCAGAGTACCAAACTTCTTGTATCTCTCCTCGTTAAGGAACGAAAAGCTGGTAGTGAAGAAGAAGCGGAACGACTCATCAGCAAGATGACGGACGATGAAATTAATGAGTACTTCCGTTCGAAATCAGCATTTACAATCACGAAAAACATCCCTACTAGAGACTTTGGAATGGCAGAATGGCACACTATCTTCACCGATGGTGTTGTAATCCCAGAAGAAGGGTACGACATATTTTCATCTGGAGAGTGGACAAACAAGGTACCTTTACTTATAGGTTGCACCAAGGATGAAATGAAACTCTTTGGTTATTTTAGAAAGAATCCCCCGTTAAATTCACGGAAATATAATTTGGTTTGGGGTTATTATTCACTACTATGGCGTGCAAAGGGAGTTGATCTCATAGCAAAAAAAATAACTTCTGATAGTGATATACCAGTCTACGCATACCGTTTTGACTGGGGAAGCCCTGATAGTAATGGATTAAGCGTTCTACCAGGAAATAAGGGGCAAAAACTGGGTGCTCACCACAGTGCAGAGATACCTTTCTTTTTAGGGATGGGTATAGGTGAAATAGCCATGATAATAGGAAAAACCCATACAAAGCATAACTATCTTGGTCGCGAAAGACTAACTGACTTGTGTATGAGCTATATAGCCAATTTTGCAAAGACAGGGAATCCTAATGGAGAAAAGTTACCTCAATGGCCTGCTTGGGATAACACTAGAGGAAAAGAAAAGATCCTTGTCCTTGACGCAAAAAACAGCGATTTAAAACTGTCATACTTGAAGGAGATGATCAGCGTCCGAAGTGTTCTAGATCTTATCAATTCTGAACTCGAAGAACCTGAACGGGGAAAAGTACTAGCGATGCTTGATGATTTCATACCTTTAGACTAAGCTTTTTAACTTAATAATCTGCTGTAACGTAGAAAAACATAAAAATTAGGACAAATAAAAATATAAAATTAAACGCTTATTAACTAGTAATTAATAACAATTTTAATCTGTAAAATTATTTAGAGAATCAATATTATGCCAGTTGGAATATATCTTTACGAAATTGACGAATCGTTTGGACCAAATGTATTAGCAGAATATTATTTGGATCAAAAGAATAGTGTAAATAAGGAGATCCTAAAGGATTTTGAAGAAAAACACATCCAAAAAGAATTCTCTGATACAATATTTTGGAATGAAGATTTACGGTATTATTCGGCAAAAATGGATGCAAAATCTGTTGAACGAGATAATTTATTTCTAGGTTTCGTTCTAAAACAGGACGAGGATTTAGTCTCTTTGAAAAGTATCCTGGAAAATATCGCAGCCAAAGTTGTTAAAGATTTCTCACAAGATAAAAATGCTTTAGAAGCATTATTGAGGAAAGAATTCGATTCTATTTTCACTTTAATGGAAAAACTAAAGGAACCAAGTATGGTTAAAGAAACTATCAATGATAAAACTAAAAAAATGCTTGATGATGGTAAATTAACCGAAGCAAGAGAATTAATTGACTTAGGTGAGCAAATTCCTGAAAAGTTATCAGAGGAAATTAGACTTGCTGAACAACAACTAATTGAAGGCTTTTATAAAAAAGCAAAAAAAAGCTTTCTAAAAGCTGCCGAATTAGCAGAAACCATTCAAGAAGGGGATATCGTTTCGTTTTTAACAAGTAAAGCCGAACAAGTGGGAAAATTTCCAGAATTAATTAAAGAGCGGGAAACTAATGTTAAAGAAATAGAAGATAGGGTTGAAGCGCTACAGAATAACAAACTTCACCTTTATCACGAATTAATAAAACCATTAGATACATTAATAAATATTGCGAACTCATTTGAGGAGCATGAAAAAACAAGTACATTAATCGAATTCCTTAAAGATAGTAAACGAGCAGATGAATTAGCTAAAGAATTGTTCAATTTAGATAAAAAATTTAAGGAAATTCTACACGAACTATAAACGATTTTATTATTAAAATCGAAAAAAGTTATTTTTTTTATTGTTCTGAATCTTCTGAGGGTTCTTCAACTTGTGGTGGAGTATGTTCTCCAATGTCTGGAAAAATTATTCTGGCTATCTCCCAACCTTCTTTTGATGGATAAGTTAACGCACTAGCTATCAAGCTTTCTCCTGTTTCGTTTGTTAATTCAATCTTGTGAATTTCTTGATTGTTTTCCAATATAGATTCAAATTTGGCGCCACTGCTCCCTGCTGGAACTATTAAAATTGCGGAATCAATTGCCTTCTCATCAATAGCATCTTTTAATCTTTTTGCAGCGTAATATCCTGCAACACCCGCGCTTCTATCAAAAGTTTTAATCGAAGGGATTTCCAAACCCCATTTCTTACCTCCGAACTCAATGAGTGCTGCTAATGTTTGGCTTCTCTTTCCCATCATGAATTTATACTCCATTTGGGTGTTGAAGTCCTTATTTTTTTCCTCTCCAGCTTTAATAATACTTTTTAGTGTCGCTCCCGCTACTGAAGACGGATTTACATCTATAACATATTCTTCTTCCGCCAATATTTCTTCAATAGTCTTTTTAATTACTTCTCTAGGTTTCGAGAAGTCAACAACTTCCTCCTCTTGCTCACGCCTTGGAGGTTTTGCGGTTGCTATGATGGTTGCACTCGCCTCTAACAATTCCTCAACACTCATTTCCTCGGTAACAACTTTATCGATGAACCTTCTACAAAGCTTAATGGAATTTCTAGGATTTCCCTGAGTTTTTTCGTAAATTATCTCAATCAATTTTTCGTTTAAAGGAAATAAGGGATATAATGGGGGATTTAAATTGTTATCCTCCCAAAAGGTTTCCATGGATTTACTAAAGAAGATTTTAAGATCGTTTAAACTAAAAGGTTTTAATTCTTCTTCCGGTTCCATCCTTGACCTTAATGGTGGATCCGCGATTTCTAAAATCCGAGGCCAGATTTCCTTCAGAACAGCTATTATAATGACTAAACCTTTAACTTCGTTATATAATCTTTTCAATATTTCGAGGAACTTTCTTTCTGCAGCCTCACCGAGCATTCTATATGGAGATTCTAACTCATCAAAATAAAGTATTAGTACGCGATCTAAGTTTTCAGTTATTATTTTAATCATAGCTAGACAGACATCATCTTCCTCAACTACTGAGTTTATTCCAAGCTCACTTAGTTCTTCTGGTTGAAGATCTTCGCCTAATAACCATCTTTCTGCTAAAGCTTTTTTGCTTTTATCTAATTGGTAAGTAACCAACGCTTTTACGCAGTCAGCGAAAACACCTGGAAATTCCCTTATGCCTTTCTGAATAATTTCTTCAATTTTAGGTTTTTGGAATAATCCACCCTTTTTTCCTCCCCATTTTTCTCTTACTAATTTTTCTGAAACAATATCGAGGATTTCTGGACCCACATCTTCTATTATGCATGTATAGACGTGAAGCAATACTCTAATAGAAGCAGGGGGGCTAGGAATATAAATAATTGTCCAATCAGTAGGTTCTAACTGACTAGTATCTATCTCTTCTGCTTCGGCTGTTTCTTTCAATTCTTTTCTATTTTCTCGCTCTTTATCCTTAAATGAATGATATGCGTGAGTTTTTCCGGTTCCAGCTGACCCTAGTATGGGTATTAAACGGGCCGATCTATCTCTATAAGTTTGGCGTACTAATCTATAAACTTCTCTGTCAATATAGCTTCTCGGTCGAGAAATATCAATTTTATCGGGTATATCCCCTCTACTCACGAAATTAGAGAAAGGTAAAATCGGCGCTTCACGTAATACATCAAGATACATTTCCTTATCATCATCTGAGAGTTCTGAATACATATAAATCCGCTTTACTTTATTGTTTTTAATTAGTTTTGATTTTATATAACAAACATTTTTGTTGGAATAAGTTTATTAAACTAAACAATTTTTTCTAGAATAAAAGCTATTATATATCTAGCTTTAGTATACATATTTAAATTTATATTTAAAAATTTAATTGTAATTAATATCTACATATATTTTACATGGAAGTGATAAAATGTCGGGAAAAGACGATTATGACGATTATGACGATGAAGATGAGGAAGATATAAATAAAGATTTTTTTAAGATGTTTAAGGGTATAGGAGATCCAAGTAAACTATTTGGAAATTTCGATCCCGCTAAACTATTCAATTCAAAAGAATTTCAAAAAATGTTTAAAGAAATTTTTAAACAGCTATCGAAAAATTTACCTGAAGAATTTCAAGGGCTCTCACCCGAAGAAATTACTAAAGAATTTATGAAAAAAGGACCTATCATGTATGGATTCAATTTAGGGTTCGGTCCTGACGGAAAACCTATTATGGATTCATTCGGTAATCTCGAAAAGGAGCCAATCTCAGGGGAAAGAAAAGTTAGAAAGACAAGAGAACCTCTTGTAGAAGTGAATGAAGATCCAGATCAAATTATCCTTATCGCTGAGATGCCAGGAGTTAACAAAGAAGATATTCAATTAAACGCTACAAACCGATCCATAACGATTTCTACAGAAAAAATAGTTTCTGGGAGAAGTTATTTTAAAGAAATCGATTTACCGGCGGCAATAAACAAAGATTACGCAAAAGCTCGGTATACAAATGGGATTCTAGAAGTTCGGTTGAAAAAAATTAAAGAAAAAGGAAAATCTATTGATATAGAGTAAAAATATCTTAATCTTCCCGCAAAACTTCAATACGAAAAACCTTAATTCCGGGTAAATCCTCTATTGTGGGTTTTAAAAAACTATTGAAATGATTAGTCCAATACTCTTCAGTGTGTTTTTTACTACTTTGTGAAAAGGGCATAATCACAAAACAGTTAATTTCCTTCTCAATCATAATAGCTCTTTTGTATAGATTTCGTATTAATAATAACTGTAAAGATAAAATTGTTTATGAATATTATTCGTGAAACACCAATTTCACGAAATTTCATAAATATCTATAGAACATCCTGCTATATATCTAAAAGATATAAAGATAATATAGAGGAAAATCACTTTTATAAATACTATAAATTTTAAAACCTGATTCCTTTTCATAAAAGGTCTTTGAAGAATTAATTTTTCCATATCAAAACAGGCCAAGTTTATTATTTTCTGGAAGTTCGATTCCAAAACTAAAATTCACCATCTTTGAACTTTATAGTAGCCTTATTTTGTTGTTTAAGAGAAAGAAAAGTAATTAGAAATTATCTTTATGAATGATATTTTTTATATACAAAATTACACCAAATGTCCCTAGACCAATAAAAAATAAAAATCCTAAACCAATGGAAATATTTGGTCCGGGTGGAATTGGTGGTGAAGGTATGTCACCTAGATCTATCCGAGTGTATTTCACAATCCATGGCCAAAGTATAGTTCCGAGTATAAAAGATTTCATTTCTGCATATTTTAAAGTACCGTCATCATAAAAAACCAATTTTACATACTCTTCCGTTGCGTTATTTGAGAATTGGATTAAATTATTATCAGGAGATAAGATAATCGTAATTGCAGGATTATCGATATTGTCTAAATATTGTTTATAATATTCATAAGAACTATTCGCACACCAACTTAGCATAATTCCAGATTCATTTTTAGGAATGAAGTATGTCACCGGAAAACCCGAACTAGGTAATGGATTCATAATACTTTCAGTGAAGTTAATAACTGAAATTTGTAGAGGAACGCCACCAGGATCAAGTTCTACAAACCCACCTAAACTATCATTGTATTCCACTGCCATTAGTTGAATAGCATAACACCTCCAAAGGCTATATGTAATTATATTCATAGAGGAAACATTCCAATATAGTTCCCGAGAGACCATTAAGGTGGAACCGTTATATTCATTCATTTCCCATCCTTTTATTGATCCAATTTCAAAATCCCAATAAGCTCCGTTGTAAGGAGGATTAGGAGTAGGTTCAAAAGGGACACTTATTACATTGCTAGTAATGATTGAAATGAAAAAAGTTGTAATAAATATACCTACCAAAATTTTGGTTTTTAATAAAGATTGTATAGTATTCACCTATTGTTAACTTATAGAGTTTAATATAACACTAAAATCTAATTTCTATTAAAGAAATATAAACTTTCTATATTAATAATAGTTAATAGAATTATAATTGTTAAATCTGTTTAAGAATATTTTTTTTTATTTCTTCAATAAAAGATTGGGTTAGTTCATTAGGTTTTTCAAAAATATATGAAAATTTAAAACCTGCTCGTTCTTTATGACCCCCTCCTTCAAATTCCCTTGCGAAATCTCTACAATTGATAAAATCACTATAGATAATTATATCATTATTTCGTGTATCAATGCCAATGAATGCCTTTGCGTCGGGATATTTTTGCTTCAATATCCTAGTTATTCTACCTCCTCCAATTTTAGCCCAAGAAACAAGTAAATCACCAAAAGATTCTACTGAAAAGATTATTGCGTGATTCAAGGAAAAAGTAGATTCTTCTTCAAGCCATTTATTCAATGAACTTAATTGTTCAGTAAACCAAGGATTATGGAAATCACCCTGAGAAAGTAACCTAACAATTTCATGCTTATTTTGATCGTTTTGAGCTCCACGATTAAAACCAATTATAGATTGCAAATCTGAAGCAAGTTTGTATTTATTTGTTCTAAAATCTGTGTCTCTAGCGAATTCAGCAATTTTAGCCGCAATCGGATCATCATATAAGAAGTAATTCCTAACGATTTCAGCAGCACAGTTCTCGGGAATATTTATGTAAACATGAATTAGAGACTTAATTTCTTCTTTTATTGATGCATCTACGATGTGATGATCAAACCAAGAAATTTTACATCCTGTTTTTTCTGCTTCTTTAAAGTGGGGAAATACTTCTTTAAAGGAATCGTTAAATCCTAAATCAGAGATAATTAACTGTGAAGGAATGGTCTCTGCGCTTAAAATCCCTTTAATTTCCTCAACAAAATTAGTATAATCCGCAAAAAAAAAGGTAATTTCATCGTTTTGGATTCCATTCTTTAAGATAAAATAGCGTTGAATAATTGCTTGTGAGCCTAATCCGTCAAGATCGTGTTCATGAGTCAGTGAAACTATCATTCTTATTTCTTAACTCGCAGAAAATTTATTAAACGATAAGAGTAAATCAGTTTTTTAGTTTCGTCTTAAAATAAATCCAAATATGGTTCAACCTTTTCCTTGCCACCGTTAGCATACACAAATTCAAGTATCTTCTTTGCTAGCTCTTTTTTTTTGTCGAAATATATTTTCATGTATTCTTCTCTGGTTTTATCCGGGTATCTTATTTCTAACGCGGGATCTCTTCTTGAGCACCCACCTCGCCTCATGCAACAATAAGAAATTGAACCAAAACAAACAAGGTCAGAATCCCAATCGTTTTCTTTTGAAAACTCATCTTTAATTTTCATAAAATCTTCTTGGCTCAATCCTAAGTCTTCTAAAGTTTCGTCCCTACTACATTTATAACCAAACGTAAGAGAATGCCCTGGTTTACAACAAAAGGTCAGTCCTCGACAATCAGCACCCATACAAATATGAATCGGAGCATTTTTCCATCCAGGTATTTCGCGAAGTTTATCTGGATCTAAATCAACCATATAATAGACCTAAAGTTTATCGTTAAATTGTACTTGAAAATATATGAAACGATATTAATTTTCTGCTCTATAAGTCATAAAAAACACCCTATAGTAAATAAACTAAACTTATAAAATATAAGAGGGCCCGATGCGAGAATTGAACTCGCCTCTAGGGATAACTGCGTCATTTTGACATACAATCAAAAAACACATCACAGTCCCCAATATTGGTTATATAAGTTTTTTGAACTTAATACTCTAACCACTATACGAACCGGGCCATTGTAAAATTACTTAGACGTAAGTGATATAATATTACCTATTAAAAAAATTTTATGCGTTTTATTATTTTCTTTTTGATTTAACAGCGGTCAGAAGATAGCTTAAAAATTTATCAATTGCGTCTTCTAAATCTCCCGAATTATCGACTATAAAATCAGCATCAGGAATATCTTGATTTTGTCTAGCTCTTTGAATTCTCTGTTCTAATCTTGCTCCACTTTCTCTTGCGCGTTCTTTTACTCTTTTGAGCGTAATTTCAAAAGGGACATCTATAAATACAACTAATATATTTTGGTAAATTCTGCGTGCTTTTTTTACAATTGACCTACTTACATTGACGAGGACAGGATGACCTTTTTCCAGCCAATAATCAATTTCTATGGGCACACCATAATCTAGACCATATATATGCCATTCTAACACGAATTCTCCTTGCAACGACAATTTTTTGAAGTCTTCTGGTTTAACAGCAATATTATCTTCAGTGTCGGAGTACGGTCTTGTTATATATCTCTGAGTAAGAAAAAGAGATTTTAATTCAGAAGGAAACCTTTCTTTTACTCCTTTCATTATAGAATCTTTACCAGATCCAGAATTACCTACGACTAGTACTAATACTCCAGGAAAGTTCTTTTTGTTTTTATTCACCATCATTAGGAATAATAGATTATAGCTTGGTATTCGAACTATTACTATCAACTTTACATCTTTTTTAAGTCTAATTGCAAAACTCAATTTTCCTATTGTGATAAAAACATTTTTAAGAATAAATTGTGTTATCCATCATGTAAAAGCAATAATCATTCATCATAAAAATGTCAAAAAATAAAGAAAATCCCGAAATTTCAGAGATACCCGAGAGTTATCAAAGATATTTGGATATTATCTATGATATTTCAAAGAAAAAAAAGGGAGGGTGGGTAACAAATAAGGAGATAGCTGAAAATCTCCAAGTTGAGCCTGCTTCAGTTTCTGGGATGCTTGAGAAATTAAAAAAAACCCAGCTAATAAATTGGGAACCCCGAAAATCAATTAGATTGACTGAAAAGGGGAAAAAAATTGCTTTACAATTGGAGGAGACTCATTCTTTATTACGTACTTTTTTTAAAGAAATTTTAAAAATTGAGGATCAGGAACTTGTTGAGAAAATTTCTTGCGAGATTGAACACCATATAACTCAAGAAGTAAAAGATTCCTTCCACAACTTCATTTTAAAATATCATAAATAAATTTAATTATCATTGATGCTTTACTGATTTATTACAATTCTCAGATGAATTAGGTATGTCCGACGCATTAGTTGATAAAATAAAAATCGTTAACGATTATTTTAATGGATTTACAAATTTCCTTGAACTTGAAGATTTTCGCTCATTTCTATTGTTTACCTTAACAAGTCAAGTTCCAATGAATATAATGGCTCAACTTGGTTTAGGTGGTAATAAAGATGTTATTAATATACCTTACAGCCCTGATTTCAAAATCTATTATCAAAAGATTAATATGATGTCTTCCAGCTCTCTAATAATATATACGAAATCTGATCCTATCACAACCGAGTTTATTTTGGAAAAAAACGACGAAACATTTAAGAATTTTTTAAGTTTAAACGAAATTGACCTTGCTTTTAGAGGAAAGGAAAAGTTCCTGTTTCCAAAACTTAGCGACTGCAGCATTTTGGAAGATT
>Ga0114922_10001581_pt1 | contig 21648 bp, 35 predicted proteins | sample AartaG_FD_100975 | JGI IMG/M metagenome (GOLD analysis project Ga0114922, IMG submission 100975) | Deep subsurface microbial communities from Aarhus Bay to uncover new lineages of life (NeLLi) - Aarhus_00045 metaG | ecosystem: Environmental > Aquatic > Marine > Oceanic > Sediment | place...
AATCCGAGACCGTCACGGCAATATAATAGAATACCGGGAGAAAGCCGACCAGGAAGAGGTCTTATCGCCGCAGACATCTTATATAATGACTAATATGCTCGAAACAGTTATCAGTTCAGGAACCGGTATCGGTGCCAGAAGAAGAGGCTTTAAGCATCCTGCCGGCGGCAAGACCGGCACAACAAACGATTTTACCGATAACTGGTTCAACGGCTTCACCACTCAATTGACGACTACTGTTTGGCTCGGCTATGATGATAAGACTACCATTGGAGTTGATCGCGGCGAGGTCGGCGCTACCACAGCTTTGCCGATATGGACAGAATTCATGAAGGCCGCCTGCCAGGACCTTCCCAAAAAAGAATTTCCGGTACCGGCAGGAATCCATACCGCCGCTATTTGTCTTGACTCGGGTAAGCTCGCTTCGGTACGATGCAGTCGGGTAGTAACTGATATTTTCACCGATGCAACTCTACCCAAAAGTCACTGTATATTGAAACATTTAGCCGATGGCTCCGACCGTGAAAAAGAGGGCAGGTTTAAAATTGAAGAAAACAAGCGAAAGAAGCGGTTTTAGGGAGTGAAATTCATGGTGGCAAGGGGGGATTTCTGGCCTAATACTGAGGCAGTTATGTCATAAATTGATATCAGCGTAATCTTTCTTCTTTTGGGTTAGAATTTAAATTTAACAAAGAAAGTTATGCTACTTTTTTATAAGTTTCCAAACATTTTGTAATTAATTCTTAACTCCACGCCAAATAATATACATATATTATTTAAAGAATTTTGAACAGCTTTATATTGACGAAAATATTAGACATATTTATAACATAAAAACACTTGACATTCAATTTACTTGCATTATGTTGCCACAAGTTGGTTACTTTATTAAGGGCTTTAGAATAACATTGAACTCTTAATCATAACGCGAAACAGGGAGATTAATTAATTAGATAAGGAGGAAATATGTTGACAAAAATAACATTTATCATACTAATAGGAATAATTATTTTAGCTTCATGTGGGGATAAATCAGATGATATAGATGGACCTGAAGAAATTCTACAAGCACCATCAGATTTGATTATTACTTCATCAACTGATTCATCAATATCCATTGCTTGGAATGATAATTCAGTTAATGAGGATTACTTTTATATTGAACGATCAATAGAGAACAATCAAACATTTACCGAGATTGCCCAAGTAGGGGCCAATGTTACTATGTTTACAGATATTGACTTAACAAGATTGACGACCTATTATTATCGAGTACGAGCCGGCAATATTGATGGTTTTTCATCCTATTCTGATGATATTATGGCAGTGGCTGTATATAATGAGGCGCCTAATGAACCATCAAACCCCCAACCTTATCATGAATTTACGGGAATACCCCCGGCAAGCTACACTTTAGGATGGAATTGTTCTGATCCTGATTATGACGATACTCTAAGATATGATATATACTTAGACACTAATAACCCGCCTACAACAAGGATTTCGCATTCGCAAGTTAACAATTCATATTCCCTTTCTAATCTTGAATCTTTTACAACTTATTTCTGGCAAATCATTGCATATGATCGATGGGGATTATCCACGAATGGCGACGTATGGCAATTTACTACAGGTTCGGGTTCTCTTGAATTCGTTGGTGGCGTTTATGAACCGCAAACGGGTAGCATTTTTATTTCGGACAATTACGCTTATGTTGCCGATCTTTTAAATGATGTTGTGAAAATATATAATGTTTCAAATCCAGCTAATATCTCTTGGACTGGGAGTTATGGCGCTTTAGGTCAACCAAATGATATATTTATCTTAGGGTCTATTGCTTTTATAACTTTTGGCATTATGGATGGAATTTCTAGCCTGCATATATTAGATATTACTAATCCCGCAAGTCCCCAGCCCTATTCAAGCATTCATACACCAGGCTATGCCTATAGCGTTTATGTTTCAGAGGGCTATGCATTTGTGACTGAATCCTATGATTCCACACTTCAAATTATTAATGTTTCCGATTTAAATAATCCAGTAATTGTCCGCGAGTATAATGTTAATGCACCAGCTATTGACATTTTTATTAATAATAATTATGCCTATATCACCTGCGCGGAAGGGGGATTAAAAATATTTGATGTTTCTAACCCAATAACGCCTTCCTTGGTGGGCACTTATAATCTAGCCGGAGATGTCCAATCAGTATTTGTCTTAAACAATCTTGCTTATTTAAGTTTTAGTATTCAGGGAGGATATTCAGGTCTTCAGATTTTAGGAGTCACAAGCCCATCCAATCCCGAAGCCTTTGGCAGTATTAATATTCCTAGTAGTTATGCAGGGAGTGTATATGTTAATGATGGCTATGCTTATGTTGTTGACTGGATATTTAGATTTGAGGTAATTGATGTCTCCAACTCAACATCTCCTCTTCATGCGATATGTGCAGAACCAACAGCCGAAGAGCATCACGCAGATTTTGGCATTGATATATTTTATTATAATGACTATCTATTCTTGACTGGATTTGAAATTGGAATAAAGGCATATAGATATAATCCCTAAATTCTATTCTTAAATCTGCCTAATGCTTGTTTGAAAGATGGTTTGAAAACCAATCCCACGCAACTGGTGAGTTTAACAAGAACTGCTGGAGCTATCCAGTTCCCCTGTATTTCAATTTTATAAGCTCCGGTGGCTGTACATCTTGGTCCACAATCTCAAAACAGCTATAAAATGCTTCCGCAAGATACTCATCAGACAGCTTTGCATTGGAATAAATATCCATCAAGATATCATTTTCATCCACTTTATCAGCAATATTTTTATGAATAATAAATCCCACCGAATGGTCTATTGGCTGGCCGACTGTTGTTCTGCCGCCGCCCATTTCGATTATCAGACGGCCAAGCCTGTAAGTGTCGATCGATCTTATGTATCCAGCTTTATTTGATTTCACGGAGATTACCTTGCGCGCAGGTTTAAGAGGTTTATTCTTTTCCAGACAGGCGGTATCCCCTCCCTGGTAAGCTGTCATTTTCATGAATTTTTCATAGGCGGAACCATCCGCTATCTTCTCTTTCTGAAGTTGAATTGCTTTTTCTTTCTCAGCAATCTCTCCCAATCTCAGCATGCATTCGCCAAGACTAAAAACCACCTGCATAAGATCATCCGGACCCTTCCCCCTCAGGGCGGCTGAAGATTCATCGATCTCAAGGGCGTTGCCTGCGGCTTTGCCCAGAGGCTGATTCATATCCGTAATCAGATATGCCGCTCCTTTATTCATAGCCCGGCAAATATCAAAAAGGCTCCGGCCAAGCTGTTTTGCCTGCTCGATTGTCTTCATAAAGGCGCCGTTGCCGCATTTAATATCAAAAACAATCGAGTTGGGACCGGCCGCAAATTTTTTCGAAAGAATCGAGCCGCAAATCAAGGGAACCGACTCAACAGCTCCGGTAACATCACGCAAGGCATACATCTTTCGGTCAGCGGGGGCTATTTGCGGAGTCTGGCCGGTAATAGCACAGCCGATCGAATCAACGCCAGTCTTGAATTCCTCCATCGAAAGGTCTGTCCTGAAACCGGGAATCGACTCCAGCTTATCCAGAGTTCCGCCGGTGTGCCCTAATCCCCGACCGGATAACATCGGCACTTTTAAACCGCAAGCCACCATAAGCGGAGCCAGGATAATAGAAACTTTATCGCCAATACCGCCCGATGAATGTTTGTCTATATACTTTTTATCCTGAGAATCGAAAACAATCTTTTCACCGGATTCCAACATGGCTGTCGTCAGGGCGGCGGTCTCATCGGCAGTCATTGATTTATGGTAAACAGCCATTAAAAAAGCCGACATCTGGTAATCGGGGATATTGCCAGAGGTGTAGCCTTCTATAAAATATTTTATCTCTTCTCCTGAAAGTTCCTTCCCATCGCGTTTTGATATGATAATCTCAACCGGATTCATAATTAGCTTTTGACTATTGTTATCGATGATGATGTACCCAGCCGGTCGGCTCCGGCGGCTATCAACTCTTCTGCGAAAGCTCGGGTTTTGATACCGCCGGCCGCCTTTATTTTCAACGAATCACCCGCAGTTTTTTTAAGGAGCTTCACATCCGCCACTGTCGCTCCGGATGGTGCAAAGCCAGTCGAGGTCTTAACAAAATCAGCGCCGGCATCACGACATATGCTGCAAGCGCCGACCTTTTCCCCATCGTCAAGATAAGCGGTCTCAATAATCACTTTCAAAATATGCTTACCGCAAATATTTTTTACTTTTTTTATATCATTTATAACATATTCAAAATTTTTTTCCTTGAAAGCGCCTATATTCATGACCACGTCGATCTCATCAGCTCCCTCATTGATCGCCAGTTCGGTCTCAAAAGCTTTAACCGAGGTCATATTAGCGCCAAACGGAAAACCAACAACTGTGCAAACAGCGATATTTTGTTCACTTAATATGTTCTTACAAATTGCAACATATGGAGGATAAACACAGACTGAGGCAAAACCATACTCTATCGCTTCCCGGCATAATGTTTTCACCTGCTCGCCTGTGCTGAACGGTTTAAGCAGAGTATGGTCTATATACTTAGCTAACTCCATATTACAGGTCCTTCAGTTTGAAGCCATCGGGCAGAAGTTGGTTCAACATGAACCTTTTGATTTCATTGCTGTCATTGGCACAGATTATCTGCAGGCTGGGTGCGAACTCGAACAACACCTGACGGCAGGCTCCGCAGGGCATTGCCGGCGGCGAACAGCTTGAATAAATCGCCAGCTTATCAAAATTCCTATTACCGCAAGCAACGGCATTACAGACAGCGTTTCTCTCCGCGCATATTGTCAGACCATAGGAACTGTTTTCGACATTAACGCCTGTATAAACTTGACCATCAGCAGCCAACAACGCCGCGCCAACCTTAAATTGCGAATAGACAGCGTAAGCATTTTGCTGGGCTTCTCTGGCAATTGAAATTAATTCTTTATCATTCATATTAATTCCTTAGCAAAACTTTTACTATCTTTAAATGTCTCTATTTCAAACAGCTCGGCAACAGTGGAGGCTAAATCGGCAAATGAACCGCGTACGCCCAGATTCCCTCCGGATTCGCTGAAAGATGGCGAATATACCAGCAAGGGAACATATTCGCGGGAATGATCTGTCGATGGCGTTGTCGGGTCGCAACCATGATCGGCAGTGATAACCAGCAGGTCATTATTTTTCAAACTTGAAATAATAGCCGGTAATTTGCCGTCGAAATACTCTAGACCTTCTGCAAAACCTTCCGCATCGTTTCTATGGCCCCAGAGCATATCAAAATCAACAAGGTTAACAAACATCAGCCCGTTAAAGTCCTCTGATAGCAACTTGATTACAGTCTCAATTCCATGCTTGTTCGACAGGGTATGATTGACCCGCGTTATTCCTTTTCCCGCAAAAAGGTAATCAACCTTTCCCACAGTCATGACATCATAACCTGCCAGGGAAAGCCTGTCAAGCAAAGTGGCTGCCGGAGGTTCCAGCGAAAAGTCTTTTCTGTCAGGTGTGCGAACAAATTGACCTGGCTTGCCGGTAAACGGACGAGCAATTACCCGTGAGACTGCCTGCTCGCCTGTAAGCATTCCACGGGCCAACTCGCAATAGTGGTAAAGCTCATTTAGCGGGACAATATCAGTATGAGCGGCAACCTGAAAAACGGAATCAGCGGATGTGTAAACGATAAGATCGCCGGTTTGTTGATGTTTTATGCCAAGCCTGGCGATGATTTCTGTCCCTGAAGCGGCAATATTGCCCAGTATGTTTCGTCCGGTTAATTGTATGAATTTATCAATAACTTCATCGGGAAAACCATCAGGGAAAACAGGGAAAGGCGTTTCGCTTATAATGCCAGCCAGTTCCCAATGGCCTATTGTAGAATCCTTACCGACCGATTGTTCAGCCATCTTACCATAGTACGCCGACGGCATATCAACGGGCGGAACTCCTTTAATAAGGATAATATTGCCCAATCCAAGCTCGGCCATGTTGGGCATAGCCAAACCGCCAACAGATTCAGCGCAATTACCGATTGTATTCGAACCGGTATCGCCATAATCGGCGGCATCAGGCAACTCACCGACGCCACAGGAATCAAGAATAATCAAGCAAATCCTCTTAATTTTTATCATGGCTTTGATTTTAGCAGCATATACGTTTGAAGTAAAGATATAACTCAGCCTGCTAATTAGGCATCGAAATAAAAAGGTCAGGCTAATCACCCGACCAAATTTAGCAATATTGCCAAATCCCAGAAATTTTATTTGCAGATTATTTTTCTTTTTTCTTGTCTGACTTGTCTTTCTTATCCTTTTTGCCTTTTTCCTCTTTAACTTTCTTTTCGACAAGAAGTTCAACAATGGCCATTGAAGCGCCATCCCCTTTTCTGAATCCCGATTTAATGATTCTTGCATAACCGCCGTTTCTATCGTTGAATTCCGGAGCAATTTCATTAAACAATTTCACTAATATTTTATTATCTTTAATGGTAGCGGCGGCCATACGACGGGAATGGACATCGCCCCTTTTAGCAAGAGTTATCAGTCGTGAAACAACGGGCGTTAATGCCCGGGCACGGGCCACAGTGGTTTTTATCTGACCATGGTCAATAAGAGATGTCGCCATATTAGACATCATGGCTTTACGGTGGGCGGCATTCACACCCAGTTTTCGAATCGATTTTCTATGACGCATAATCAGGCCTTATCAGGTTTTTCCTCTTTGTATTTATCAACATCCATGCCAAACGATAATCCAAGCTCGCTTAAGATGTTGTTTAATTCGTTAAGGGATTTTCTTCCAAAATTGCGGTAACGCAGCATTTCGCTTTCGGTCTTACGGATCAGGTCTTCGAGAGTTACGATATTCGCCGCATGAAGGCAGTTGGAGGAGCGAACCGAGAGTTCCAATTCATCAACACGCATATTCAGCAAGTTGCGAATGCGAAGCACTTCCTCATCAATCTTTTCCTCTTCATCAATTTCCATTTCCTGTTCTGCTTGTCCAAATACATCGAGATGATCTTTTATCAGTTTAGCCGAAAACGATAACGACTCTTCGGGGGTTATGGCGGCATTTGTCCAGACGTGCATTATCAACCGGTCGTAATCTGTGCGCTGTCCCACTCTTGTATTCTCCACCTCGAAGTTGACTTTGAGGATGGGTGAAAACTGGGCATCAAGTGGAATTGTACCGGCTGGAGAATCAGGATGCTTATTCAGTTCAGCGATAATAAAACCGCGACCGCTTTCAACCTCAAGCTCCATTCTGAACATGACGTCCTCAGTCAGGGTAACAATATGCTGATCGGGATTTAAAATTTCCAGCTCGGCATCATGCTCAAAATCGCCAGCCGAATAATCACCTTTTGTTTTCGCCTCAAGAATAACGGTCTTAGGCGCATCACCGATAAGTTTCAAATGGGTTCTTTTTACATTTAAAACAATATCAGTAAGGTCCTCATAAACGCCGGGAATGGTGGCAAACTCATGTAAAATACCATTTATCCTGATTGATGTGAACGCCGCTCCTTGAATAGAGGACAATAAGACTCTTCTCATTGTATTTCCGAGAGTTTGTCCGAAACCGCGTTCTAAGGGTTCAATCACAAACCGGCCGTAATTTTCATTAGTAACGGCTTCGTCTATCACCAATTCCTTGGGCATCTGAATGCTTTTCCATTTCATTGACAGCTTGCCTCCAAACTTCAAATAAAAAGTAGACTACTTAGAGTATAACTCTATTATCATCTGCTCCTGTACTAATACAGGAATTTGCGTGCGGGTGGGTATTTCAACAAGCTGGCCCTCCATTTTCACCTTATCCAGCTTGATCCAATCGAGATCAACACCTTTCCCCGCTTCTTTTAATGCTTGATGAATTATGTCAAGGTTACGGCTTTTCTCCCTGACACCTACAACACTGTCGGTTTTTACCCCATACGAGGGTATATTCACTCTACTGCCGTCGACTGTAATATGGTTATGCCTGACAAGCTGACGGGCGGCTTTACGTGATGAGGCAAAACCAAACCTGTATACAAGATTGTCCAGACGGCACTCCAGCATTTGCAGAAGGATTTCGCCGGTAATTCCCTTTTTCTTTGCTGCTTTTTTAAAATAATTACGGAACTGCTTCTCAAGCACGCCATAGATACGGCGCACTTTTTGCTTTTCGCGAAGTTGAAGTCCGTATTCAGAGCCTTTGCGGCGTCCTTTCTGGCCATGCTGACCCGGGGCATAGCCGCGACGATCGAACGCGCACTTTTCAGAGGAACAACGGCTGCCTTTTAAAAATAGTTTCATACTTTCTCTTCGACAGAGTTTACAATTTGCATCTCGATACCTTGCCATACCTCAAACCCTTCTCTTTTTGGGGGGACGGCAACCGTTATGCGGTATCGGAGTCACGTCTTTGATAGTTGTAATTTCAAGGCCGGCAGCCTGAATAGACCGAATGGTCGCTTCTCTGCCCGAACCGGGTCCTTTAACCCACACTTCAACTTTTCTTAAACCCAAATCCATAGCTTCTCTGGCTGTTGCCTGGGCAGCAACTTGAGCGGCAAAGGGAGTAGATTTTTTTGATCCTTTAAAACCAGCCTTTCCCGCAGTCGACCAGGATATTACATTGCCCTTTGTATCTGTAATAGTAATAATGGTATTATTAAAGGAAGCTTTTATATGAACGATTCCGTTTGAATCGACTCTCTTTGCTTTCTTTTTGGTCTTTTTCCTTTTGGAAGGTTCAGCCAAATTTTCCTCCGTCTATAATTAAGATTTCTTTTTCCTGCCGATTGTCTTCTTACGGCCTTTTCGAGTTCGAGCATTTGTCTTTGTTCGCTGACCGCGTACTGGCAAACCCCGGCGATGTCTGAGACCGCGATAAGATCCTATATCTATGAGGCGCTTGATATTCATATTGTATTCAGTCCTTAAAGCGCCCTCGACTTTATAGTCCTGTTCTATAACATTTCGCAAACTGGCGACCTGTTCATCAGTAAGGTTGTTAACCCGTATATCAGGATCGACCCTGCTTATTTCTATAATCTTTCTGGCAGCGGAATGACCAATGCCGTATATATAGGTTAAAGCGGCTTCAATCCTTTTATTACGTGGTAAATCAACTCCTGCAATACGAGCCAATCAGATCCTCCTTTTTAACCCTGGCGCTGTTTATGTTTGGGATTAGAGCAGATCACTCTGACCACGCCTTTGCGCCTGATAATCTTACACTTTTCACAACGAACTTTCACAGATGAGCGTACTTTCACGGGTAGCTCCTTGATCCTTTATTTATGTCTGTAGGTTATGCGGCCACGGTTTAAATCATAGGGTGAAAGTTCAAGGGTGACCTTATCGCCAGGCAGGATTTTAATAAAATGCATCCTCATCTTGCCGGATATATGGGCAAGCACCTGGTGCCCATTGTCAAGCTCCACCCTGAACATGGCATTCGGTAAAGGCTCAATCACCTTTCCCTCAACCTCTATTACATCTTCCTTGGCCATCTGACCTCATCTACTTTGTTAAAATCTCCGAGCCGTCTTCTAAAATGGCGACCGTATGTTCGAAATGGACCGATCGTTTGCCATCGGCAGTTACTATCGTCCAGTTATCGTCAAGCATTCTGACCTGGTACACACCTTCATTAATCATCGGTTCTATGGCAATCACCAGACCAGGCTTTAATAAAAGCCCGGTGTCAGCCTTCCCATAATGAGGCACCTGCGGTTCCTCATGAAGCTCCCTGCCAACCCCGTGACCAACCAGGTCCCGCACCACAGAGAAACCATTTTTTTCAGCATGTAACTGAATAGCCTGACCGATATCTCCGATACGGTTGCCCACTCGCGCCTTTTCAATTCCTCGCCATAAGCATTCCTGACCAACCTTAAGATGCTTTCTGATGCCGTCATCAATTTTGCCGACCGGGATTGTCCAGGCTGAATCTCCATGATAACCGTTTTTGTAAACTCCAACATCGATTCCGACAACCTGATTATCTTTCAGAGTTTTCTTACCAGGAATACCATGAACAACCTCGTGGTCGATTGATATACAGATGCTGGCTGGATAACCGTTGTAATCCTTGAAAGATGGTATAGCGCCCTGTGAACGAATGAATTCGTCAGCCAGTCTGTCCAGTTCGGCGGTGGTAATACCAGGTCTTATATTTTCAAAGAGCAACTTTAACGTTTTTGCCACAATCGCACCAGCCGCTCTGATCTTTTCAATCTCTTTGAGCGACTTGTAAACTATCATATGTTCAGCCAACCACCCTTACAATAGCAGCCGCAACATCATCAAAACTCTGAGCCCCGTCAACATCTTTCAGTAAACTAAGGGAGCGATAAAAATCCTCGACCGGTTTTGTTTTTTCCCGGTAGACCTTAAGCCTATTGGAAATCACTTCAGTTTTGTCATCATCACGCTGCAGCAGTTTGCCGCCGCATTTGTCGCATATACCTCTGGTTTTCGGCGGACGTGTATTTACATTGAAATCAGAACCGCACTTTTCACAGAAAAACCTGCCGGTTAACCTTTTTAACGTCTCTTCATCGGACACCGCTAAATTTATAGTGGCATCGAGTTTTAACCCGAGCTCAGCCATCATTTTTTCCAGTCCTTCAGCCTGGGCGGCAGTCCTTGGAAAACCATCTAATATAAATCCTTTGCTATTCTTTTGCAATATTTCTTTTATCATACCGAGAATAATTTCATCCGGCACCAGACCACCGGCATTCATGAAAACTTTTGCTTTCTTGCCCAAATCAGTCCCGCTTTTAATGGCATTTCTTAGTACATCGCCGGTTGATATATGGCTGAGATTTTTCTTCTCGGCCAATATCTTTGCCTGAGTTCCCTTTCCTGATCCTGGAGATCCCAAAAACACCAAACGCATCAACCATACCTGCCTTTCATTCTGCCTTTTTTCATAAACCCATCATAATGTCTCATTAACAGGTGTGATTCGATCTGCTGAAGAGTATCTAACGCCACACCAACAACAATCAGCAGGCCGGTACCGCCAAAATAGAAAGTAACATTCATTCTCTGAATCAACAGATAGGGCATTATCGCAATAATGGCGAAGAAAAATGCGCCGGGCAAAGTAATACGAGTGAGGATAAAGTCGATATACTCCGCGGTTTTCTGACCCGGTCTTACACCGGGAATAAATCCGCCCTGTTTCTTCATGTTATCAGCCAGATCAATCGGGTTAAATACAATAGCCGTATAGAAATATGCGAAAAATATTATCATCATACCATAGACAATCGAATAAAGGAAGGCACCAGGGTTAAACCATGAAGCCACAGTCTGCATAACCTCGGAGTTCGGGAAAAATGAAGTGAGCGTTGAGGGAGCAAACATAATCGACTGGGCAAATATAATAGGGATAACGCCGGCAGTATTGACTGATAATGGAATGTGAGTGCTCATGCCGCCATAGACTTTCCGACCCACAACCCGCTTGGCATACTGCACCGGAACCTTGCGCTGAGCCCTGGTAACCGACACAATCGAAGCAATAATAGCTATCATAAAAGCAAGTATTATCAGCTCGGTTATAATCGATCGCTGACCGCCAAGCACCATGCGCGCTTCATCCATCACACCCTGCGGGAACCGGGCGATAATACCGATGAAAATTATCAGGGATATGCCGTTGCCGATGCCTTTTTCTGTGATTTTTTCACCCAGCCACATGATAAATATCGTGCCGCTGGTGAATGTCAGCATTGTCAAAAGCTTAAATCCAATTCCTGGATAGGGCACCACAGAAGCGCCGGATGCAGTCGTGATCGATTCAAGGAACACTGCCGTTCCCATAGCCTGCAGGGAAGCGATCAGCACCGTGCCATAACGTGTATACTGAGTAATCTTGCGACGGCCTTCCTCGCCTTCCTTCTGGAGCTTTTGGAAATAGGGAATTACCGCGCCCAGAAGTTGAAATATAATCGAAGCCGAAATGTAAGGCATTATGCCAAGAGAGAAAATTGTGGCTTTACTGAAAGCGCCGCCGACAAACATATCATACATACCGAATAAAGATCCCGAAGCCTGCGCAAAAAACTCACCCAGCGCTTTCGAATCGATACCAGGAGTAGGAATATGTCCGCCGATTCTGTAAACTACTAAAATAGCAAATGTAAACAGCAGCCGCTGACGGAGTTCGTGTATCTTAAATATATTTTTAAAGCTCTCTATCACTTTAATACCTCGACTTTACCGCCCGCTTTCTCGATCTTTTCAAGAGCCGACCTGGAAAAGGCGTGGGCTTTTATAGTCAACGGTTTAGTTATATCGCCATTACCAAGCACCTTGAAAGGAATTCTCTTGCTGCGGATGAGTCTGTTTGAGAGCAGGACATCTTTATCAATCACATCCTGGCTTAGCCTGGCTAAAGAACCAAGGTTGACGACCTGATAGACGGTTCCGAAAATATTTGTAAAGCCTCTTTTTGGCAAACGGCGGTTTATCGGCATCTGGCCGCCCTCATGCCAGGCTCTGCTCTTATAGCCGGATCTTGATTTCTGGCCTTTATGACCTTTGCCGCACTGAGAACCGATTCCGGAACCCGGTCCGCGTCCGAGTCTCTTTCGATTCCTCTTTGAGCCCGGTACAGGTTTTAAACTTGAAAGATCCATAATTACCCTTCCAATACCTTTACCAGATGAGATACTTTCTTAACCATACCCATAATCTGGGGAGTATTATAATGAACGACTATTTGCTCGCGTCGGCGAAGACCCAATGCGCGCAATACCCGTCTCTGGCGCTGTGACGTTCCTGCCACTCCCTTTACCTGCTGAATTTTAATTGGATTGGCCATCGGTTTTTCCTGTTTCTTCCCGAGCTTTGATCAACCCTTCAATTTCTTTTAGCTGCATAAGACCGTCCATTGTAGCCTTAACGACATTGTAAGGATTTGATGTGCCAAGAGATTTCGTCAGGACATCCTGGATGCCGGCAGATACGAGCACAGCTCGGACAGGTCCGCCGGCGATGACGCCTGTTCCGGGAGATGCCGGTTTCAAAAGGACCCTGGCGGCGCCACACCGTCCAACAACCTCATGTGAAATAGTGCCATCATGTATTTTAATCACAACTAAGTTCTTGCGTGCAACGTCACAGGCTTTACGAATTGCCTCTGCAACCTCAGAAGCTTTGCCGTGACCAATCCCGACCCGGCCCTTCTTATCACCAGTGGCAACCAAAGCAGTGAAATTAAAACGCCGACCGCCTTTGACCACCTTGGCAACACGATTCACATTGACAACCTTCTCTTCAAATTCAGTCTCTATTTCATTAAAACGTGCCAAAGAAACCTCTCCGTTTGATATTAAAACTTCAATCCACTTTTACGGGCGCTCTCAGCGAGAGCCTTAACCCGACCATGATAAAGATAGCCCGATCTGTCAAAAACGACACCTTCTATACCTTTGTCTTTAGCCCTGGCAGCGATCAACTCGCCAACCTTAACGGCCATCTCCATTTTAGACATTTTCAATTCGATTAATTCTTTTGTGAGAGATGAAACTCCGGTAATACTTGTTTGAGCCTGATCGTCCACTATTTGAGCGTAAATATGTTTTAATGACTTATAAACGGTCAGCCGTGGCCGTTGAGCAACACCAAACAGTTTTTTCTTAGAGCGAAGTTTTCGTCTAATCCTGGCTTTATCTTTTGCTTTTTCTAAATTTGCCATAATTATGCGCCTACCGTTTTTCCAGCTTTTCTTCTAATTTGCTCGTCAGCGTACTTAATTCCTTTACCCTTATACGGTTCGGGAGGTCTGAACGACCTGATTTCCGCCGCCACCTGACCAACAATCTGCTTGTTGATACCCGAAACCTCGACTTTGTTAGCGCCATCGAGTTCGATTTTTATCTCATCGGGAGGTATTATGGTAATTGGATGAGAATATCCCAAATGGAAAGTTGCACCCTTGCCGATCTTTTCTGCGCGATAGCCGACACCGATTATTTCCAGATTACGTTTGAAACCTTCAGTCACACCTGTAACCATATTAGCGATTAAAGCGCGACTCAACCCATGAAGGGACCTGTAATATTTTATATCAGAAGGCCTTTTGACGATAACTTCGGTTTCTGTCATTTCGGTCTGGATTGAGTGGTGTATTAATTCAGATAGTTTACCTTTAGGTCCCTCAACTGTAACCACATTATCAACCCGGGTAATCTTGACCCCTTTGGGGATACTTATTGGCATTTTACCTATTCGTGACAAACCTAAAGTCCTCCTACCAAATTCTGAACAATGCTTCGCCGCCAATCCCCTTATGGATGGCTTCTTTTTCTGTCATTATTCCGGAAGATGTTGACAATATAATCATACCCGGCTTTCTTGACCCTTTATATAGGTCTTTTTTGGCGCTATAAGCCCTCAAGCCAGGCCTGGAAATTCTTTTGATGCCTTTAATAACACTGGCGCCTTCAGGAGTGTATTTAAGGCGGATTCTTAAAATACCCTGAATGTCATCTTCAATATAATCGACCGAGCGAATAAAATTATTCTCCAGGAGTATTTCGGCGATTCTCTTTTTCATCTTTGATGCCGGAACTTCCAGACGTCGTATCGATGCCTTGCTGGCATTTCTTATACGGGTCAGCAGATCGGCGATTGGATCTGTCATAGTCATAACCAAAATCTCCTACTACCAGCTTGCCTTGGTAACGCCGGGAATCTCGCCGGCCAGGGCCAGTTCTCTGAAACATATTCTGCACAAACCGAAGCGCCTCATATATGCTCGTGGGCGGCCGCATCTTTTACAACGATTACTCTGACGAACTTTAAATTTCGGTTTTTTCAAGCTAGCGGCAATTTTACATTTTTTGGCCACTCCAACTCCTCTACTGTTTTTTAAATGGCATTCCCATTGATCTTAACAATTCATATCCTTCAGAATCCGTTTTGGCAGAAGTGACAATTGTCACGTTCATACCCCGGATCTTCTCCACTTTATCGTAATCAATTTCAGGAAATATAATCTGCTCGGTTATACCGAAAGTGTAATTACCGCGGCCATCGAATGACTTTGACGGAACCCCGCGGAAATCCCGTATACGGGGCATGGCAATGTTAACAAGGCGGTCCATGAACTCATACATTCTTTCGCGTCGCAATGTAACAGAAACCCCGATTGGCATTCCGGCACGAAGTTTAAAATTCGATATCGATTTTTTAGCCCTGCGAATGACGGGTTTCTGACCGGTAATAATCATTAATTCACTGGATACCGATTCGAGCTTCTTGTGTTCGGCGATAGCATCGCCAACACCGGAATTGACCACTATTTTGATCAGTTTCGGAACCTGGTTTATATTACCGTAATCAAGCTTTTTTTTAAGCTCGGGCCTGATCTTATTAAAATATTTTTCTTTTAATCTGGCCATATCTACTCTATTATCTCCCCTGATTTTTTATTAATCCGAACCTTGGTGCCATCTCTTAAATACCTGTAACCAACACGAGTGGGAACGTTTGTTCGTAAATCGTATAACATGACGTTAGTCACTGAAATGCTGCCTTCCTTTTCTATGATCCCGCCCTTACGGTTTTTCTGGCTTGGTCTAGAGTGACGTTTAATAAGATTTACACCCTCAATAATGATTCTTCTGGTATCCGGGAAAGTTTTCAGCACTTTGCCTATCTTCCCGCCGCTATCGCCAGAAATAACTTTTACTGTATCGCCTTTTCTAATCTTCATAACAGCCTCTCGCCTGGATTATCCTGGTTACAGCACCTCAGGCGCCAGGGAAATAATTTTCATATACTGTTTTTCACGAAGTTCCCTGGCCACCGGGCCAAATATTCTGGTCCCCCGCGGCTCACCCTGTTCGTTGATAATCACCGCGGCATTATCAGAAAACCTGATATAAGAACCATCCTTGCGGCGGGTCTCTTTTCTGGTACGAACAACTACCGCTCTGCAGACTTCACTCTTTTTAACTGCCCCGCCGGGGATAGCATCCTTGACTGTGACAACAACGATGTCGCCAATCCTGGCATAGCGATGACGGGTACCGCCGAGAACACGAAAACACATGGCAACCTTAGCGCCGGAGTTATCGCATATCGTTAATTTGGAATATTCCTGAATCATAACATTTCACCGCCTGCTACTTAGCTTTTTCCAATATCTTTGTCAGCCGCCATCTTTTCGTCTTAGAAATTGGCTTCGTTTCCATAACCATAACGGTATCGCCCACAGCCGCCTGGTTTTCCTCATCATGGGCGTAAACCTTAGAGACCCTTTTGATAATTTTTCCGTATTGTGGATGTTTCAAAGTCCTTTCAATAGCCACCACAATAGTTTTATTCATTTTGGTTGATGCGACAGTCCCTGTTCTAACTTTGCGTTTATTTCTCATCATCAGCCTGCCTGTCTTTAACCTCGGTTGGACTTTTGGCTAAAGGTCTTATATTAGATTCATGTTCTCTTATGATTGTATTAATCCTGGCGAAATCACGTCTGAGTTCACGTAATTTCAATGGATTATCTATCTGGCGAGTTGCCTGCCTTATCCTTAAGTTAAAGATTTCTTTTCTGACGTCTTCCTTCTTCTGAAGGATTTCTTCAATGGTGAGGTCTCTTAGCTCCTGGGCTTTCATCATTAATCCTTTACGATATCCTTACGTGAAACAAACTTGGTTCTTATTGGCAATTTGGCGGCCGCCAGCCGCATAGCCTCCCGGGCGGCATTTTCGGTAACGCCCTCAAGCTCGAACATTATCCGGCCGGGTTTAACAACAGCTACCCAGTATTCCGGAGAGCCTTTACCCTTGCCCATTCTGGTTTCAGCTGGCTTGAACGTCACCGGCTTATCAGGAAATATCCTGATCCAGACCTTGCCGCCTCTTTTAATATGACGGGTCAGGGCGACCCTGGCCGCTTCAATCTGTCTATTGGTAATCCAGGCCGGTTCAAGCGCTTTCAAGCCATATTCGCCAAAATCTATGTTGCTGCCGCGGTAGGCTTTTCCTTTTCGCCTGCCACGCTGCTGTTTCCTGAATTTTACTCTCTTCGGGGAAAGCATGGCTAATTCTTCTCCTTGCCAGATTCACCAATTTTATCAGATTTTTTCGGCGTCTTTGTACTTTTCTGGGTATCTCCGGAAGCTTTAGGAGCTCGCTTTACTTTTGATTTATGATCCGGTTTTTCCTTGTCAGCGGCGCCGGGTTTAGCGGAGGGTTTATATTTTTGTTTTGATTCGGTTTTTGCCTCTTCTTTTCGGTATCTTTTGGATTTATCGAGGGCTTTAGCTGACGGTTTCTTGCCCCCGGCATATGGGCGACGTCTACCTTCACCGACACCTGGCCGTCTCCTTTTCGGTTTACGACGAGATTCAGCGGCTTTATCCTCTTTTTCAGCGCCAAATTCACCAAGAAGCCTGGCATTCAGCTTATCCTTTTCAATGATTTCGCCGCTACAGATCCATACTTTCACTCCGATACAGCCATAAGTTGTATTGGCGGTAACCGAGGCATAGTCGATGTCGGCTCTTAAAGTATGAAGAGGAACTCTTCCGCGATGATATTTCTCGCTGCGAGCGATCTCAGCGCCGCCAAGCCGACCGCCACACATGACCTTTATTCCCTCAGCGCCGCTTTTCATGGCGGCCGCAACTGCTTTTTTCATAGCTCGACGGAAAGAAACTCTGCCTTCAAGCTGCAATGCTATAGACTGAGCTACCAGGGCTGCCGAGAGTTCGGGTTTTTTTACTTCAATGATATTAAGCAGTATTTCTTTGTCGGACAACATCTGCAGTTCTTCTTTAAGCTTATCGACCTCAGCGCCTTTTCGACCGATTACAATCCCTGGCTTGGCTGTATAAATATCAATAGACACTTTCTTCGGCGCTCTTAAAATCTGGATATCTGAAATGCCGGCATGTTCTAAGCGTTTGAAAGTATAGCGCCTGATAAGCAAATCCTCGTGAAGTAAATCAGCGAAATTATTTGTGGCAAACCAACGAGATTTCCAGGGCTTAACTATTCCAAGCCTTAACCCGTATGGATGTGTTTTCTGTCCCACTAAGCCTCCTTGCCCGGACTTTGTGTTGATGGTTCTTTTTCAGCCAGAACAATATTAACATGGGAGGACCTTTTACGAATTCTATACGCCCTTCCCATCGCCATCGGCCTGATTCTTTTTAAAATCGGACCGCCATCGATTCGAATGTCTTTAACATAGAGATTTTCAACCTTAATCTTGGCTGAACCCTCCCGTGATATTGCATTAGCTGCCGCTGATTTCATGGCAGCCAGAAGAATCTGACTGGCAGCCTTTGGGGTAAAAGTCAAAATACCTTTGGCATCAACATATCCCCGACCTTTTATCAAGGCGGCTACCCGACGAATTTTTCGCGGCGACATCCTGATATATTTTAAAGTTGCTTTTGCTTCCATAAAATCACAATCTATTTTAATGTGGTCGAACGCTCGCTGAGCTTGCCCGAATGCCCCCTGAATATCCGGGTTGGAGCAAATTCACCGAGTTTATGACCAACCATGTTTTCAGTAATATAAACAGGGATAAACTTATTTCCATTATGTATCGCCAATGTATGTCCCACAAATTCAGGCGGGATTGTTGAACGGCGCGCCCAGGTTTTTATCACACGCTTCTCATTGCTTTCATTTAAGGCCTGAATTTTTTTCGTCAGGTTTGGATCCAAATACGGCCCTTTCTTTAAAGACCTGGCCATCAATAACCTCCTGCAAAGTTCATAAGGACTTTATTTTCCCCGTTTCTTTATAATCATTTTATCCGACTGTTTCTTTCTTCGCGTTTTTAAACCTTTGGCGATTTGTCCCCAGGGGCTGCACGGATGCCGGCCGCCCGATGAACGACCCTCGCCGCCACCCATCGGATGATCAACCGGATTCATGGCCACGCCTCTAACAGACGGCCGTATGCCGAGCCAGCGCGAACGACCGGCTTTGCCAAGGTTTATATTTTCATGATCTATATTGCTAACCTGGCCGATAGCCGCGCGACACTTTAAATGAACCAACCTGACTTCTCCGGAGGGCAGGCGAATATGAGCATAATTACCCTCTTTGGCCAGAAGCGTTGCCATGGCTCCTGCAGAGCGCGCCATCTGAGCCCCCTTACCGGATTTTAATTCAATATTATGAATGCCGGTGCCCAGCGGAATTACTGATAAGGGAAGATAGTTGCCTACCTTAATATCAAGTTCATCTGTAGTTTTAACGACATCATCCACTTTCAGGCCCAATGGTGCAATGATATAGCTTTTCTGACCGTCAGCATAATACAGCAAAGCGATTCTGGCCGATCGGTTGGGATCGTATTCAATTGAAGCGACCCTGGCTGGAACGCCGCCTTTACTGCGCTTAAAATCGATCAGGCGATAATGCCTTTTATGACCTCCGCCTTTGTGTCGACAGCTAATTCGCCCGCTATTGCCTCGTCCACCCGATTTCTTTAAAGGTTTGAGTAAACTTTTCTCAGGATAACTATGAGTAATATCCGAAAAATCAGAAACCGTCATGAAACGTCGACTGGGTGTTGTTGGTTTAAATTTCTTCATGCCCATTTATCAGCCTCATACGCTTTCAAAAATATCAATGGTATCGCCCTCTTTTATCCTGACAATAGCTTTTTTCCAGGACGAGCGCTTACCTTCGAACCGACCCAACCGCTTGGTTTTGCCTTTCATGTTAATGGTTTTAACATCCAATACCTTCACATCGAAAGTCTTTTCAATAGCCTTTTTAATTTCAATCTTATTGGCATCAGGATGAACCTTAAAGATATATCGATTTTCTTTTTCCTTTAAGACAGCTCCCTTTTCAGAAACAACTGCCTGCTTGATAATATTGTTTACCGTTTTCAATTGCCTAACACCTCCTCGATCTTCTGCAAGGCGTCGGGAGTAATAAGAACATAATCAGCCCGTATAAGATCGAACGGGTTTACTAAGATAGAACGTTTTATTTCGAGCCACTTTATATTCTGACATGATTTTTCCAAATTATCGATCTTGCCTTCGTAAAGTAATAAAACCCGCTTGAGATAAATATCCTGCCCCATTAGAAAGTCGGCGATTGTTTTAGTTTTCGGTTTTTCAAGCTCGGGCAAATCAACAATTCTAATACGCTCTTCAGCGGCCTTATATGAAAACGCCGATTTTAAAGCTGCTTTTTTCAACTTCTTAGGAAGGGATCGGTAATAATCCTTGGGGTGAGGTCCCCAGACTATACCGCCGCCGACCCATAGGGGCGATGTATTCGAACCTGCTCTTGATCGACCGGTTCCTTTCTGTCGCCACGGTTTACGACCGCCGCCTCGAACCATTGTTCTGGTTTTAGTCGAGGCGGTCCCCTGCCGCTGGTTCCGCCGGTAACCTACGATATACTCATGCAGCAGGTGCGGCTTGACATCAGAATTGAAAAGGGGACCATCCAATTGCTTGCTTTCTTTGCTATTGCCCTGAATATCGAATACTTTTGCCTCAGCCATCGCCATCACCTACGCTTTAATAATTTTTAAAAGCCCGCCCGGTTTACCGGGAACAGCGCCGCGAACCAGGATTAGATTATGTTCAGGCTCTACAGAATTAATCAAAAGATTTTTCACAGTAACCTGCTCGTTCCCCATATGGCCGGACATCTTCATACCCTTCCACACCCGTGAAGGATAAGACGATTGACCTATCGATCCCGGAGCCCGCAACCTGTCCGATTGGCCATGTGATTTGGGCCCGCCTTTGAAACCATGACGACGAACAGTACCTTGAAAACCAAGACCTTTAGAAATTCCCGTCACATGTACCTTTTCGCCGGCTTTAAACAAATCGACTTCTATTTTATCGCCGATCTTATATTCATCACCCGATTCAACCTTAATCTCACGGATATAGCGACAGGGATCGATCCCGGCCCCCTTAAATTGCCCGGCATCAGGCTTATTAACAAGTTTCTTGCGAACATTTCTGAAACCGACCCTTAAGGCATCATAGCCATCTTTATCTTTTGTTTTGGCCCCGATAACAAACTGAGGTTCAGCCTTGATTACAGTCACAGGCACCATATTGCCGACTTCATCAAATACCCGGGTCATTCCTATTTTTAAGCCAAATAACATATTCATCTTGACGCATTATCCTTAAACTTTTATCTCAACATCCACACCAGCCGGCAAATCCAACCTCATAAGTGAATCAACCGTTTGAGGGTTGGAATCGTAAATATCGATCAGCCTCTTATGAATCCTGGTCTCAAACTGTTCACGCGACTTCTTGTCGACATGAGGAGAACGTAAAACAGTATAGACTGTTCTCTTCGTTGGCAAGGGTACCGGTCCGGCGATTCTCGCCCCTGTACGATTAACTGTTTCGACTATTTCCATAGTCGAACGGTCGAGGGCAACATGATCATACGCCTTGAGTCTTATCCTTATCTTTTGACTTTGAGTTTCCATAACCTCTACTCTATTATTTCGCTTATGACGCCGGCGCCGACAGTCCGACCGCCCTCACGGATGGCGAAACGAAGCTCCTTCTCCATCGCTATCGGCGTGATTAGCTCCCCCTCTACCGTGACATT
>Ga0114922_10001582_pt1 | contig 21647 bp, 19 predicted proteins | sample AartaG_FD_100975 | JGI IMG/M metagenome (GOLD analysis project Ga0114922, IMG submission 100975) | Deep subsurface microbial communities from Aarhus Bay to uncover new lineages of life (NeLLi) - Aarhus_00045 metaG | ecosystem: Environmental > Aquatic > Marine > Oceanic > Sediment | place...
AACATGAGGCTGATGGCCCGGCAAGTGAAGGCCCGCCATGGCACGGGAGCCGCTTAACGCCGCTCCGGCCACGTCGATCCCCCCCGCCGCCGTACGATTGCCCCTGCTCCACGCCCTGCCGTGGCCGTGAACAGGCCCTGTCCGTCATCTGTGGGAATCAGTGCAGATCAGTAGCCAAAGCCGTGGCGTCGTCCCTGTCCGCCGTGCGATTGCCCCTGATCCACGCCCCGCCGTGGCCGTGAAAAGGGCCAGTCCGTCATCTGTGTCCATCAGTGCAGATCAGTGGCCAGCGCCGTGCAGTCGACCCCTGCCGCCGTCCGCCGTGCGATTGCCCCTGATCCAGGCCCCGTCGTGGCCGTGAACCGGCCCCCTGCGTCATCTGTGTCCATCAGTGCAGATCAGTGGCCAGAGCCGTGGCGTCGCCCCGGAGCTCTTCCACCGAGTGGTTCTTGATCCGAGCGAACACGTCGTATCCGTAGGCGGAGAGGTTCCCGCCCTGATCGTCCAGGTGCGTGAGATAGGCGTCGCTGTCGTAGGTGCGCTTCTCCAGCAGCCAGCGAAACAATTGCTCCACTTCACTTCGTGGCCCCGTGCTCGCGAAGCGCACGAGCAGCGGCCGACCTGCCCTCGGCCGTGGCCTGTTGCAGAGGTGTCATTCCGGCTTCGTCCACCGCCGTGATGTCGGCACCGTTCGCCAAGAGGAAGGCCAACGCGTCCATGTTGCCCGCCCACGCCGCCAGATGCAACGGTGTTCGCCCAACCGTGTCCCTTGCATCTATTGCCGCTCCGGCTGCCACAAGGGCCTCCAATGCGCCCTTCTCGCCCTGCACGGCGGCCAAGTGCAAAGGCGTCATCCCACCTGGAGTCCTGCCGTGTACTGCCGCCCCTGCAGCCAGGAGAGCCTCCACGGCCTGCTTGTCTCCGAATCGCGCTGCGTAATGGAGAGCCGACTCCCCTTGGCGATCCGTCAAATCCATCTTTGCCCCGGCCTCCGCAAGCAGAGAGACGACCTTGTCGGTGTCTTCCTCCCCGAGCACCAGGGCCTCCATGAGTGGAGTCGTGCCCCAGGTGCTCTGCGCATTCCGGTCTGCCCCTTCCTTAAGGAACAGGTCCACGACCTCAGCGCTGCCTGCCATAGCGGCGAAGTCAAGGGGGGTTTCGCCGTTATCATTTTTCGCGTCAATGTCTGCGCCTCTGGCAAGAAGCAGGCGCGCAACTTCCACGTTATTCCTCACCGCCGCCTCATGCAGAGGCGTCCCGCCTTCTCTGCCCGCCAGCCCGGGCGTGGCTCCGAACGAAAGAAGGAGCTCGGCTATGTGGATGCGTCCCTCTCCAGCCGCCAAGTGCAAAGCACTGTCGCCATAGTTGTCTCTTGCATCCGGATCTGCTCCCGCCTCAAGGAGCAGCCGCGCCACATCAGTGCCTCCGCCAAACACGACACTATGCAGCGCCGTCCCCGCAATGGACCCTTCGCCAGCGTGCACTTCGGCTCCCAAGCTAAGCAGAAGCCGTACCAGCCGCTCATCTCCGTCCGCCGAGGCCTCGTGCAGCGCGGTCATGCCGCGTTCGTTTTGGGCCGTTGGGGACGCGCCGTGGTCTAGAAGCAAGGACGCCACCCGCGTGTGCTCTTTCCACGCGGCGTACAGCAGCGGCGTCCGGCCCCGCTGGTCGCGTGCCTCCAGGTCTGCATGTCCCTCAACGAGCAGCTCGGCCACTTCGTAGTTCCCGCGCGCTGCGGCCACGTGAAGGGGAGTCAGCCCCGACTCCACCTGCGCCCGGTACGGGGTGTCGCCTACCCCCCATAGGTCTACCAGGTCCCACCTGCCGCGTTGGCCCAGCGGCACATAGCCGCCGCGAGTCCCCGCATTCACATCAGCGCCGCAACTCAGGAGGTATTCTGCCACCCATGTGGACGCACGACCTGCAGCGCAATGCAAAGGCGTCCAGCCAACCATGTCCTCCGAACTCGGATCGGCGCCATTCCCCACAAGAAGCGTAGCAACAGTGTAGTGATCGCCGGCCGCTGCCCAATGCAACGCAGTCCAGCCTCTCTGGTCTGCCGAGAAGGGGTCCGCACGAATGGCCAGAAGCATCCGAGCGCCGAGAGTAAGACCGTGGCGCGCCGTGGCGCGCAGAAGCGGATCTCGTCCCACAAGCACCATGACCGTACCGACGACGGCTACCGTCGCCAGAGAAAGAGCGATCCATTTGGCTACAGACCGTCCAGCCCACATGGCCTTGTCCCCGATCTCATCGTGCCTATCGACAGATCAGCAGCGACAGTCGCATCGCCGCCCGCGCCCGTGTGTTCGGCCGTGCCCGGGTAGACCGTCTTGGTCACGGCCCCGGGATGCTTGGCCGCGCCGTAGACGTACTCGGTGTCCTGGTGATTCTGCGCGTCCTCCCAGGCTTCGAGCAGGCACGAGCCCTGCAGGCAAGACCCCATCTGGCAAGCCACGGCTCCCATACGTCCACCCCAAGAAGGCCGATATCTGCCCCGGAGTATAGGCTGGGCCGACGCCGGTGTCAAGCCATGAAGTGGCTGCAAACGGCGGTTGCCAGTGCTCAGTGGCCAGTGGACAGCAACGGCAGACGGCAGTTGCCAGTTGTCAGTGGCCAGTTGCCAGCAACGGCAAGGACGAGCACGACCAAGAAGCGGCAGGTGGCAAGGGGCAGGTGGCAGGAAGCAACGGCCAACGGCTACCTGCTACCGGCTGACGGCGGAGCACGAGCAGGAGCAGGACCGTAGGGGCGCGGCGTGCCGCGCCCTGCGAGCACGAGTAGGAGCAGGAGCACGAGCAGGAGCACGGAAGGAAAGCAGAAGCTTGGCCGCCCACGGCGACTGAGAAGCGGGAACCAACAACGGCCCGCGCGCGGCGCGTCAAGCCGCCGGGGGGAATCGGGCTGCGTCGACCTCGCCGGTGCGGGAGAGCTTCGGCAGGAAGGCCATGTACGGCGCAGCTACACGCGGCGATGCCTGAGACCTTCCTGGCAGTAACCAGCGTCCAGCCACTGGCAGCCGGCACAGATGGTGGAGAGCTGCTCCGGCGCTATCCTGTCCACGACAAGCTGCGCGAGCGACGACGAATCCGTCCGGCACCCCTCACTCAGGCCCAGCCGCCTGAGGACCTCGGCGTCCCTGGTGCGGACGGCCCCGTCGCCTCCCTGCTCGGCGGAGCACTGCCCGCGAAGCGCATGGGGGCACGCCGCGCAGACGTCGTCGCACCCCGACACCAGGACGACTTCGACCGCCCCATCGCCGAAGAAGCGCTCCACCGTATGCCGCATGTTCGTCACGAACGCCGGGCCGTAACCGAGCCCTCGGAAGCCGAACACGCACAGCAGGTGATGGGCGCGCAGACTAAGGGTCCCTGCCATAACGGCCTGCGTCGACCTCGCCGTTGTAGGAGGACTTGGGCAGGAGGGCCGTCGCGACGGATGCCGCAATCAGGGCCTTGACGAGGTCGGGAATCACGAACGGGAGGACCCCAAGCGCAATAGCCTTGCCGGGACCGACGCCGAGCACCACGGCGAATTGAAGCGCCCCGCACGCGTAGATGACGCCGACGCCCGTCAGCATCAGCACAAGCTGACGCCAGAATGACCGGACGCCCACGTAACGGTCGTTGACATAACCGACGAAGGCCGCCGCCAGCGCCATGCCGACGAGGTAGCCGCCCGTCACGCCGGTGAGAACGCCCAGGCCCCCGGTGAGGGCCGCAAACCACGGCAGGCCGGCCGCGCCCAGCCCGACGTAGAGAACCTGGCTCAGCCCCCCGTAGGAGCGCCCGAGCAGCACGCCCGCCAGAAGCGCCGCCAGCACCTGTCCCGTGATCGGCACGGGGGTGAACGAAAGCGGAATACGCACCTGGGCCAACAGGCCCGTCAGGGCGGCCATGCCCAGCCCGAGCGTCACCTTCCTGACGGCCGGCAGCTCATAACGCCATGTGAAGAACCGATAGCGAAACGCCCGGTAGCCATCCAACGCCTGGACGATGTTGCCCACTGGTCATCCCTCACGCGGCCAAGTGCCAATCAAGAAGCGACCTTCTCCGTGCAGGCAGTATACCCGCCGCCGCCCCCCCGACGCCACGGAAGACAGAACACGCCACGCCAGCCAGAGGGGCGGTTCGCGAACCGCCCCTACAGACCGAGCAAGATAGCACTGAGTCCACGGAACGCCACGCGCCGCGGCTAGAACAGGCCGACGATCTTGCCTTCCTCGTCGATGTCCACCTTCTCGCCGGCCGGCGTAGTGGGCAGGCCGGGAATGGTGCGCATGTCGCCGCAGAGCGGGTAAAGGAACCCGGCCCCGAGCGACGGGCGGATGTCCCGCACCGGCAGCATGTAGCCCGTCGGGAAGCCCTTCAGGTTCGGATCGTGCGAAAGGGACAGATGCGTCTTGGCCATGCAGATGGGCAGCTTGCCGTAGCCCAGCTTCGTGAACCGGCGAATCTTGCTGCGCGCCAGCGGGGCGAACTCCACGCCGTCCGCGCCGTAGACCTTGGTGGCGATGGTCTCGATCTTCTCCTGGATGGAGGCGTCGTCGGGGTAGAGCAGCTTGAAGTCGGTCTTTTTCTCGCAGGCTGCTGCGACGGCCTCGGCCAGGTCGGTGCCGCCTTCGCCGCCCTTGGCCCAGACGTCGCTGGTGACGACGGTCTCCGCGCCGGCCGCCAGCGCCCTCTCCCGCACGGCCTCGATCTCCGATTCTTTGTCATCCGTGAACCGGTTGATGCAGACGACCGACGGCACGCCGAACAGGCCCACGTTCTCGATGTGTTTTTCCAGGTTCGCGCAGCCGCGCGTGACGGCCTCCGGGTTCTCCTGAAGCATCTTGTCCGGCAGCGGTCTGCCGGGGCGGACGCGGAAGCCGCCGCTGTGCATCTTGAGCGCGCGCACGGTGGCGACGAGGACGACGGCGTTGGGCTTCAGGCCGCTGGTGCGGCACTTGATGTCCATGAACTTCTCCATGCCGATGTCGGCGCCGAAGCCGCTCTCGGTCACGACGTAGTCGGCCAGCTTCAGGGCGATCTTGTCGGCCAGGATGCTGCTGTTGCCGTGGGCGATGTTGGCGAACGGGCCGGCGTGGACGAAGGCCGGGCCGCCCTCCAACGTCTGCATCAGGTTGGGCTTGAGCGCGTCCTTAAGCAGGACGGTCATGGCGCCGGCGCACTTGAGGTCCTCGGTGGTGACGGGCTGGCCGTCGTAGGTGTATCCGACGACGCAGCGGCCGACGCGCTCGCGCAGGTCCTTCAGGCTGTTGGCCAGTCCGAGCACGGCCATCAGCTCGCTGGCGACGCTGATGTCGAAGCCGCTCTTGCGGACGAAGCCGTCGGCCAGGCCGATGACGACCTGCTCGAGGGCCCAGCGGTCGTTCAAGTCGACGACGCGGTTCCAGCAGATCGTGTCGGGGGCTATGTTGAGCCGGTTCTTGCGCTTGAGGGCGTTGTCCAGGAAGGCGGCGGCCAGGTTATGGGCGATGCTGACGGCGTGGGTATCGCCGGTCAGGTGGAGGTTGAAGTCTTCCATGGGAACCAGTTGGCTGTAGCCGCCGCCGGCCGCGCCGCCCTTGATCCCGAACACGGGCCCGAGCGACGGCTGACGGATGCAGACGAAGGCATTCTTGCCGATCTTGCACAGAGCCTGCGTCAGGCCGACGGTGGTGACCGTCTTGCCCTCGCCCAGGGGCGTAGGGGTGATGGCTGTCACGTCGATGTACTTGCCATCGGGCCGGCCGGCCAGGCGGTCGAGTGCCTCCAGCTTGACCTTCGCCTTGTAGTCGCCGTGGAGCTCCAGTTCGTCCCGCTCGATTCCAATCCCCGCAGCGACTTCCTCGATCTTCCGCAGTTTCGCCTGTTGGGCAATCTCCAGGTCACTTAACAAGGACATCCTCCTTTCGCACAGGCAAAGCTAGAGCAAAGACCAGCAACCCGCGCAGCGTGCAAGAGCCGACGGCCGCCGGCCGCGCCGGGCTTCGTCAATCACCATGCAAGATCCGTTCGACGGCACTGATGAGCTGGTCGGGCTCCTCCACTCCCGCCACGTAGACGTCGGCCGGGAGCCATCCCGGCAGCTCCTCCGACAGGTTCAGCCTGAGCCGCACCTCCGGGCCGGAGAAGACCACCCGCCGGGCTCCGGGCAAGGAGCTCCACTGCTTCAGCCAGCGGCACAGCTCGGCACCGTCGATTCCCGGCAGTATCAGGTGCAGCACGACGGCGTCGTAATCGCTCTCGCGCTCCACCCGCAGCATGGCGCGTTCGGCGCAGTTCACCACCGTGACGGCGTGGCCCTTCTGGACGAGAAGCTCCCTGACGATCTCAACGCGGCCCTGGTCGGCATCCACGTAAAGGATCTTCGCCACCGTTCACTACCCCTGGTCCGCCCGTGCCGCCTCGGGGCCGGAGGCCAGTCCCACGGCCCGGAACATGGAGTCCACGTCAACGTGCTGCTCTATGATGCTTGCGGCCAGTGCCATCTTGTCGAAGTCGCGCGGCGTCATCTTGGCCACGAGGCTGCGCACTTCGAAGGCGGCTGTGGCAGTGTCGTCGTCGGTCAAGAGCACGGGCACGTCCACTTCCCACAGGATGTTGACGATGCTCAGGTGAGGCACGAAGCCGCCCGTCAGCAGGAGCCCGGCGATGCGACGGGCGCCTTCCTGCTGCGTCATAAGGTGCGCATTGATGGAGGCGATGATGTTGTCCACCCGATCACCGGGCACGACGACGAGGCTGCCCGGCCGCAGGTAGTTGATCATGTTCTGCGGCGTCATCGCAGCCACAATGATATCGCGCACCTTGTTGTCCAGGTGGGTGCCGCCGCAGAGCACCTCCAGGCCGTACTCGACCTGGATCTGCCGCATGGTCGGGTAGGTCAGCTCCTTGCGGTACGGGATGACGCCCAGGCAGTTGATGCCGTTGTTGGACAGCCCTTGCCGGACGGCGGCGCTGACGTAGTCGTACTTCTCCTCGAACACCTTGTTGATGACGGCTCCGACGATGGGAACGCCGTGGCGATCGAAGAGCGCGCGGTTCAGGCATAGCTCGTCGATGCAGCGGCCGATGCCGCCGCCGCTCACGATGACGCACTGGGAGTCAAGAAGCCTGGCCACCTGGGCGTTGGAGGAGTCGATCACCGAGCCGACACCCGCATGGCCCGTCCCCTCGATGATGAGCAGATCGTGGGCGTCTTCCAGCCTGGCAACCGCCTCCAGGATAGGGACGTGGACGGACTCGGGGTCGCGGTTGAAGATGTACTCCCGCGTCAAGCCGCGCGGGATCGTGATCGGGTTGAGGTCCTTGACGGCGCCGGTGGCGCCCAGGCCGTGCTTGAAGAGAACAGCATCCTCGTCGACCTGCTCGTCCGCCTCCATCACGTAACGCTGGCCGACGGGCTTGATGAAGCCCGTCCTGTAGCCCCGCTCCTGGGCCATCCTGTAGAGACCCACGCAGACGGTCGTCTTACCGGCGTGCTGCTCGGTGGCTGCAATGTAAAGCCTCTTCATCGCCTCTCAACTCCCCTTCCGAGCGGCGGGGGTCTTGCCCTCGAGCGCGGCCACCATACGCTCGGCCGCCACTACGCCGTCCTCAAGACTGAGGATGCTGAGAACGTTATCCGAAAAGAGCACGTTGCACGAGGGTGCGAACTCCTCGTCCCCCTCGTAGCGCACCACCTGAAACTCAACCAGCGGGAAGAACCGGAGAATACAGCGAACCGGGTCGCCTTCGACCGGCGTCGCACCCAGGCGCTCCACAGCGTCCCGGAACGCGGCCCCATCCCTGCCCACGGTGTGAGAAAGCCTGTCCGTCACCCGCGACTGGAAAGCCGGCAGATAGCTGCGCCCTGCCACCAGGTCCGCAAACGAGACGAACCCCGTGGGGGCGATGGGCGTTTCGGCGGCCAGGTAGTCGAGCGCAAGTATCTGCCACGGCAGCGACACCTCCTGTCCGCCCGGCAGCAGATGCATCGAGAACGGTTGCGTCCGCACCCTGAGCTGCCAGCAGAGCGCCTGCAGATCCACGATGGCCCCGTCCTCCGCAAGCCGCGCGCCGAGCACGCCGAGCCGGTCGCGCTCCATCCCACGCTGAAGCCGGCTCAGCGCAGCGTCGCGGGCGATCTCGTAATGGTCCTGCTTCGGGAGCTGCATCCCCCGCCTTCCTGGACCGGGCATAACGGCAGTTCTCACTTGCTGCTCAAGTAGGCAGCGATGTAGTCGTCGCAGTATAGCTGCTTCTCCAGCAGCACCTCGGCCGTGATGGCGGCGTTCATCAGGTCCTTGTCCAGCGCGTCCATGATGGCGGCATTCAGCCCCACGCCGATGCACATGGCGACGTAGGCGCTGTTGAGCAACGAACGTTCCTTGCAGTTCTGGCTCACGTTGGACAGGCCGATGATGAAGTTCGGCGGAGGATCGGAGAAGAGCCGGAGCTGGCTGATGGCGCCCAGCACGGCCGCCGGCTGCTTGGGGGCCACGTTGACGGGCAGGATGACCGGGTCGATGTAGAGGTCCGTCATCGCCAGCCCGTGCTCCATCGCCTTGGTGACGATGTTGGCGCCCATGGCCACGCGGCCGTCCACGTCGCTGGGCACGCCCGTCTCGTCGATGGTCAAGGCCACCAGTTGGGAGCCGGTCTGGACGGCCAGGGGCACGTACTTCTCCAGCTCGTCAGCGCTGGCCTTGCTGGAGTTGACGATGGTCGGGTTCTCGGCCGCTTCCAGCGCAGCGGTCATGACGTCGAACTTCGGCGTGTCGACGCAGATCGGGGCGTCGGTGACCTCCTGGACGGCTTCGATCAGCCACAGCATGTTGTCCACGGCCTTGCCCTTTGTGGGACCCACGTTGACGTCCAGAGCGTCCGCGCCCGCCGCCAACTGGCGCCGCACCAGATCCTGGATGGGCCCCTTGTCCCGGGACTCAACCGCGCGTTTCACGGCCGTAAACATCCCGTTGATTCGTTCACCGATGACGAACATCCTTGCACTCCTTTCCAGGCTCGGGCGTCATGAGGACTGGCTCGCTTTCGGCCACATCGCCTCCACAGCGGCCTTGGCCTGCTCGAGGGCCTCGGGGTTGCGCAGGATGAGCAGTTCGGCGCCGGATTCGATGTAGGCGAGGGCCGTTGCGGATTCCCACAAGGGCGCCCTGACTTCGCGGCGGCCCCACTCCGGGAAGTCCTCGTCCGGAGCAACGGCCTCCTTGACCCGCCCCACCTCCTTGCCGAGATTCACCACGACCGGCTGCTGCATCAGCACGTCACCGCTTAGGGCCGCTATTCGCCCCCGTTCGATGGTGGTGTAGATGTAAACGAGGCCGAACCCGAGCGCCCCGCACGTGGGATGCATGACGATGTCATTCAGGTCTACGCCCACGTCCCGGAGCAGGATGTGAAGCTGCTTGGACAGGTTGATGTCGGACGGGGCCTCCGCGATGATCTTGTGATTATCGGCCAGGCAGCTTGCGGCCAGCGTGCGATAGTTATCCTCCTTGGCCGTCCCGAACAGGCAGTTCTCCCCTACGGCGACCTGCGTGCACTTGGGCAGGACGTTGTTGTCCACGTCATCGTCGTCCGTGCCCCAGACCATCAACGGCAGGCCCGTGGCGCCGAGCACGCGCTTGACGTCGTCGGCGCACTCCTGGGCGCTTCGCCCTCCGCGGTCCGGCAGGGCAGCGGACAGGTCCAGGCAGACCAGGTCCGCCCCCCATTCCTCGCACTTGGCCGCCCACTTCCCCAGGTCTCCGGCCACGTCGGCCACGTGTTTCTTAACTTCCGGGTGCCAGTCGTCGACGCCGGCCGAGGTGATCTGCAATGCGAAGGCCGGCGGATGGGGGTACTGGCCTTCGAAGGCCAGCATGGGGAAGCTCGTCTCGCCGCCCACAGTCACCGTGCGCGAGCGCGAGCCGCCTTCTTCGCTGGTGGCGCCTATGGTCACCTCGTTCATAGCGCCGCTGAGCTTGTCCCTAACGTCCGGTATCGGCATTCTACACTTCCTCCTGTTTCTCCATGTGGTCGTGCCCGGGGTCGGGCTGCCGGGGCTCGCCGGCAACCGACGGGAACTTCTCCGTGTCCGTGTGGGGCAGGAAACAGGCGGACACGAACTGATCCATGAAGCCGGGGTGTGTCGAAAGCTCGAAGTAGGTCATACTGGAAGCGATGTCTCGGACCTTCCAGTAGTGGTCCGCGTGCTCGGCCACCATGACGGCGCCCTTCAGCGACGTGTTGCCGACGAACTCGATCCGTTCGCGAGGCACGTCGGGCAGCAGGCCGATGGCGACCGCGTTGTCCTTGTTCAGCCGTTCGCCGAACCCTCCGGCCAGCATTATGCTTGCCAGGTCGCCCCATTCCATGCCCAGGCTCTGCAGCACGACGCTGCCGGCGGCGTAGATGGCGCCCTTGGCGCGCACCAGGTTGTCCACGTCGGCCTGGGTCAGGACGACGTCCGTCCCCGCGGCGGAGCGTTCCGCCGGCACCAGAACGTAGCAGTACTGGCCTTCTTCCTCAACTACGCCGGGCGCTCCCGCGATGAAGCGGCCCGTCTTATCCATCACGCCCTCTGCCAGCAGCGTGGCGAGCAGATCGATGTAACCCGTGCCGCAAATACCGACGGGGGGCCTGTCGCCTATCGTCCGCCATCTCACGCCCTGCTCGCTCCAGACCGAATCGATGGCTCCCGGCCTGGCCCGCGTGCCCGACGCACTGCCGGCGCCTTCAAAGGCCGGCCCCGCCGAAGCGCTGCAGCAGATCAGGAACTCACGGGAGCCCACGACGATCTCGCCGTTGGTGCCCAGGTCTATCAAGGCGCACGGCTCCGCCTTTTCCGCCAGTCCCGTCGCCAGGACGCCGGCGGTGATGTCCGATCCGACGAACGCGCTCACCGAAGGCAGGCAGTAGACCCGTCCGGCCGGGTTGATGCGCACGCCTGCGTCGGCGGGCCGCACGGGCGGGGGCAGGTAGGCGCACCCCACGTAAGGCTCCCGCCTGATCCACGCCGGGTAGAGCCCGAGGAAGAGGTGCATCATCGTGGTGTTGCCGCTGACCACCAGGGCGCACACGTCGTCGCGGCGCCAGCGGCTCGCCTCCAGAAGGGCGTCTATGAGACGATTCACGTCGTCGACCACCGTCTCCCGCAGTCGATCGCAACCTTCCGGCTCGTCTTGCTGGCAGTAGATGATGCGCGAGATAACGTCCGGCCCGAACATCGTCTGCGAGTTGTAGCAGGAGGCGATCCATCGGGCCCCCGGAGCCAGCAAACGCGCCTTGATGGCGGTGGTGCCGATGTCCACGGCCACCATGCCGCCCAGCCTTCCCGCCGCGGCCCCCACGTGCAGGACCCTGGCGCCCCAGGGCTCGACCGAGACGGTCACCTCAGGTTGCCAGTCTACCTGGCGGAGGCGCCCGGGCAGATCCCTCAGGACCTCGAGCGGGACGTGGTACGGGGCCTCCCGCCATCTGCGCAGGTGCCGAAGCAACCGTTCACTGTCGGCCACGTTGTCTTCGAGCGAGGGCGGATCGATCTGGAGCCGGACCCGTTCGACCAGGGCGCCCTCGGGGGGATAGTCCGCAGGGAAAGGCTCAGACTCGAGGACGGTGGCCTCGGTCTCGGCCGCCTGGCTCTCGGGAGGCAGGAACACCTGCACGTCCGACTGGCCGACCAGCGTCCGGCAGGCCAGGTCCAGGCCCTGCGGCGGCGTACGATGGGCGGCTCGGCGCTCCACGTCGCCCCCCCTCACCTGAACGACGCAGCGACCGCAGACGCCCTGACCGCCGCAGTCATTCCGGATGGGGATTCCCGCCTGCCTGGCCGCGTCGAGCAGACTCGTGCCTGCTTCCACTTCGACGCTGACGCCCGCCGGCTGGAAACTCACCACAGGCATGGGGTCACTTCCCCACTAACTGGGGCCACTCGCTGTTGAGGAACCGGGATAACCCGCTCGCCTCCTTCGGCCCAACGATGACTTTCTGCTCGATCTCCTCGGACAGTTCGCCGCTGATGACGGCCACCAGCCCCGGGATGACGGGCTTGCGGTAGCCTTCGGCAAGCTGGTCGAAGACGCCCGACTTGTCTATGGCTGCCTTGATCTGCTCGGCGCCGAACTTGTCCGCCGCCCAGGCGGTCAGGACGCTCGTCCCCTCGGTGTCCACCGTGAGGATGCGTGCGGGCACGCGGCTCGCCTCCACCTCGCCCAGGACGCTGTAGTAGGTAAGGGAGAAGTTCGTCGTGATCAGCAGAGGCGACGTGTCCGTGGGTTCGTTGACTTCGTGCACCTTCGCCTCGACCTGGACCGGCACCTGCGGGTCGATGTAGACGCTCTGGCGCGAGACGAGCACAGGGAGAACGAATTCAGGGCTGTCCACGCTCAGCACGACGATGCCGGCGTACTTGAGGACGTAGTGCATCCCTTCCAGGGATTGCTGCAGCGGGTCCTCGGACCAGGCCCGGGCGAGCACGGGAAACCCCAGCGGACGATAGGTGCGCTTGACGGCGGCACGCCGCGCCATGGTCATGAACTGGAGCGTCTCCAGCGGGCCGGCCTGGCCGGGGCAGAGCACCATCTCATCGATGCCGGCCTCCTTGGCCCTCTGAGCGTCGGCGTCGCACTTGTCCAGGTCGCCCTCGACCACCAGCGGCAGGCCGGTGCGCGCGGCCAGATCGATCAGCCCGTCGGACGGACCGCCCCGCTCCCACAGCAAGGGGCGAGCGTCCTTGACGGCTTCGGCGGCCGGGGCGATCTGCTCGGCGGAGTCCGCAATCAGGACCATGGGCAGACCCAGTTCTTCGTTAAGCTTCTGGGCTGCTTCCTTCAGCTTCGCCCCGTCCCCGGAGGCGCAGTTGACGGCCGCCACGTCCACGGTAATGACCTGGCCGATGCGCTCGAAGGAAAGGGCACGGATGGCCTCCGCCTTGGCGGACAGATCGTCCGTGTCGTTGACCAGCACCGCCACGCCGCACGGATGGTGGAACTTCTCCTCGTGGCGGAACATGACCGTCTCGTTGCCGACCTTTAGGGCCGAATCCCCGGCGCCGACCGTCACGAGCTTCTGCGGCGGCTGGCTGGCGGCGCCCAGGGCCTCCTGCGACTCCTCCGTCACGTGCGGGCATTCCTCGAGGGCGGCCTGCTTGGCGGCCACCTTCATCGCGAACGCCAGACACGTGGGGACGCCACAGTCGCCGCAGTTCGTCTGAGGCAAGAGCCTATAGATGTCCAGTCCGGTCACGGCCATGCCTTGGCTCCTCTTGAGTCAAACGGAAGTCGTGTGACAGATCGCAGGCTCCGAGCCGTCCCGGACGCTTCCGGGCCGCCACGCCGAATGACGGCAGCCAGATGTCGAGCATCAACCGGGGACACGACGGACGGCGGGCCCGGCCGACCCCGTCTCAGTCGCGTCGCGAACCGGGAATGTCGAAAAGGGACTCCATCTCGAGCGCAGGATGCCCGACCTTCTGCAGGAACTCAACGAGGGCCTTCCCGTCGGTGGCGATTGTCTCGTCGGCGATCTTATCCACGAAGTCCGGCATGCCAAGCTCTTCCGCACGCGCTTGGAGCTGCTCCTGCATATCGTCCTTAAGCTCTTTGGGCAGCCAGACGATGCGCTTGAAGCCACCCTCGTAGCTGATGAACTTCTCGCTGAGCAAGTACAAGCGGCCAATGCCCAGGAAGCCGGGAGTCTGTACGCCGCCTCCGACCTGGCCGGCCAGCGTGCTGAACGTCATCCCTATCGGCGACATGCCGCCGTGCTCGCGGTTGACCACCAGAACGCCGTTCGCCTCCGGGACGATGCAGATGATGCACTCGAAACAGCCGCAGGACGTCATGGGATGATGCATCAGGGAGTACTGGCAGTAGTGCTCGACGCTGCGGTTGGAGTGGTCATAGACGAACTGGTTGACCGACTCCCACTCGCCCATCTCCGCGCTGATGGTCCTGCCCTTCTGGATGGGCTGGTTGCATCCCTGGGGGCTGATCTGGAAGGCGGCCTTGCAGTCGAGCCAGGAGTACGCGCCGCAGAGGCCAGGCCGTTCGGGGCTGACGACGCAGACGTGGTTCGGCGCGAAGGTCTGGCAGAGCGTGCAGGAGTAGAACAGGTCCACCTCCTCGTCCTTGAGGCCCTTCAGCCTTGCGTCGCGCGCCTCATAGGCGGCGTGCGCGGCCGCCCTCAGTTTCTCCAACTCGGCCTCGTCCCTAATAAGCCGCACGGCCACCTTGTCGGCGATCTTGCCGTACTCGTCGTGCAGCTTCGCGTGCAGTATGTTGCCGAAATGCACCAGCCTGAAGCCCTGCTCGTAGGTGGACTTGCTGATCCTGATCCAGGCCAGGTGGCGTTGCCCGATGTGCATCACTCCGGTGGCATGGTTCACGTAGAGGTGGATCTGGCGCTCGAGAATGCCCTCGAAGTCCTCCTGCATCTCGCGGCCTGCCACCAGTACTTCTATGCCCAGGTCCATCGTCGTTCCCGGCTCGACGTCGTCGATGTCGTCCCCGACGATCTCGATGGTACCGTCGGTGATGTCCTCCATGTCGACCATGCGGAGGTATTCGACGCAGTGGGCGTTCCTGCCGCCGAACTCGATCTGCATGTCGTCCCGTCGGACACGCTCACCCTCGAAGGCCGCCGCAAACGCCACGGGAATGTCTATCTCCTCAACCTTGACCTTGACCCCACGGATCTCAATGCAGGTGGGAACCAGCTCATCGTAGTCCGTCTCGCGCACAAGGGCTTCGTACGTAGTGACGCCGGTGGGTCGGACCTCGGGCGTATCCTCGCTGTCGCTGACCACGGGGAAGCCCATCAGGATGGCGCCTGCGCCGGTGGCGTACCAGTCGTCAGGGATGTGGCCGAACGTGATGCCGAAGGCGAAGACGCGGTCGCGCTGATACTGGAGTATCTGCTGGAAGCGGCCGGGCTTGAGGCCGCCGAAGGTCAGCGCGCTGCGAACCGCCCAGTTCAGCACCAGGATGCCGTCGCGCGTGCGCGGGCCAGTAGGCACGATGTAGGTGTCCCAGCCGGTCTGGATGCCCTCCGCGTCCAACTGCTGCTTCATGGTACGGCCGTCGCGGTTGGCGACGGGAAAGATCAGGATGTTGCGCTTCTGCAGTTCGCGGACGATCTTGACGGCCGTCTCGTTGTCCGGGGCCGGACCCAGGATGGCAGCGAAGCCAGGCATCCGTCCGTCCACCAGTTGGATGCCCACCTCGCGCATGCTGGTGTCCGTCAGGAATCCGTGGTAGCCGTCCGCCCACTCGTAGCCGTTCAGGTAGTCGAGTGCGCACAGGATTTCCTGAGCGAACATGCTGGCCGCGCCGGCGTCCAGGCCGTGCCCCAGGTAGGGGAGCCAGACACGATCCGCCGGCACTTCCTTAAGCAGGTCCTCGCGGCAGTGCTTGAGGACCGGCTCGCAGTCGGCCAGCTTCTCCACCTTCTGCCCCGTCAAGGCGAAAACCATCGGCAGCGCAAAAGCCGTCTCGGGGAAACCTATGGCGGTCGACTCGCCATGCTCATCCACCGCCCTCTTCCAGGCCTCCTCCGCTTCCTTGACGAACTGATGTGCGCCACGTATTACAGCACTGAAGACTTCTCGTGACATCCGTATCCTCCTACGTCCCGCTCTTCATTGTCAGGTAAGCTCTGCGCAGCTCGGCGGCCTGCCTGCGGCCCCGGCATGCGGGACAGCCCTGCAGGACGTCCGACCTGGGGCCGAGCTGCTCCTTCAGACGCGCCAGTTGCCTCTCCGTCACGAACCCCCGGCCACACTCGGGACAGGCGACCAGCCTGTGCTCCGTGTGGAAGGGGCGTATCTCGCGGGTCATGCATTCCACGTCGTCGACGACGGCCACGTAGCCCGTGGGGCACACTTCGGCGCACGCGCCGCAGCCGATGCACGCTTCCGAGGGCTCGCCGAACGGCGTGTCCACCCGGCGCTCCGACCCTCTGCCGACGAAGCTGATCGCGCCGACTCCCACCACGTCCCTGCAGATGTTGACGCAAAGCCCGCACAACACACACTCGGTATCCCCGTCTTCGGGCAGCCGGGTCCGCTCCAGGCCCAACTGCCGGGCCATCTGCCGGACCTTTTCGGACTCGGGGCACCGGGCCAGCAGCATCTCCATGTTCAGCCGCCGGTAGCGCTGCACCTTCTCGCTGTTGGTCCTGACCTCTATGCCTTCGTCGCGGACCGGGTACGTACACGAGGCCTCGATCCAGTTCCAACGGCCCTGCGTGATCTCCACCAGGCAGAGCCTGCAAGCGCCGTAAGGAGGCTGCGCCTCGTGATGGCACAGGGCCGGAATCTCGAACCCGTTGGCCAGCGCCACGTCCAGCAACATGCTGTCTCGTTCGCAACTGACCTTCTTGCCGTCAATGGTGAAGTGCACGGTCGGCATCTATGTCCTCTGGACCGCGCCCACGGGACACACTTCGTAGCATGAGCCGCACTTAATGCAGACCTGGGCGTCGATCTGGAACGGCTCGCCGGCTTTGCCCTCAGCCACGTCCTTCTCGGTGGCCTTGGCGGGCGGCTTACCCCGCTTGCCGGATATGCATTCGACGGGGCAGTCCGTCGCACAGCGCCCGCAGCAGATGCAGGCTTCCGGATCGATGGAGTAAGTGACCAGGGCCTTGCAGACTCCGGCGGGGCAGCGCTTGTCCCGAATGTGTGCCTCGTACTCGTCGCGGAAGTAACGTATGGTGGACAGCACGGGATTAGGCGCCGACTTGCCGAGGGCGCAAAGCGAAGTGGTCTTGACAACGTCAGCGATGTCTTCGAGCAGTTCGAGGTCCCCTTCCCCCGCTTCTCCCTTACATATCTTGTCCAGGATCTCAAACATGCGCTGGTTTCCCTCGCGGCAGGGGGTGCACTTGCCGCAGGATTCCTCGCGCAGGAAGTTCAGGAAGTAGCGGGCCACGTCCACCATGCAGCTATCTTCGTCCATGACGATCATGCCGCCGGAGCCCATCATGGAGCCGACTTCGCTGAGGCGGTCGAAGTCGACCTCCAGGTCGAGGTGATCGGCGGGGATGCAGCCGCCGCTGGGGCCGCCGGTCTGGACGGCTTTGAACTCCTTATCACCGGGGATTCCGCCGCCGATGTCGTAGATGATCTCGCGCAGCGTAATGCCCATCGGCACTTCGACGAGGCCGGTGTTCTTGACCTTGCCCACCAGGCTGAAGACCTTGGTGCCCTTCGACCCCGCCGACCCGATCGAGGCGAACCAGTCGGCGCCGCGTTCGATGATGACGGGGACGTTGGCCCACGTCTCGACGTTGTTGAGCGTGGTGGGCCTGTCCCAGAGGCCGCTTTCGACGGTGTGGATGTGCTTGGCGCGCGGCTCGCCGACGTGCCCCTCGATGGAGGCCATCAGCGCCGTGGACTCGCCGCAGACGAAGGCTCCCCCGCCACGCACGATCTCGATGTCAAACGAATAGCCGCTGCCCAGGATGTCCTCCCCCAGCAAGCCTGCCTGTCGCGCCTGACCGATCGCGGCGCGCAACGTCCGGACGGCCAGCGGATACTCCGCCCGAACGTAGATGAATCCCTGGTGCGCCCCTATCGCGTACGACCCGATGGCCATGCCCTCCAGAACCGCATGGGGATTGGCCTCCATGATGGAGCGGTCCATGAACGCGCCGGGGTCCCCTTCGTCGCCGTTGCAGATGACGTACTTGATGTCCCCGTGCGCCTGGCGGCAGGAGGTCCACTTGCGGCCCGTCGGGAAGCCGCCGCCGCCCCTGCCTCGCAAGCCGCTGGCGGTTATCTCCTCAATCACCCTTTCGGGCGTATACTGGGATAGCACCTTGGCCAGGCACTGATAGCCGCCCTCGCGGATGTAATCCTCAACGCGGGTCGGGTCTATCCGCCCGTTGAGCCTCAGGGCAATGCGCTGCTGCTTCTTGTAGAACGGGACGTCCCGCTCGAAGGCTATCTTCTCGGTCCCGGTGTCGTAAAGGAGCCGCTCGACAGGCTGGCCGCCGGGGGCCAGGCTCCCGAGCACGTCGGCTGCGTCATCCGGCTTAACGCCGTGGTAGAAGACACCTGACGGCTGAAGAAGCACGACCGGGCCGAGCTCGCAGAATCCGTGGCACCCCGTGGGCCTGACCAGGACCTCGCCCGCCATGCCGTTGGCCTGCACGGCTTCCTTGAGGGATTCGTAGACGTCGGCCGACCCGCTGGCCCTGCAGCCCGTGCCCAGGCACACATCCACGACCAGCTTGCCCTCGACGGAGCGCCTGAGCGATTCGGCCAAGTCCCGCAACGCAGCGGGCGAGCTAATCTTCTGCACGGTTGCGACCGACACCGATCTCCTCCATCACCGCGGCAAGTCGCGAAGCGTTCAGTTTGCCGTAGTACTTCCCATCAACCGAGATAAGGGGGCCCAGCGCGCAGGCGCCCAGGCAGTTCACCGTCTGCAACGTGAACCGCTGGTCCGGCGTGGTGCGGCCCGCCTCGATGCCAAGGGCATCCTCGAGCCGTTCCAGAATAGTGGCAGCGCCGCGCACGTGACAGGCTGTGCCCGTGCAGACCGTGATCAAGTGTTCGCCTCGCGGCTCCAGGCTGAGGGCGGCATAGAACGTCGCCACTCTCAGCACTTCCGACAGGGGGAGCCGCAGCCGCTCAGCAAGGGACTCCAACGACTCGCGAGGCAGGTAGTCGAACTCCTCCTGCAGATCCTGCAACACGGGGATAAGGCTACTGCGTCGCTCGCCGTGGGTTGCCACGGAGTCGGCCACCTTGGTCGTCGCGACATCCGGCTCAACTGCAGGCATGAGCTTCCCTTGCGTCAGAGCCTCTCATCAGCGTTCTACTGCTCGGCCTGGAGGACGGCGACGGTCCGCCGGGCCGCTTCCTTCTGCCTCTGTCTGCTCAGCTCCTCGACGTCAACGACGCGTCGCGCGTGGGTGGGGCAGGCCGCCACACAGCTCGGCTCCTGGCCCTCCTCAACGATATCCTGGCACAGGTCGCAACGGATCACGGCCCGGCCGTGCCGGTCGTAGTGCGCGGCCCCGAACGGACAGACAATGATGCATGCCTTGCACCCGATGCATTTGGCCGGGTCCGCGTGGATCGAACCGTCCTCTGGGTCCCGGGCCAGCGCACCCGACGGGCAGACGGCCGCGCATGGCGCGTCCTCGCAGTGCTGGCACTGCACCGGCACGGCGTAGCCTTCGGCGGCGACGACGTGCACTCGCGGCACCAGCCTTGCGCCCGAGAGCACCGCCGCCACGATGTCCTCGTAGCCCGCGTGCGCCTTCGCACAGGCCAGCTCGCAACTGCGGCAGGCCAGGCAGCGCCGCAGGTCAACGATGACAGTCTTCGTCGGAGCCCTTTGAGCCATCTTGTCGGTCTTCCTGTTCTGGAGGGGCAAGACGGGTGCGCAGCTCAGCTTGCCGGCACGGGCTCCTTGCGCGCCGCTCCGGTCGCGCTGCCCTTCGTTTCGTACATCATCTCCGCCAGGCCCAGGGCCGCGCGTTTCTTGTTGATGTGATCGATCATCAGGCGGGCGGCCTTCACCGGGTCCTTCTCGAACGCCAACATGCCGCCGAAGTCGTCTTCCATTCCCTTGGTCAAGTAGTCCACGACCTGCTTGCTGCCCATGATCGGGAACGGTTCCGCCAGGACGGTGAAGATGCCGCTGGCGGCCACGTAGGTGGCGATGGAGACGGCCTTCTCGCTCATCCACTCGGGAGCGGCGCCGGCCACGGGCAAGTCGGATATGTCCTCCCCCAGGCCGCCTTCCTTGACCATCTCCACGCAGGCCAGCAGTATGCGGCTGTTGTCCACGCATGAACCGACGTGCAGCACGGGTGCGATGCCCACTGCCTCGCAGATCTCCCTCAGTCCCCTGCCGGCCTGGGAGGCGGCCTCCGGCCGCATCAGGCCCGCCTTGGCGCAGGCGATGGCCGAGCAGCCCGTCTGCACCACGAGCACGTCGTTTCGGATCAGCTCCTTGACCATCTCCACGTGGCCCCAATCGTGGATGATCTTCACATTGTTGCAGCCCACCACGCCCGCCACGCCTCGGATGCGACCGTCCATGATGCCATGGTTCAGTGGGCGGAAAAGCGCCCGGTACGTGCCGCCCAGCGTCGAGAAGATGCTCTCCACGGTGTAGCCGGCTATCGCCTCTTCGGTCTCCTCCGGAATATGCGCCTGAGCGGGGTCACGCTCCTTGAATGCCTCGATGCCCTCCATCAGGATCTGCTTTGCACAGGAGAGGGCGCGCTCTTCCTCGAACTCGATGTGCTTGACCCCCTCGAAGGCAGCCTTCTTGGAGGTGGAGATGAGCCTTGTGGGGAACCGGTTCCTGAAGTCCGCAATGGCGGGCATGATGCACTGCACGTCCACGATCATGGCGTCGACGGCCCCCGTCGCCAGCGCCAGTTCCTGCTGGAGGAAGTTGCCGGCCACGGGGATGCCGTGGCGCATCAGAATCTCGTTGGCCGTGCAGCAGATGCCCGAGAGTTGGATCCCGTCTGCGCCGGCCTCCTTCGCCTTCTTGGTGATCTCCGGCATGTGCGCCGCCGCCACGATCATCTCCGAAAGGGTCGGCTCGTGACCGTGAACCACCACGTTAACCGCCTTGGGGCGTAGGACTCCGAGGTTGGTGAGCGCACGAACCGGATCCGGGCCCCCGAACAGGATGTCACTGACGTCCGTGGCGTACATGCTGCCGCCCCAGCCGTCGGACAGCGCGGTCCTTATCAACTGCCGGAGGATGTGGATCGGCTCGTTGTCCACGCCGATGTGCGTGGCGTGCATGATGCGCACGATGTCGGCGTCGATGCCCCGGGGAGTCACGCCGGCCCGCTCCCACTTCCTTTGCAGTGGCTCGGGCGCACGCTGAGCCAGGCGAAGCGTACCCTCCTGACGCCCGAAGTCTGCCAGCGCCACTTCGGCAACCTCCGCCCCGATCTGGTTGAGCTCCTTCCCCTTCTGATCGATGCCGAACTCCTCGGCCAGGGCACGAAGCTTCTTCTCGTTCTTGATCTGGTAACCTTCGGCCTTGCCCTGCGCGGTCAGCAGCAGCGTGTGAACGATGTCGCGCCCGTGGTCGGAATGCGCGGCTGCGCCGGCGGCCGTATGCCGGGCCAGGTTTCGGGCCGCGATGGTGCCGGCCGTGGCGCCGCACACCCCGCGCTGCGCCCCCTCGCCGAAGGGATCGATCCGGCAGGGCCCCAGCACGCAGTTCTTGCAGCACAGGCCCAGCACGCCGAAGTCGCACTGGGGGCTGACCGCTTCGTAGCGATCCCAGGCCAGCTCGAACCCGCAAGCCGCGCAGTGGTCTACCATCTGCTGGGATGCGCTGTCGGCACTTCTTGGTTTCACCTCGTCCGCCATCGTCACCTCCGTGCCGCGCCGGACGCGGCTTGTGTTCGCTCGATCAGGCTTGGGCCGAAGCACGGCCGACGTTCGTTTCCTCGCGCAAGTCCGCTGCCAAAGCGGCCAGCAACCTGCGGACCGGCTCCTTCTGCTCGTCCGCACCGGAATAGGGGCAGAGCCCCTGCAGGTCTGCCGCCGCTATCGAATCCATGTAGGGGAATCGCCCGACGATGGGCATGTCCTCGAGGTGCCGACGGATGGCCTGCACCTCGTCCTCGGACCGGACCTTGTTGACCACGGCTGCGACGGCGTCGATGCCGATGTCAGCCGCGTAGCGT
>Ga0114922_10001583_pt1 | contig 21644 bp, 34 predicted proteins | sample AartaG_FD_100975 | JGI IMG/M metagenome (GOLD analysis project Ga0114922, IMG submission 100975) | Deep subsurface microbial communities from Aarhus Bay to uncover new lineages of life (NeLLi) - Aarhus_00045 metaG | ecosystem: Environmental > Aquatic > Marine > Oceanic > Sediment | place...
CAACAACCATTTTTAAATTATCTTTAGTTGCAGTCATATAATCATCTGATGTTGAAGATTTAATTGCAACGAGAGCAGAAAGAGGATCAATCAGCCCCTCAGGAATGTTAGGAATGGAATTTCTTACGACCTTCTTAGAAAGATTATAACTCTTCTTAAAATTAGGAATTTTCTTTTTGGCCTGCTTCTCAATTTCTATCATACTAATTGGAGGAGGTTTTAAACTCATAAGGGACTTTTTTATCTTTCCCACATTCTTTACCTTTGCAGCCTTACTTATTTCACTACCAACACGCTTTAAAGCCTTCGGGGTTAATCTATTCATAAAAGACTTAAAGTCCTCCTGTAAATAAGCACCTTCCTCTAAAAATTCTTCCAACTTCGATGCTGCTACACATTCACCCAACAGTTTCGATGATTTTGTAGACATTCTAAAAAACGGACTAGAGGCTCTCCTGACGTCTTCCAGATCTTCATAAACTTTAGATTGATCTAGAGATGAGTATATAAATGAATACTGAACCGTAGAACACAGACCCTTAAATTGCTTCATACAAAAACTTGCTCTCTTATTAACATCGTCAGCAACTACAAATGAAGACCAACCCAAACTATAGAGTTTTGTTATGCCTCCAGCCGACTGAAAAAACTCATTATCAAAATCCATCATACTAAGACACACAAATATCTTATCTCGATGGAGACTTCTATTAAAAATGACATCTTTTCTGGGATTTCCTGTAAGTGGTGAACGCCCCAAAAAGGGAAGTTTGCCTATTGTTGCATACCATAGTCTATATAAAGTCTTTAAGATCTTGCGATATGCCTGAATTGAACCTGCCATTAGGAACTTTAATCTCTTATCACTCATCATCAATTCAGATAAACTTGCATCTGACATAACAGGAAAGGGAATTACCTTAACACCAACAACACTAGAACCAACAGCAGTATCAATTTTTACCCATGTTGGTTCAGCAGTTATTTCTCCGCCAAGTTGAACTGTCCTTACGTCGGCTTTTCCTCTCTCCCTTCTATCTTTTGCAATGTCTCTTTTTCGTTCCTCATCTGCCTTTTTACTCTTCAAATGTTCAAGTTCTTTACTAGCCCTTTCAAGATCTCTCGTTGAACTCCTTAATTCCCCTCTAAGATCTTTTATCTTCTCCCTATCGTTTCTCCCTATAGCTTGCTCTAATTTTTTCTCTAATTTTTCATTCTTATCTTGTTCTTTCTTTAAGGCAGTTGCAAGATCCTGTTCAGTTTTCGCAGCACTTTGTTTCTGCTCCTCAACATAATCTTCAAGAAACAGTAATCCACCATCCTCTACTAATCGAAGCATACCTCCACTACCAGTAACTTGGATAGGTTTCTTAGCACTGATTTTAGCAGAACGCATAATATCATCAAACTCATATATCAATACATAACGTTCTAAAACCTTCGCAATCCCTGGCAATGCTGCAGGAGAAACTGAAGACGATGCTAACATAGGGTAGACGTAAATCATTTGTACTTACCTCCAATTACATAAGAAAGACGGGTCCTTCTTCTTTCTTCTTTTTCGCTTCGTCTTTTATGTAAGGCAATTTCATCTTAGTTGGATCCTTTTCACAATAACCTTTATAAGGGCAATATTTACACTGATCAATGGTTGCCCCTATTGGATCAGGTACAGTATTTTCAGAAATTGAGGTATGTAGAAGAGGAGCATTCTCAAGGAAGGATTTTGCTAGTCTATTATCCATTGGGAGGTCAAATGGAATAATTCTCTTCAAACTTCTAGGAACATAAACAAGGGTTATTGTGTGAATATTGTAACCATATTCACTATTGAGAATATAAGCATAGATCAACCCCTGGTTATAGTCCTTAATCTGATGGGTATTTTTGTGCTTCCCATCATCAATTGTTTTAATATCAGTTAAAAATCCTTCCGTAAGTCCGTCAACTCTTCCTTTAACTTTATACTTTTCGCTAATTACAGTTTTCTCGACCTCTTGAAAGTCGTAAAGACCTTCAATGAAATCGTGAACTGAATTTCCAACGTGATTAATTAGTGATAAATAAGCAAATCTATATTGCTCATTTAGATCAATTGAATACCTTTTTCTGGTGTAGTAAACTTTCCTAACACAAATAACCAGTTCACTAACCCAAATGTAGGGCTTATCATAACTTTGTAATCGTTTAAACTCATCAACGAGTTTTGCTCGCATGAGCGATTCGAACTTTTGTAAATCAAAACCTTTAGAACGTGGTAATGCTTTTAGACGAGGAGTGTCCGAGTGAATTCCAACTGAACATTCCTCAATCAATTTCTTAGTTTGTTGTTCAACTAATTTTCTATCTCTAGTCTCAGCATCCTCTTTCGAACTAACTTCATCTTCGAGAAAGTGTTCTAAATAATCAAGCAGTTTAGAATATTCATGTTCAAGTTTTTTAGGCATCTTCTAAGATCAGTTTAGCTTGCTCAACCAAACTGTCTCTAAGAATCTTGTACGCATCTTCAATAATCCGTCCTTCCCACTCATTCATTCTCTTGTAGTTTTTCGATTCAGAGATAGTTTTGGCAATCAGCAGATTGTCAACAGCAAGGCGATATGCCTTTTCCCTAATCTTCTCTTTCACTAACTGTTCGATGTCAACGTTTTCCTCTTGCTCAATCGTCTCTCGCAGTTCAATCTTAATATCTTCTCGTCCCTTGCTTGAAGATACCAGATTCTCACAATTCTGACGTGCAATTTTCGCACTCTCCCGTGCCATTTTAGCAAGAACCTTCGAGTCGACAGCACTTTCTTCAAGTGCTTGTGGACTATGACCAACCAGTTTGTATAACTCAACCAACACCGAGAGTAATGCACCCTTGATTGACGTATACTCATCAATCAAACTCTCACAACATACTTCTTTCAGTTTACTCACCGGCTTGCCAAAGAGAACATAGTCGACTGCGTAAAAGTTTTCAAGGATCCTAATTTTTGACTCTTTACTTAAACTCATAACTTTTCCTCCTAATATTAATCTGTCTCACTAGTTGGCTCTCTCATGTGAGGTTCATCCTCAATCAACTCCAAGGAAACTTTCCTTGTATCTTGACTAAAGTGTGTGTTTTTAATAGCCAATGCAATAGTCTTCAACGATTCAATTGTTCTCCCCTTTTTTCCTATTACTTTGCCGAAATCTTCCTTCTTCACCTTCATCTGAACAATAATAGACTTGGTTGAGGTTACAATACTAATCTCAACCTCATCTGGATTATCAACTAATCTTTTGGCTGTCTGTGTCATAAATTCCTCTAACATATTTTTCATATCTTGGTAGGCATTATTCTCAGCCATTATTTTTTACTCCTCTATCAGCCCAACGCGCATGAACCGGTGGCATCCAATTTTAATTTTGTTCTAAATTCAAGTAAGTATCAGTTGTATACTTAGAAAACTTTTGGATTATATGCCTCAACAATGTCCTTTTGAATTGCATCTTTAACTGCGGCATCAAAAGCATTCTTAAAATCACCGTTTTCCTTATACAGTTGCATCGCATCCTTGGTTCTAAATTTCTTATCTGGCAGAGAAATAAGATAATTCCATGCTCCAGCGTTCAACCTTTTTGTCTCCTTCAAAAAATCAAAGTTAGTCCAGAAGTTACTAAATCCTGTTACAAAATTTCCAACTAACATAATTTCAACATTGGGCGGAAAAAGTTTATTTTTTACACACTTCACTCCAACCTTTATTCCTTCAAAACCATACATATCAGGTTTAAGTACAGACTTAACTTTCATTTCCAAAAGTTGAAATGCATTAAACTTCAAAACATTCCCACCCGGCATATCTTTATGGGAACTCATAAATCTAAGATCTCTTGGTGTTGTAAATTGACCCATCTGAATAACATCTCGAAGTTGATTAACTGCAACTAAACATATATTATAAATACCAATTTTTGATACATACTTGGGTATAAGAATAGAAAGTAAACGTGCTTTATATCCAATAACGGTATTTGGATCTTCTGCTTCTCTCTCTTTAATACTAAGAGTATTAGCAATTGAGTCCCATACAACAAACGACGGCACACTAACTATCTTCTTCTCGTGCTTAAATATACATAGACCCTCAATAAATCTAAATACCTTCTCGACAGTTAAATCTACATACGGTTTTATCATCGGATTTCGAACACCAAGATTTGCCAGCCTTATCGTTGTTGTTGCTTCTTCAGAATCAAGATACGATGCCAGTAACTTACCTCTGTACATTCGTTGAGCATTTCCCTGTGCTTGCATAGCAAGCATTGACTTGCCGCTACCAGGCTGACCAACTATAATATTTAATGAACCAACAGCAAATCCTCCACCCAAAATTGCATCTAAAAGATCAATACCAGTAGGGATAACTTGTTTTTTACCAGAGTCCTCAGTTATTTCAACCTTCTGCTCTAGAAATGTATTAAACTCCTTATATAACATCACTGCTTCTTCTTCAATTGACCCAACAGCAGGTTCATCTGGAGTAGGAGGTGGAGGAGTAGTCACTTCAGGTGGAATCGGAGGAACAGAGGATATATCTGGAGCTACTTCACCATCAACTTTTATACTATCCATCACTTCTTTAAGATCAACTTGCTCAACTTGTGGTTGCTCTTCTTGAGTCTCCTCTGGTTGCTCCTGAGTTTCTTCTGGTACTTGTTCATCCTTTTCTTTTGTCATTCATCCCTCCTACTGACCATCAGTGATAGCGTCTTTATCCATTTGGACACGCTCGACCCTATCAGCCAATTCTACAATATTTAGGAGATCTTCAAGATCACCAAGTCCAGCACCCGTTATCTTTCTCCTTATCTCCATCTCATCTTTGAGACTTCTAGAAATTTCTTTTCTTATGTCAAGTAAACTATTATAGAAAGCTGTTGCTGTTTTAATTTTTTCTTCAAAAAGATATTTATATCTTTTATCAATTCTTTCTGGAAAAATACTAGACACTTTATCCTTAATAGCCTCAATGTCCGACAGAAATACCTTTAGTGCTTCACGATTTTCCTTGTATTCCTGTAAGAGTTCAAGAATTAGAGGATCAAGTTCTCTGCCAGTGCTCGCTGCCATATGAAGGCCTCCATGCATAAAAAACTTTACAAACCTCATAACCCAACGAAGGATTACATCGTTCACTACAATTATTCATCAACAGACATCCTTCACAAGGGTCAGGATTTTTCTGTTGAAACTCTTCTATTCTCTCTTGAGAAAAAGCTTCTTTTTTCATATGTATACTCACATATAAAGTAACAACCTCTAGTTATAGTTCCTAAACTTACTATCCACAAGAGTTATCATCAAGTGAACATACTACATCAGATACACATAAATCTCTCTCAATACTCCTACCATTTTCCTTTAAATACTTAAGGACATCCTCTTTCTCCATTCGATTGTAAATTTGACCTTCTCTCACACCATCAACATATACGGTTACTCCTTTCAAATCTTTTATATACTCAAGAAGTAAATCACTTAGTTGCTGAGAAGTTGTTCCGGAAGGCATATTAATTGTCTTACTAACTGCTCCATCAACAAATCTCTGAACGGCAGCTTGAATGTTAAAATGATCCTTTGGTTCAAGGTCAAAAGAATCAACATACCAATCAGGTATATCTTCTCCCTCAGACAGAAATTCCTCATATAAGGGATGAACATAAACTCGTTCACTAACTCGATCTTTTCTAACAAATGATTTAGCAAACAAAGGTTCAATCCCACTAGTTACATCAGCCAAAAGAGAAATAGTACCGGTTGGAGCAACTGCCATTGCTGTAACACAACGTGATCCGTACTTCTTTATATCCATTCTCAATTCACCAGGAAGCTTCTTAACAAATGAAGCGTTCACATATGGCATCTTTTCAAACTTTGGAAATGCTCCCTTCTCATCTGCCAACTTAACCAAAGTTTGATAAATCACATTTCTAATAAATCTCATTACCTTTTCAGCTTCTTCAATTGACTTATCAGAACCATACCTAACGCCCTTAGCAAACAAATATTCTGCCAAACCCATAACTCCAATACCTATTCGTCTGGAGTTGTGTGCCTTAATGTCAATCTCTTTCAACGAATATTTATTTACATCAATAACATTATCAAGGAAACGTACCGCTAACTCAACTGTATTTTCAAGTTTTCTCCAATTTGTATAGACGCTTCCTGTGATAAAACTAGGCAGGACAAGTGAACCTAAATTACATACATCATAAGGGGCGAGAACTGCTTCCCCACAGGGATTTGTGCCTGTGACCGGATCATAATAATAGGAATTATTTTTTCTCAAATAATCCCAATTTAGAAGGCCAGGTTCCGCACACTCAATCATATTTTTTATGATTTTATCCCAAATCAACCTAGCCTTTACTTTCCCATAAGACCTTTGTTTAAACTTATATTCCCATTGCCGATCTTCTTCAACAGCATTAAGAAACTCTTGATTAATGGCCACCGAGATATTGAAATGAGGTAATATACCATGCTGCAATTTAGCATCTATAAATTCACAAACCTCCGGGTGAGCAACATCAACAGACGCTAAAGCTGCTGCCCTCCTAGCTCCTCCACTTTCAATTGTCTCAGCTAAACCATCTGCTGCCTTAATAAAACTTAACATTCCAGATGAACTGCCCCCCTTACCCAAAATATTATCCCCTTTAGGCCTAAGGTCAGAAAAGTTGCATCCAACTCCTCCACCATCACTCCAGAGAATCAAAGCATCTCCCATAAATTTAGCAATTTCTTCAATTGAATCACCACAAGGAAGATGATAGCAATTAAACAATGATCCTCTGGGTCTTCCACAATTTCTTAAAATTCTTCCACCCGGCAAGAAATCTCTGTTATGTATCATTTCGAAGAAGAGATCAAAATACTTCTTATCACTCTCAATAGCAGAGACTGTTCTTGCAACCCTCTTACAACATTCTTCCCAGTCCTCTCCCTCCATAAAATATCTGGACTCTGCAACTACCTGTGCATTTGGAGATAAAACAACTTGTTTGCCCATCTTTATCTCTCCTTACCCTTAAATAGTAAATATGTTTCGGCTTTAGTATCTTTAAAAACTGACAGAAAATGATACATGCCTTTAATTTTTCTACCTTTAAAATCAACTACTATGTGCCTCTTTAGTTCATATTTTAAAATCGTGCAACTTCCTCCATCAAACTTCTTTAACGTTCCAGCACCGTAACCAGACTCAATCTTTCCAGTAAATAATGCTTCCTTCTCCGTATGATCAGTAGTTCGAGTTACCATTACTCGAACTCCCTCTTTAGTTGGAAGTTCCTTCCTAGACGCAAAGGATATCCATTTCGTTCCTTTTGGCATCTTAAACCTAATGTCATAATGGAGACCGGCCTTCTTCGCCTTATGCTCCATCACTACGAATTTGCTGCTCGCTTTCATGTTTAAATTCCTCCAAAGATAATCTGGCTAAACAATAAGCATCACAAACATTATCATCATCGAAAGATTTGCCCCACCGTTTGAAACACTGAAGAAGCATTAGATTCTTCTTTGCATTTCCATTGTTTGTAACGAATTTCTTCAAAGTTTTTGGTGGGATTATCTTTATTTGAATGTTGCTTTCAAAGAAAAAGATTCTGATTAAGAAATGAAGTCCAGCCAATTCAAATAGCCGACTAGACTTTGAAAAGTAGGCAAGATCCTCCATGTAGACTTTCTTTAATCTAGGGACCTTCGTTATAAAGGAAAGACTATCTATGCTGTCTAATAATCTTCTTTCAATAACAGTATCAGGTTTAGTAGAAATTAGCTTTTGTTCAACTATCTCTCCGTCTTCATCAATCATCACAATGCCGGTACCAACGAGACTTGGGTCGATGCCAACGAAGTGTTTACCTTCCGGTTTAATCATCTAATTATTCTCCTTTAACCATGATCAATAATCACATTCGGAATTGCACCAGCAATTAACTTTTCGACAATTTCTCTTTTCTTATCTTTACCTTCGTCTCCAACTTCAGCACTCAATGGTACTTCACCAAATGGGGTTCTAAGTGTTCCATCCCCATATTTCTTTCTAATTCTTCCTAGGAGTATCATAATATCCGCAAGGGCCATTTCACAAAATAAAACCTGAAACTCATTGGGAATGCCCCTAAAATCCTGCGGTTGCATACGTTCATATTCAACTGTTACGTTTACTCCAGTACGAGAAACTACAGGAGAAATTCTTACTACATTTGGATGTATAAACTCGTGAGTATAGTCCCAACTCGAAAACACCTTCACTTGCATAGAAGTTGCAACCGCAAGTGCCCACTCTTTTACCTCACCAAAACTCAAAGGACCAAGAGGGGGATGACCGTGCAGAATTAAGTCCCCTTCATCGAAATATATATCAACGATATTGAGAATTTCTAATCCTTCGGGTTCATGTATATAATACTCGTTACTTCTACCAGGAACTTTATTCGATGCCAGAGATGTGTTAAGATTCATTCGCCTTACTTGTGGAATATAATATGAGAATTCTCTAACCGTATAATCAGTAACATACTCCATAATCTTACTGTCCTCTATCTCAATAAAATTAAATGGGAAGGCAAGATTGTCCTTTATATATTTCAAAACTCTGGTTGCATTTAACATTAGCTTCCTCCGTTATAGTAAATGATCTCTAAAATATCTTTATCAACAAATACACGATTCATTTCTAGAGCTTTCCTCATACTCTCTAATCTAGCTTGCTTATTACCTCTCAGTATACTTAAGATAAACTCCCTCTTTTCAATCATTTCTGTAGTTGATGGATTATCTAATTCTCTTGATAATAGTTCAAAAGATACTAACCTTAAGTTGTTAGATATTAAACTATTTTTGGTTTCTTGATCTACTATTTGATTTATATATTTGTTCTTGAATGTCGAGTCACCAAACTGAAAGATTGGTCTAGAATTAAACACATCATCATAAAGTTTTTCTATTCCTCCTGCCAAACTAACTAATTCATCTAACAATCCCGCTGCTCGTTTCGGACCTATTCCTGATATGCCATCAACGTCGTCACCAGGATCTCCAACTATTGCCATAACAAGAGGAAGATATTTATCAGGAAAATTATTTTTAAACCTAAGATACTCATTCATTACTTCATTCTTCTTTATAATCCTCTTTTTCTTTCCGGTTTTACAAAACACATAAGCGTTATCACCCACACATTGATAAAGATCATGATCATTTGAATAAATGACGTGAGCAACATTTGGACTGTCACTAACTAACGAGTTCCTTAGAAGATAATATGGTATGAAGTCAGCCTCAAGATTAGGAACTCTAATGATCTTTATTCCGGGCATCAAGTTACATGCCCTATCAATTAGTTGAAGATTCTTCTGAACTATCTCAGCAAATAGTTCTCGCTTCTCACGCTCAAGTCCATATAAGTCATCAATCTTCCTAGAAATTTTATATTTCTTACTTATATTTGTGTGATATGAAGATCTACCAGTTTCGAAAAAAATATAGAAATTTATATTAATCTTCCTCTTAACAGCATACAATCTATGAAAGGAAAGAAAAGATAGGAGAGATTCAAAAACCGCAGTATTAATATAATTAGACATTAAGGTACTTTCAACTAAATTGATAATTGCGTGTTGCATATATAAGGACTGTAAATTATTCTTTAAATCAAGGTAGAGATTTAGAGTATCATAATCAGAGTATGATACAATCTCATCTAATATAGAATATGTTGGGTAATAGCTAAGAATCGACGATGGGTGCATAACTTACCCTCTTCCCTATAAACATATCTTTTGAATTTTTATTATGAAACTCTTTAATTTTTTCATCAATTTTATTAATTTGTTCTTGATTATTACCCAATTCTTGTTCTTTTCTTGTCAACTCTTGTTCTTTGAATTCTTTTCTTCTGATCAGGTCGACCAACTCAAGTGGCTGGTCGACCTTCTCATCACCTAAGTAAATATCCCACTCCTGTTGATCGCCTACAAACCACATAAAATACTTTATTTTCTTCATATTGGTTTTATGAGATTCGTAGTTTGCCTTCCATCCGGCTAACAGATCTCCATCTAGATCATATACATTAAGTTCAATAACTGCATAAGGTGGTTGGCGTTTATTCCAATCTTCAAGAGATTTAGGAAATCTATCAACTAGGTCCGCTAAACTGAAATACTCACAAACATCTGTATAGGTATCTTTGTGTTGACAACATCCACACCAATACCCATTGTGACTTATTTCTTCTACCTTGAAATACATCAGTCTCCCTCAGGATCAACAAGGTTAGATCGACAGTACACATTTATATCAATGTCAGATATAGATGTAGAGATTAAATTCATACAAACGTTCTCTTGAATATTGTACATCGTAAAACTCATATCTCCATCGTGGTCAATGATAAATGGAATTGCCACAATATTCGTTACTGCGTTCATCTCACGCTCAGTCACAATGTCGTGTACCAACTTTGCGTGTTGATCTTTCGACTGACTCCTAGTTGTAATAGACGCATTAGATCCATTAAATGCAACCTGAATATTATTTACATTAAATCCGGCCGTAATAATTTTCATCCTTTCTGAAATAACCTTCTCAATACTACAAGTCAGGATAAGATCGGACTCATCAACATTGAAAATGCTATTCATCTCCTCATCAGGCATAAACTTATTGTCCATAAACTCCAAATTTGGAGTATCAAATCGCAAGGTTGAATACTCATCTGTAAATGAAAAATCTCTTTCATTCACGGTTATCTCAACTTCCCGCTCCGAGAAACATTTCAATAAATCAATCTTTTGTTTTATGTTTGTAAGGGGAAGATCCAAACCTGGAATTAAAGGGGCCAAATCTAGCTCAAAGACAGCAGAGATATCATTCGTCCGTTGTCTAATCATGCCATTACGAATATCTAGATCATTACACTCGTCCCTGACAAGAGAAATACATCTAATAAACTCGTCATACTTTTCTCCGCTAAGACTTACAGTAATCATTCAATTCTCCTTTCTTATCCAATTTTTTTATGACCACCATATACACAAACTTATCCTCTTTTACCTCTCTTGAACTAGAAAAATCAGTAGTTGTAAAACATGCCTCTACGTTCTCAATAACCTCCATAACTCGCTCTGAAATGTGTTTACTGCCTATCTCTTTAGTATTCACAGGAATAGAAAACAACATTAAGACTGCGTCATTCTCGTCGTACTTACAGTTGAACATACACATATTATTTCCCATAAGTTTAAATAGACGATCTTTTGCCGCAGACTTACAAAGGAGAGCATAGTAATCTATATCCGTGAAACTTCCAGAATACTTTGAATCAGAGTCAACAGTAGCCTCAAAAATCTCCTTTAATTTTTCTCTTACAACTTCGTTTCCCATGTTAGTTTACCCTTTTAATGTTTATAGCTGTATAGTGGGGAAGTATAGGAGTAATATTAAAATCTTTGCCAGACTTGTTTTTAGCAATAGTTAGAGTATTCATATACTTGCCAGCATTAAGTGCCAACCTTTCATAATATTTATCAGAAACATCACTGTCAGATAGTATATAAACATCAGGCATTAAAACTCTCTCATTTTTCATAAGACTAACAATTAGGGATGCATAAGAAGTAGAAAATGCACAAGCATATAATCTTGCAGACTTTTTTATATCAAGCGAGTCAAATATATGTTCTGTAAATATATCAAAAATTCCCTCAGACAGTACAACAATATTACCATACGGATTTCCTCCTCCTAACTTATAGTAATCAAGAAACTTTGTAGGATGGAGATTATATTTCCAATGGTCAAACTCTTGTGACTCATCTATATTTCTAAAATATAGTCTGCTCTGATTGTTTGCTATAAAGCAAACAAAGTTTTCTTGAAGATAATCCCTAAGTCTAAACAGACTTGGACTAACCGGAATCTCATTTAATTCTATTAACTCGTTAATATCAAATACTAATCCTTTGATAGATTGAGGATTAACATCTCTGAACTTCAACCTCTGTTTAACATAGAGAGATTTTGCCTTAAATTTATCTTCATCAAGTTTGGGTCTTACCAACTTCCTCACTTGAACTTGTTGTCTCGCTAGTTTTGTCCCTTTCTGTTTTCTCTCTTTAACCTCCTTTTCGTCAACGAATTGATCTGATATATCACTTCCTTCTATTTTACTTATCAATCTCGGTATCATACCACTTATATTACAATCCCCAAAGAAGCAATGAAAAATAGGAGCTTCTAATGAAATATACATATGGTAATGCTTTCTGTCTTTACCATATTCGCACCAAGGACAGCGACAGATAATATTACTTGAAGAAACCTTAACAGGCTCCCCAAGTCTGTCTTTTAAAAAGTCTATAAAACTGTCCTGATAAATTCCTACCATTTCTTGCCCCTATCTAATTCTCCAATATATTCTAACAATTTGTCAAAATCCATACTCACTAGATGTCTATACTGAAAATAATACGGATCTTTTATAAAGCGTTTAAAGTCACGACCATCATAAATATAACCCCAACCTCCATATGGCGGTCCACCTTCTAAATACATCTTTCCCAACTCAAATACTCCTATCATACCAAGGTCAATAAAAGCTAATCTATTTGTCATGCCCATGTATTTTCGAGGTCCTTTCCATCTAAAGTTTATTATACCATTTTTTCCTCTTCTCAAATATAATGTTCTATGTGTCCAACCATCAGGACCCATAAACCATTCATATAATACAGATCTCAATATATCACCAGTCATTTTAGTTAAATGAGTACCATCAAATATCCATATCATTTTCTTACCATAAAAATCTTCTCTCTGCCTAATCACAGAGGGAGAAATAGAAGACTTCTGTAACTCAATCACTAACTTTTTATAATATACATCAGCTCGATGTTTTATACCGTCCTTCTCTATTAATACTTCTCTTGACTCAAGTGGGAAGTTCAGTTTCCAGTTCTTATGCCATAAACTTTCACCTTCACTCCAATTATCACAATCATTTGATTTATGTGCCCAATGCCATATATTAATTTCTCCACATTTTGATATTACTTTAGAATTACAACAAGGACAAAACGCTCTCTGACCAGTATCCCCCGGTCTAATTCTTTCTTTCTCCTCATTAAGAGCATATAGCATATTTTTCATTCCCCCAACTCATCTATTCTTTCCCCAACAATTCCAATGTCCTCAACAATACCGCCTTTAATCTCATATTCTCGTCACGAATAAGATCTTCTGGGGGTCTATTTGCATGACTATGAAGACTAATTGGATTTTCCAATAAATCATACAACTCTTTAAAAGTTTCTGCCCTTTCGGCCTTTATCTCCCACATCATTCCTTACTCCAAGGATGCAAAGGTTCAAACCTATTCTCTTCAATAAAGTAAACTGCACTAAGACTCTCATCATCTAAACACTCGAAGATTACCTTTTTATCCTCTTCATAAACTTTCAGAGCAAAAAGATAACCATCAATTTCTTTTAGTTCTCTAGTACGAATCCAAGTCATCGACTTTCCTAAAATCTCCACCTTTAGTTAAATGATCTATCCAAAGAATAAGACCCCTACCTTCACACTTATCACAATATGAACCATCCCATGACACATGAGTAGTACCATCCCCTCTCCACTCGTGAAGTCCAGCTAGACCGGTGCCATCACATGCTTCACACTTAACAGTAGCTCCATCAGGCAATTTTTCCATCTCTTTATATCGCCGCCTTATGGCAATCATTCTCTCACCGCTATGTCTCATTACTCATCCTTAAACCAATGATCATATTCCTCATTTGTCATTGATACTGTTGGAATATTTTTAACCATACCAGACTTAGAATCACCCACTTGACCATGATAGAGCTTAGGATTTCTATAAACCTGAACTGAAGTTCGAAGTATTCTCCACCGATGTCTCAGCATTGTGAATTTCCACCAATGGGCAAGTCCAAAATACTTCTTCCTAAACTTAAATGTACATCCACATTCATGATACTCGACCCAAATTTTCCTCGATGGAGTCGACTTAGTCGAAGCCGGAAATGAAGCAGTAGTAGATGATGTGGGCATTGGATCATCCTCAAACTTATGCATCTTAGGCTCCAGCCGCTCTTTTATAATCCATAAGAACTTTAATGATTTCATATACACAACCCATAAAATGCATTGATGGAACTAAACAGTTGCCGTGACTATTCGAATACTTGTTTATGACTATCTTTGCTGGAGCAGGAATACCCTCTTTAAAAAATAAATTTGAATATACGCTTCTATATTCAAGATCTCTCTCATTTAATTTAGATATAATTACATTTACTGATCTACTTATCTTGTGTTGTTGGTCAGTCTTCAGTGCATCAATTATCTCAGTAACAGAACTAATAATAACTCTCTCACTTGTCAACGCTATATCTTTACTAACTCTTAACTTATTAGATCTTGAATTCCTTTGTAAAGTATTAATCATCTTCCTTATATCTGGATAAAAACTATCAATAACAAACTTTAAATCCTGTTCACTATATTCAATTTTCTCACTATCAAGAACTTTCTTACAATAATCAATAACAAACTCAATTGGGAGTTGTCTAAAAAAATACTCTTGAGTTCTACTTTGAATTGCATCAGGAAGTTTAGAAATATAATTGGCGGTGAACAAGAAACGTCCAGATTTTTCGTATCTCTCAATTATTGATCTCAAAGAATGAAAACTAGCATCTGTTAGATAATCTGCTTCATCAATGAAAACAACACGATAAGGGTCTTTCCCAGCAGGAGGGATCTTCAAGAAAGGTTCAATTACATCTTCAACAAATGAAATTCCTCTCGTCCTTTTCGAAGAACCATTTATCTCAAGAAGATTATCTCTTGAGTTATTAAGAATTCCGTTCTTCGAAACTAATATTCTAGCAACTGTTGTCTTTCCTCCACCTGGAGGTCCATGAAATAAAAAGTTCGCTATATTTCTTTGTTCAATACATTTTTTAAAATCCTCTTTATAATCTTCTGGCAATACTAAATCATCAATAAGTCTAGGTCTATACTTCTCAACCCAAAGTCTTCCAAGAATCTGCTCCATCGCGACTCCATTAACAATGAAATCCTTCAACCGCATGAAGAAGTTGAAGTTGTTTCTGTTCCTCAACAAACTTATGTATAGCCTCATCACCAATCGCTTCTATAAATGCTTCCGATGCCCTTTCACCAGTTACTAGTTTAACAGTTCCGTCTTCATTAAGTTTATGAAAAAATGGATCACCAATATCCACACTCAATCCCTTTATCTGCCTAAAAATAAGCATATCAGCTGCTGCCCTAGTTGGAACTGTAGCAGCATTAAATGAAACATATAATCTTTTCTCATTCACTTTATAAACCAAAATAAAATAATCACAAACAAATGTATGTATACCTACGTCGCCCGGGTCCCCCTGGTATCTAAATTCTGAACCATACTCCTCTAATTTACTTATTATTTTTTTAACCATTCTACTCATACCAGCTTCTCCAGCAATATTTTTGTTTTTTAATTTGTTCCATATCAAAAAAATTCATACTCAGGCGGTATCAAACCAAAAAAAAAGAGTTGCGAGCAACCCTTTTTTTCTACAACAGTCCTTTAAGACCCATCCTAAATACCTCAAACATCTCATGCATAGCATGATGCACTTCATGTCTAGATATAAAGGCTCGTTGGACACAATAAGAACAAAGGATAAACCCAATAAACTCTCCATTCTCAACAACGGATCCTGTTGGACGATAACAGAGACTACAAAAAATCTCTATATCATTAATAGTCATAAAATTCTTTTCTTTCATCAATGTACCCCGTCTAGTTTTGTTATAATTATAGGATCACCTCTCCTGCAACCAGGACACATCTTCACTTCCCACTCAAGTATCTTTTCTTCGACAAGTGAGTTAGTTTCGATGTACGGGTGTTTCCAATATGTTCTGTTCCATATTGCAAATATCCCTGCAACAAATGCACCCTCTTGTTCGGCCTGAAAGGCTAATGCACTGACAGAGTCTCCGGTGGTGATCACATCTTCAACCACAGCAAGTTTACACTTATCCATACGATGTGCTGATGTTGACCTAAATCGAAAAGGGTCAACCCACATATTAACCTTCTCAGCAAATACAAATCTCAAACCCAATTTATAGGCCAACATTCCTGCCAATATTCCACCAGCATCTGGTGGACCAGTAATTGTATCAAATTTATACTCAAAGAGAGAGAGTTGAGTTGCCATTGCATCTACAACTTTTGTTCTCAACATTTCATCATACAGTATCAAATCCTTATTCACATATTTAAGTGAATGATTACCTGAACTAAGTTGAAAATGTCCATCAATAACAACTCCCCTCTCCACTAAAAGGTCTCTAATTTTCACCTCCTACCTCCATCCCCTTTCTCTTTCCATTTATCCATTATTATTTTAATTGTCTCCTCCTTCAATGGAAATTTTCCTTTAAAATATTTAAAACTTCTCTCATAACATCTTTCACACCTTGACAGAAGATCTGACATAGACTTTCCGAAATATGAAATAGTCATTTTTATTTCTAATGCTTTATCATCAAATAAATGACAAGCATCTTCACATGGAGTTTTGTGATTATAACCTCTAGCTTCCATCTCCTTGACTATTTCATCATGTCTATCCTTTAGGTGTCTAGGGACAAGAAAACCTTTATCAACATATGTTTGGACTGAACGTCCCTTTTTTAATGTCCCCACAAACATATGATGCTCACAATGCTCACCCAGTAAATGTTGTCTACACATACACTCAACAGGAACATACCATTGTCTCATCTAACCTCCTGACAATTTGAGGATAAGCAAACATAGATGGATTTTTTCAATTAAGTAACCACAAACAACTTTTCTTTAGCCCTTGTGACAGCCGTGTACAACCAGCGTCGATAATATTCGTCATCCCAATAACGACTTCTTTCTTCAAAGAGTATCACCTTCTTCCATTCACTACCCTGTGCGCGATGCACAGAAATAGAGTATCCAAAATCAAAAAGATCCATGCTGTCAAATCCACTTCCTCTTATTTTCTTGAAGTTTTTCTTATACTCGGCCTTGTCCATAGCATCATTGTATTTCTCAATTCCAAAGCAACAGTTATGAACCAAACCTGTATATAACCCATCAAAATCGTCCATCTCAATAGTAACATTATATATATCTTCAGAAAAAGACAACAACCACATCAAAGTCCCTAGTTGCCCATTCATTATCTTCGTATTATGATTGTTCCGGAGACAAATAATTCGTTCACCCGGATATGGATCAGAAGCAGTAAATCCAAACTTCCTCCTCACCATATTATTTATTAAGACTCTAGACTTATTAAAACCACAAAGGGCAATAACATCCTCATTAAAATCGGTTGATTCAAAAATTTCTTTCGCTTTCTTTTCATGCCAAGAAATCTTGAAAACACCCGGACTGTGAACTCCATACGGAATAGCTCCGTTATTTCTGACAATCTTTGACAATCTTATTATTGGATTGTCCAACGCTTGTCTATGAATCTCATTAAGGACATATCTAGGTTTTGCCATCAAATGAAAGTCTGCTCCAACTGGCGGCAATTGCCCATGATCCCCAAAGGCCACAATTGGTACTCGGTAACTGTTTAAGTCTTTCCATATCTCTTTATTAACCATTGATGCTTCGTCAATTATAATCAGGTCACAATCAATTTCATACTTTCTTTTCCAACCAATAACGACCTTTTTGCCTTTAGGGTCCGTTCCATATATTGGTTGATAAATCAAAGAATGAATAGTGCCAACAGAATCTCTATCATACATAGCATCAGCACTACGTAACCTTGCAGCAAGAACTGACGATGCCTTTCCTGTGAACGCACAGAAAGCAACCGTATATCCGCTTCCAATTTGTGTATGTATTTCATTTCTGAGATGTGGAATAAGGTGGGTTTTGCCCGTGCCTGCATAACCTCCAACTAATCTATACTTGTCTGGAACCATAACTCCTTCAAAGTCAGATCCAGTCCAGGCACGAACGTAACTAGGCTTAATTGCATACTTTAGCCAATCTATTAATTTTTCTAGAATATGTGTTTGTTCAGAAGTTAGTTCACTCACTATAATCCTCAAGTAACTTGGTTACATTTACTATTACATGCCCCAAAAACTTTTTTGAATCTTTGATATCTTTTGTGTTTATTTGACTAATTACTATACTTTTCAAAGCACCAAAAAATGAATCAAAATCAATCTCAGTGCCTGATGGCGTCTTCTCCTTTGCCATCAGGCACTTTTTGCCTGGAGTAATTGGATGTAACAAACCACAATCAGGACATGCACTTCCAAAAGTCGGAATATCACCCTTTACCATAATTCACCTCTAAAAGAAAATCCATTCAACGTACTTGCCCATTCCAATCAACCAAGGGATAAACACAAACAACGTAAACGCCAAAAGACCGCCCCAAACCACAAGACGGGCAGTAATGTCGTCTCCCTCTCTTTTCAAGTATTCTGTAGTTCTACTTATCATGACTACCCCCATTTTGTTTTTGTTCCTTCTCGAGATAATTAAATCCCAGAAAGGAAACAATTAATTCAACTCTTTCATTCTTCTGTCAAAATTCGCCCTTCCTTTTGTAATAGCCCTAGGTGGTATGAATATAAGTTTCGAACAAACTTGACACTTATGAATTTTAGATACAGGTGGCAAATTGTGAGTTTCACCCCCACAATCACCACACTCAAAATCCATAAATTCTTGATCACCCTCCATTATAATGGAAATACATTCAAGAACTGAATTTCCATTAAAGCGTATTTTTGAATGACAACTCATTTTTGGTGCCTCCTTATTGTCCTCAAAACCTTTTCGGTAAGTACCATCCATCCATCCTCATATCTATGTTTGATGGTATGTTCTTTAAACCCGCGCGGTATTACAATTTCATAAGTGTAAATTTTTCTCCTTGAACTCCTCTTTTCTATCCGCTGTACATGAATCTGACCAATATGTTTAGCATTTATAAACGCACGAATTATAAGCAATTAACCCTCCTACTCAACAAACCGATAATTTTTAAGACCTTTGAAATCAATATCAAAATTATCAGCTACTATAGAAGTAACACGATCAAGTTCCCAAACCGTATGACCAGCGACCTTAGTAACATCCATACCGGTCCTTTCAGAAAAATCCTTCACCCTTCCTGAGATATATTCATGCAAACTTAGAGAATCATTTGTAGATAATTCATTCCTACTAATATCAAAATCTACAAAATTAACATCTATTACAAAAACCTTTTTTCCTCTAAATTCTTCATCCTTCTCATCTTTTCCAAAATCAAATATATTTAAGGTTAATTCTGAAATTACTTTTTCAGACAACATTTCACTAAGAGACTGCTTTACTTCATCCTCTATTCCTTCTAAGTTTTCTTTAACAGCCTCCTGTATAATTTCATAAAGTTTCTCTGTAACATTAATTTTCATATTAATTCTCCTCTCTTAGAACCTTAAAATCAACGGGTCCTAACTCACCATTATAAACACGATTAATCAAAATAGACTCCTGAGTTATGAGATTCTCAATGGCCTCCTGATCATTTGTGTATGCTATATGAGAAGGATCAATATATTCAAGAGTGAGTATCCTTTCACTATCAGTAACCGGGAAGAATATAACACCCTTCTCTTCGGTAGGATCAATTACACTTGGTATACCTTCAGCTAATTTAAGTCCACACTCTTTGGTTATTCTCTCAGCATAAACCCTATCCTCAATAGGAATAGATATAACCCCCCAAAATATTCCTTCCCAGTTAAGCATTACAAGTTGAAATAAATCATTACTTGAGGTCATAGGTGGATAATGTCTATACTCTAAAAGAGAACCAAACAGAGCTACACCAATTCTGATAGGCATTAACATACCAATTATGAAAAATCTACTTTCATCCTTTGTCATTTCTTGTAATTCATTCTCCTCCATCTCTCTACTTATTTCGGGAACTGGCATAGACTCCTCCAATTTTTACCTTTTTGGATGTACTAAAGTAGGTCTCCAACAAGCAAAATTAAACACTACATGATAATAAAATATTTTAAGTAGAAGACTCCAGTACTCCTCAGGTTTAAAAAGGTAAGTATCAAAATGATACGGAAAAGCATGACTATTGTGATGCCAATTAACTCCACGGAGTTCTTCTTTCTCATCCTTTATAATCCCTCTAATGCTTCTACACAACTTAAATGGTACTCCAAACCAATCTTCTGACTTCCCTTGTGGTGGTTGTGCCTCTAGATCTTGAATACATGCCAAAATCAAAATCGAAGACATTAACTCAAAGTTTTCCTTTTCCCCACAATACTTCCAAAGAAAACGACAAGTATTCTCAGGTCCTCGATCAAGATTTGCATTTCTATGTTTCCCGTCCCGAATATCAATATGCTTAATCCAAGTAAAATACGTCGATCTAGATACTTCAGACTCTAAATGAAGAAAATCAATCTCCTTGGATATCAGAGCTCCTTCACAGAAGATTCCCCAAGTACTTAATATCTTATCATAAGTAATTTTATCATCTATCATAAAATCCTCCTTTCCTTAACTTTTTTCATAACAATCAATATCCAAAGGTTTCGGATATTCCCCTTCTCCTCCTTCTGAAGTGACCAGCGTCTTTCTAAACCTCTTGCAGGTTATAGAAACTTCATCTTTCCTCTTAAATGAAAGATATTTACAACCAAAGCAAAACTCACTAGAAGGTTCAAGAAGCGGCATCCAAAAATCAGAAATCCAAAGGTCTCTCTCATAATCACTTGGGTTACCATCCCTCTTAATTATCTTTCCTCTAAAGTAAAATTTATTACCATCACAACTAGCTAGAATTGCTTTCCTGTTACGTCTATCAATAAGTACTATATTAGTATGACCTGATAGAAGATTTAAAGCAACCCTTGCAGCTTCTTTATATTTACTATGATAATTTTGTGCCTGTCTCACATTCTTAACTATTTCTTTTAATTCATCTCGTTTTTTATTATTTTTACTCATAAAAGTTCGCCTCCTATATTTTTTGTATTTAGGGTGATCAGAAAACTCCTCATTAAATATCTTAAAATTTGACACTAATCCCTCATAAAAATCTAGGTATCCATCATCACCTTCTTTCAAAAAAGAAGTATGTAATTTAGTAATATACCTAAAATTATCAGAATGTTTCCTCTCAGAGTCTAACATAGTAACAAAGAAATAAGATATTTCCAAAGGTATATCACTTATAAAGTCTGAGAAATTAAATGTCATTCTAGTACCAAAATCGGGTTTCCTAGCAAGAAGAATTTTCACAACCTGCTCAGTAAGATCAATAAGCTCTTCAAAATGTTCTAGTTCAATTAATTTTTTAACTCCTCTCCTAACATAATCCCGATGGTAATTAACTAAAATATCGTATGAATCCACATTCACATTATCCTCCTTTCATACGCCAATCCTCTCCATTCCTAAAGGACTAGCATTGAATCTATGTCTGCATTTAGCACACATGATATTAGTACATATACCGCC
>Ga0114922_10001584_pt1 | contig 21628 bp, 18 predicted proteins | sample AartaG_FD_100975 | JGI IMG/M metagenome (GOLD analysis project Ga0114922, IMG submission 100975) | Deep subsurface microbial communities from Aarhus Bay to uncover new lineages of life (NeLLi) - Aarhus_00045 metaG | ecosystem: Environmental > Aquatic > Marine > Oceanic > Sediment | place...
GTAACATTTCACTAAGTCGGTAACTGCAAGTACTGGTGCCATATCCTTTCCTCCTCGATTGAATCCGCTGCTGAGCAGCAACATAGTTCAGGGTTTGTCCTTCAATATTTGCTCGAGAGCCTTCACATGCTCCACGAAAGCCTTCCTGCCTTTTCGACTGAGGGTGATGAAGGTACGTGGCTTCCTCTCAACAAAGGTTTTTTCTAAACTCACATAGCCCGCCTCTTCTAATTTTCGTAAATGCGCCCCCAGATTGCCGTCTGTCAGATCGTGGAGATCGCGGAGGAAGGTGAACTCTGCAGACCCATCCTCGGGGAGTGCGGACAGTGAGGCTACGATACGTAAACGTACGGGTTGGTGGATGAGCGTATCAAGATTCGCCATCGGTTACGCCTTGACTCGCAGTACAAATATTCCTGAGATAATCAACCCTCCACCCCCAACGAGGGCAAGCCAAATTCCAAGGTAGGCAGGGATCAGTTGCCAGCCAACGATGGCTAAAGCGGTGATACAGAGACCTATATACAGTAGCGGTGGCGAAAACCAAATCCCCATAATGGCATAAGCAAAGGCGACAAGTGTTGTGATGAATAAGAGATAACGATTGCCCTCAATCGGACCAGTTATCCAGAATAGTAGGCCGCCATAAATGAAAATCATCAGCCAAAATATGCCGATCCGCTTACCGTGCGCCGTTCGTACCCGCCGACTCGATTTCAAGATGACCACTGCCGTTCCCACGATGCCGAAGACATCAAGCGCCAGCCAAAGATAACCCTGTAATTCACCTAAGAATTGACTGCCGAGGAATCCCGCAAGCCAGACGATCCCCCAGATGATGAACATATATCCCATACCCGCTCGCGCAACTGCGCTCTGGGTCTGTTCCATGGCCTGCCGAACAATCTCTAGCGACTCATGTGCCTCATTCCGATCCATATCACTCCTCCAGAGCACTCTGTTATATAGAGTACTCTATATTAATTTTAATCGTTTGTCAATACCCAATATCTGGATCTTCCGTTTCTCTTCACAGAGTAGAATGTGTTTTCGTCTTCAATAAATATTGCATGGATAGCGTAACTTAATCGGGACAGGAAAACATCTAGCGAAAGGGGTATTGAGGTGGTATTTCTAAGGGGACGACAAATAAGCGAGGTGAAAAAACTTGAGACCAGGAAAGCGTTGGTTTTCTAGCTGTTTGCGGATAGGAGAAAGTATATTGTGGAAATCTTGCTTGAGGCTGCGAGGTGAGTACTTAAGCGGGATTTCGGACCGTGCTGGACTGGCGCGGAAAAAGCCGCGGCTTCCCAGAAGTCCCGGATTTCAGGTAAACTTGCTGATCCAAAAAGAATAAACCCGACGGAGGTAGTTCCTGAAGATGAATATTCTTGTTACCGGTGCGACCGGTTTCATCGGCTCACACCTTTGCCAAGAACTAGTTAAACACGGTCATCATGTCCGTGCTCTCCACCGACCCACCAGTTCGCTGGCGTTGTTGGAAGGCGTTCCCGTCGAACGAGTACAGGGGGATCTCTTCAAACCCGATTCTCTTGCTCTCGCCACTCGTGACATCGAGGTTCTTTATCACTGTGGCGGTCGCGTCGGAAGCTGGACCGACGCTGAGGAGATGGCCGCCAGCCACGTCGAGGGCACCCAGAATATCCTCTCCGCCGCCCGGCAATGCGAAGTTCGCCGGTTCATTCACACATCCTCCGTCGCTGCCCTGGGCATCCCCACACGCACCGTGGATTCCAATGAGACTCTCCCCATCATGGACGAGCGTAAATCCTGGAACTACACCCCCGAGAAATGGCCCTATGGATTCGCAAAGCACCGCGCCGAGGAAGTGGTTAAAAGTTCCACCACCGATGGTTTCGAGACCATCATCCTCAATCCCGCTTCGGTCATTGGCGCCGGGGATAAAAACCTCGCTTCCAGCGCCATCGTCATGCATATGGCTCGCGGCCGGCGTCCCCCCATCCCCTCAGGTGGACTCAATGTGATTCACATCGACGATGTGATCGCTGGCCACCTTGCCGCCCTGGAACACGGAGTATCGGGGGAGCGTTACATCCTCGGCGGGGAAAACATCACCCTTGAACAGTTGCTTGTGACCGTTGCGGAGGTCGTCGGCATGCCGCGCCCGCGCTGGCATATCCCCAGCTGGACTCTTCGGCGCCTCTCGAAACCCGCCCAGTTGCTCGGGCGGATTATGGGCATCCCTCTGCGCGGACATACATTCGGCTTGGTCGGTCTACATTTCTACTATGATAGCCGCAAGGCGCAGCGTGACTTGCACCTTCCAACACCACGCTCCCATCGATCCGCCGTGGAAGATGCCTTCGCCTGGTATCGGGACAACGGTTTCCTCGATTGAGCGCTCTCCGACACCATCGATCGAACTACCTGCATGGCAATCAAAACCCCAACCGTGATACACTAAACTCGACCTCATTCCTATGAGCTAACTGCCTTGGTAAAAACAAAGAAACAGATTCCCCACGAGACGATCTTGGCTTCCACACTGCGAGCGACTACCGCCGTGGCTCGTCAGGCTGCATCGAGCGAAGCCGATGTCATCCGCGCCGTGACGGATGAACTCCATCATCTTGGCCTTCTCGGGACCGTAGCTCTCTTAACACCTAATGGCGAATTGGCGTTTCAAACCCCTTCACTAGGATCCAAGATAGAGAAGGCGCTTGAAAAACTCTCCAACCTACGTGTCAACGACTACAAGATTGATCCCACCAGCGTCGACATTTACCAAGAGGTCTTCTCTACGAAGCGGGCAATATTCACCGAGGACTCATCGAGTGTATTTTCCCAATTGGTGCCACCCTCGATGAAAGGCATACTTCCCCGAATCATGAAGATCTTCGGCCCCGGTAACGTCATCTTTGCTCCACTCATAGGAAACGACGAACCAATTGGCACCCTCAATGTAATGGCGGATTGGATCACAGCCGATGATGTTTCCTTGGTCTCCGCACTTGCCGACCACGTCTCCATCGCCCTCGACCACGTCCGCAACCGGAAAACGATCGAGGCTTCGCTGGAGATTCAGCGCTTCCGTACTCAAGTTGCCGAATTACTCACCAGCGAACTCGATCTCCCCAAGATTATGGGGCGCGTTCTTCAACTTGGCGAAGAAATCACCGGTGCCGATTCGGGAGCTATTGCCCTTCTCGAACCGGATGGGGAGACCCTGACTTTCCCATACAGCTTCGGTGTTCCCGAGGAAATGAAGAGAATGCCTCCCCTCGGCAGTGGTTTAATTTGGATCACTTTGAAAGAGCGCAAAGCGATGCTGCTGGAGGATTACGGCGAGCATCCAGACGCCCTACAGCCCGCAATTGATGCTGGCGTTCGTGCACTGTTAAGTGTGCCGCTCATCGCCGGTGATGATGTCCTAGGCGGGATGGCGTTCTTCGGGAGATCCGAGAAGATCAAGTTCACCCATGAGCATCTTGCTCAGATGGATTCCATCGCGGGGATGGTCGCGATCGCGGTGAGGAATGCCCACCTTTACAGCGAGGCGAAACGGCGAGCCGAAGAAGCGCAGGCATTAATCCGCACTGCCCACTCGATCTCCGCCTCCCTCGACACAGAAACTGTGCTCAACGAGATCGCAGCTCAGGCCAATCAATTGTTAGACTGCGATGGCAGCCGCATCCATCTGGTAGATTACGATAGCGGCACAGTTCATTGCGTCGTAGCCCGAGAGCCAAATGCGGAGGAGCTCCTGGCGTTCGAATTTAAGGTTGGCGAGGGCATCACCGGCGGCGTAATCGAACGCGGTCAACCTGTAGTGATCAACGACCCGACGACAGAGCCCAGAAGCATTCAAGTGCCGGGAACCCCGGAGGATGAACCCGAATGTCTGGCGATCGTGCCGCTTTCCATTCGCCAACGGACGCTGGGCGCAATGACTGTTCGCAGACTGGGTCTGGACCGCCCATTCACGGAGAAGGATCTTGACCTGCTCTCAGCATTCGCCGCCCAAGCAGCGCTTTCGATTGAAAATTCAAATCTCTTCGGACAGATCGAAGCGCAGGCACAGCGGCTTGAACTACAGGTCGAAGAACGCACACGTGAGCTATCCCTATCGGAGGCTCGCTACCGATCCCTGGTGGAAAGCGCTCAATCCGGGATTTTTCAGCTTGATCTCGAAGGGCGCTTCCTTTATGGCAATCAAGCTCTTGCCTCCATGTTTGAAACGGAAATTGAGGATGTCATTGGCAAGCGCTTCGATGCGCTAAGTTTTATTCAGCCCAAAAATCTTGGAGAAATTCTCGAAAATTTTAATCAGCGAATACGCGGCAAGCGCGAGCCGACAGAAGTATTTGAGCTTGAGTTTCAAACCCCCAGCGGACGCACACTTCCTACCCTTATCGGAGTCAGCCTGATCACCGACGAAGACGGGAACCCCCAGGGCATCACAGGGCTTATCACCGACATCTCTGAACGAATGGAGCTTGAGGAAGCCTTAAAAACCGAGCGCGATCGGCTGGATGCCATCCTCGGGCACATCGGCGATGCAGTCATGGTGACCGACGCCGAGTCGTCAATCCAATTCGTCAACCCCGCTTGGGAGCGACTGAATAATTACACAATTACGGAAGCTCTCGGAAAAAACCCGGATTTCATCCAAAGCGACAAACACGATGCTGCTTTTTACTCCGAAATACAGGAGACCATCTCCCAGGGAGTTGCCTGGCAAGGCGAAATCACCAACCGGCGAAAAGACGGGTCCTTGTATGAAGCAGCGCTCACGATCACTCCCGTCCTGAGCCCAACAGGTTCGGTCATTAATTTTGTGAGTGTCTACCATGACATCAGCGCGCTGAAGGAAATTGATCGTTTAAAATCGCGTTTCGTTTCTGATGTATCCCACGAGCTGCGAACGCCGCTGACGAACATCAGGCTGTATCTCGATCTTATCGCCCGCGTTAAGGACAGGGGTAAAACAGAGCGCTACCTAAAAACCCTTTCAAGGGAGAGCGATCGTCTGGCGAATCTCATAGACGATTTGCTCTCGCTTTCGCGCATCGACGTTGGCACCACCCAGCTCCACCGAAGACCCATGAATGTTAATGGTCTGCTTCGCTCCCTTGCAGAGGATCGAAGATCTCTCGCAGCGAAGCAAGGATTGCAGCTCGAAATAAAGATCGCCACAGACTTACCCGACATCCGGGGCGATGAACGCTTGCTCAGTCAGGTGTTCACGAATCTCCTGACCAATGCGATGAACTACACTCAGAAGGGCGGTAAGATCATCCTTCGCACTCGCCCTGAGACAGATGCTGCCGGCGAATGGGTCGTCGTTGAGATTGAAGACACAGGGTTAGGTATCCCACTTGAAGAGCAATCCGATATCTTTACGCGATTTTTCCGCGGTGCTGCAAGTAAATCGACAGGGGCGCCTGGTACTGGCTTAGGTCTGGCGATTTGCAACGAAATCACCCACCGCCACGATGGCCGCATAGCCGTTGCCAGCGAAGGAAAACCCGGAAAGGGTTCTTGTTTCTCCGTTTGGCTCCCCATTGATAACGAAGAAATCCAAGATTGATCCCAAGAGCACCGCGAGATTCTGGCCTTTAAGGCCAGCAGCCCCAAAGGGGCTGAAAAGTTACACCAATTATCGCCCTGATCTTGCCGAAAAAGCGCTAAAGCAGCTCAATGAGAGGTTGAATTCCTGACACTCTCGGTGCGGCTACGCGATCTGATAGATCGACCCCTCAGCTGTCTTTGTCACTTCGATTCGCACCGGGAACGCCTCTTTGAGCTCAACGATGTGCGTGATCACCAAGATCAGATTGAAATCATCCTGGATACTATTGATTGCTGAAACCAGATGCTCCCGACCGCGGGTGTCCTGGGTTCCAAAGCCCTCATCAATAAAGAGGCTGCGCAATTGTGCGCCCGCACGTCGTGCGAGCAGGCGGGAAAGCGCGATGCGCAGCGCGAAATCAATGCGAAATGCCTCCCCGCCCGAGTATAGTTCGTAGGGTCGGCTCCCAAGGTCATCCGAGATGATGATATCGAGGGCTTCGCGCAGCTCGCCGGTCTTTATCTCACGCTGTGTCTCGATGCGCAAATGCATTCGGCCATCCGTCATACTTGAAAGCAACTCTGTCGCCGTTCTCTCAAGCTCTGGAACAACCGTCTCAATAATCATCGCTGGTACACCGCGTTTGCTGAAAGCCCCCCTTAAATCCTCGTAGAGGCTCAAATCCTCTGCCTTCTGCTCCCGCTCGCGCAAACGCTCATGTCGCTGCTGCTCAAACGAAACTAACGCTGCGAGTCTTTGACGGGCACCTCCCACGCGCTCATCGGCCAACCGTTTCACCTGCCGCAGTTCATCGATTTCCTTCTGGGTGATTGACGCAGCCCGCAATCGCTTCTCACAAATTTGCGCCTGCTCCTCAAGATCAGATCTTTGCTTCTGGTCTTGATCGAGTTCACTGGACCAACGTTTGAGACGCTCACGCAGCCCCTCCACTCTGCGTTGGGCTTCGTCAGCGTGTGAGAGCATCGTCTCAAGCTCCCCCGCTCGTTTTTGCAGCGCCGCTTGTTCAGAAAGTTGGCTGTTTAAGGATGACCGCTCACTTGAAAACCTCTCTAGTTGCTTTTCAAGTTCCGTGATCCGGATGCGGTTTTCACGATACTGCTTCCGCCGATCTGCCACCTCATTCTCCAAATCTCCGATGAGATCATGGCGATGCGCATCCGTAAGGGGCTGCCCACAAGTCGGACATACAGGCTCCGTCGTCCCACTCAATGTTTCGATGCGTTTCTTAATTGGCTCTGTTTGAGGGGCGAGCGCATCATTAGCGCCGTGCAAATTCGCGGCTTCCTTCGTGAGTTTCTCCCACTCAGCGTCCAATTCATTTATCCGAACTTGCAGCGGGTCGAGCTGCGCAAGTTCCTTCCGGACCTCGTCCAGCGCGCCTATCACTGCCGCTTGATCGGCTCGGGCATCAGCCTCTTCAAGCTCGTTCTGCGCTTCGGTGAGTTCGCGCTCCCTGGAGGTAATTCGCCGCGTGAGATCGTCAACCTGGCGCTGCAAGGCTACAAGCTCAGAACGCGTCCCCTCCAGGCTCGCCCATTCCTTCTCCGCCGCCTCCAGTTCAGCAGCTTTCTCGCCCGCCATGAGTTCGGAGGACTTAAGCTCAAGTTCGTAGTCTTCACGTTGGACCAGTTCTCGCTCGACCTCCTCTAATCGCCCGTCGAGACGCTCGATCTCCGCACGCGTCTTTGAGATCCGCTGCTTGGCCGTGTCCTCATACATTTCCCACACAGACAAACCCAAGATATTCGCCAGTACCTGTTTTCGCTGCGCCGGAGTTTTTGTGGTGAACTCATCAGCCCGCCCTTGAAGGAGAAAAGCGGAATTCACGAAGGTTTCGTAATCAAGGCGGATCAGGCCGTCGATCTTCGCTTGGGTCTCGCGAATCGTTGATTCAGCTATCCCTTGCCAACTCTCAGCGTCTGGTTTCCACACCTGGAATTCGAGCAGAGAACTGCCGCGCTTCCCGGTCTTCCGCTGCCGGATGACGCGAAAACGGTCATCACCCTGCAAAAAAGTCAGCGCCACGCGCATTTCAGTTTGGCCTTGATAGATCAGATCATCCGGGCTATTGCTGCGCGCCTTGCCCCATAAGGCCCAGGTGATGGCGTCAAGCAGCGAGGATTTTCCTGCACCATTCTCGCCTGCTAAACAGGCAACATGGATGCCTTGAAAATTCAAGGGATGAGGATCGCGATAAGCGAGGAAGTTGCGGAGCTCTAATTCAACAGGGATCATCGGGCAGACAAATCATTCCAGCAGTTCTCCGGCCTTCGCCAGGAGCGCATCCACTCTTTCGGCATCGACATCACGGCTCTCAAAATAACGCTTGACCAACTCGAGAGGGGTGAGCTCTTCTGGTGATATATCACCGAGCCGGGCTCGCACCTCGTCTTCGATTTCGCGCGCGACCGTGAAGCTCGCTGTATTGGCCAGCGCTCCTTCGATATCTCGTTCCCGCAGTCCCGGGATCTGATCAGCGCGCAATTGCACTTGCAACCGAATAACAGCGCCCTCGGTTTCCGCCCTCTCCAGTGCATCGACGACCACAGTGGTCGGATCTTCTTCGGCGCGAACGTCGATACTAACAGTGCGGAAAGGTCGGGCGTTCACGGGAACAAAAGACCAGGTGGTCTCACTGCGCTGCAGCTCAACCCAGCAAAAACCCTTCTCTTCACCCTCTTCACCAAAATCAATGCGCTCGAGCGACCCGCTGTAAACGACGGGTGGGTAGCCTTGGGGGTTAAGATCTTGATGTTTATGGATATGCCCAAGCGCTACATAGTCCCACACCGGGTCAGCCACCATGGATTTCAAGATGGGAAGATCGCCCCCTAACATGACTGACCGCTCCGAACCGAACTTTGCCGCTTCAACTGTGAAGTGACCGACGAAAACTCGCGGCATATCCTGGGCCGCTGCCTCTTCAGTCAATAATGCCAGGCGATTCGACACCTCCGCCCGTAATCCTTGATTCAGCTCATCGATGGATTTACCCTGGTATTTCCGCCAGGCCATCAGGCGATTGCGCATTGGATACGGCATCCAGGCGAGGAAGATGGGGCCATGCGCCGTCTGCACGACCTGTGCATCGTCTTTGTAGCCAACGATCACCCCGGGGACGTCCAGGGCACGGAATATATCAAGGCTGTTAGCCTTCACCATCATGCCCGGCATGTCGTGGTTTCCCACGAGCAGCAGCGTCGGCATCTCATCTGCCAGACGCTTTATTCGCTGCGCAAATTCCCGTTGCTGGGTGGGATCGGGGCTCCGATCTTTGAACGCATCCCCGGCGAAAACCGCGAGGTCGGCCCCATGTTCTATCGCGTAATCCACGACCTCATCCAGCCGGTCCAGAAAATCGCGTACCCGGCTCGATGTTCCAGTATTGGGGTCGATCTTCCCGTAGTTCTCCATGCCGATGTGAATATCGGCGAAATGGAGCATACGGATGGGTTCCGTCATAGCCTAGAATCCTTGTGCTGATCCACGAAATCTAAGGGGGATTATCCCGCCTAACTCCTCGCTTAATCATCTTCCTTGCGTTGTACCCACTTCTCGAGATTTGGTGGGGACTCAAACCCTTCCATTCGGGTTAACAGGACCTGCGGATCCGATTCGTTTATCAGCAGGTCGATGTGCTCATTGTAGATGAAACCCTCTTGTCGAGCATGTTCGATGAGCGCTAAAAGCGGGGTGAAGTAATCCAGCGTATTCAGTACCCCGATGGGACTCTTGTGCAATCCGATCTGTGACCAGGTGAGTATCTCAAATAATTCATCGAACGTTCCAAACCCGCCAGGAAGGGCTACGAAGGCGTCTGACATCTCGGCCATGCGCGTTTTGCGCGAATTTATATCTCCTACCACGAGCAGTTCTGTTAACCCGGTATGGAGGAGCTCGGGGGTTTCAAAAATCTTTGGAATAATGCCGATAACCTCACCCCCATTCTCGAGCACTGCGTCAGCAAGCGCTCCCATCATGCCCGTACTGCCTCCACCGTAGATGAGCCTTAAGCCCCGCTCGACGAGCGCGGCGCCCATATCGCCAGCCGCCTGGAGATACTCAGCCTTCGTTTGATCGCTGGAGCCGCAGTAGATGCAGATGTTTTGAATACTTCCCATAGAATCTCCAATTTCCGACGTTTTACTTCGAGAATCTCAAGTTTTATCCTGTCTCACCTGCTTGATCAAGCGAGTTACGGATCGTTTCCGCATGTACATTCAATTCATCGCGGGAGGCCACAGTTATAGACCCCGCCTGCATAAGAACGCTCCCGGGATTACCTTGGAAACGGGGAATGATATGTAGGTGGCTGTGAAAGACTACCTGCCCAGCAGCTGCACCATCGGCGAGAAGTAGATTAACACCCTTACACCGCAATCCGGATCGCCGCAATGCTCTGCCCATCCGTCGGCCTACGATGAACATCTGGGCGAAAACGGTTTCAGGAACTTCGTCGATGGTGGATGCGTGTTGGTTGGGAACAACAAGTAAGTGGCCCGGATTAACCGGGTGAATGTCCATGAAAACCGTCACCAAGTCGTCTTGAAATACGATGCTGGCTTCTGAGTTCCCAGAGATAATTCCACAGAAAATACAGGCGGGGTTGGCGGACAAATGCACCTCACTCGCGGTTCAAAATTCCTTTTCGGGTCTGTTAATCCATTCTCTGTAGAAGATGATTGGACTCATCTTGGCGTAATAGGGCATTCTACCATGACGACAGCGCAACGCTCGCCAATCCCAGTGTGCCCTTGACGCGATCAAGGTTTGTCGTGAAAATTCACAAACCACATAAGGAGTCTAGACGTCATGTCAGAAACCTTCTTCCCAGTATTAATTCTCAATGCAAGACCGGCTGCCGGGAAAAGCGAGGTCCTCCATGCGCTTAAAACGGCCCCGTTGGATGAACGAATCAAACGCTTCCACATCGGTCCGCTTCACATCCTCGATGACTTTCCCATCCTCTGGTCCTGGTTCGAAGAGGACCACCTCCTGGAGACGGTCTTTCATCTGCCTCGACTGCACACCACCGCGGATGGGTATTTCCTGACCGACGATCTATGGCACCTGCTCATCCAGCGGCTTTCTCTCGAGTATGAGAAATGGCGGAGGGACACACCCAAAGACCACACCGTTGTCTTTGAATTTTCCCGCGGCGCCGAGCACGGTGGGTATGAAACAGCGTACAAACACCTAAGCCATGAGATTCTACGCCTGGCCGCCTGTTTATATGTCGATGTTACCTATGAAGAATCGCTGCGGAAAAACCGAGCCCGTTTCAACCCCGAACGACCGGACAGCATACTGGAGCATGCGCTGCCGGACGAAAGACTCGAGCGCCTTTATCGAGACGATGATTGGGAGAGCTTCTCAAGCGGGGATCCACATTATCTGTCCATCCAAGACATCCATGTGCCTTACGTGAATTTCCAAAACGATGACGATGTAACGTCGAACGGAGGAGAGGCGCTTTATCAGAGGTTAGAGGAGAGATTGGGCGCGCTTTGGTCACTCTGGCAGCGTAGACCAGCGGTATAATTTTGCTCATCTTTCACGAAGACATGGAGCTGTTATGAACCGTCTGATACGCATACTCATCGTTCTCACCATCCTCGTGCCTATCACTGCCCCTGCATCGGCTGATGCCGGAGCGGTCGTTCACGCGGTTTTGTTTTACTCCCCATCTTGCGGGCACTGTCATAAAGTAATCCAAGAAGATCTCCCCCTGCTCTTTGAGAAGCACAACAGCCAGGGGGAATGGCTCTTTGTCGGAGAGCCGCCGGGAGAGGAGACCAGCGAACTTCCTCCCATCGTGGGGTTGATGGGTGACGTCCTGCAAATCCTGTACATCAACACTGCATCTCCACTCGGAAGCGAATTGTTTGGAAACGCGCTTATCCACTTCCAGGTCCCCGAGAATCGTTATGGTGTCCCGAACTTATTCATTGGGGAAACGAGCCTCGTCGGTTCACTTGAAATCCCCGAGTTGTTCCCGGTATTGGTCGATGAAGCGCTCGAGCAAGGCGGCAATGCCTGGCCTGACATCCCTGGGCTGGATGACGCGCTCGATATGCTGACACCCTTCCCGGAGCTGGAGCCCACCACGGAGGCGCCCGGCGACGGCACGCCGACTGCCGCCGGAAACCAGACTGAAGCTACCTCTACTTTAGAGCCTTCGCCCACGCAGGGGGTCGACTTCACGCCCGGCGATCTCTCCGTTCGCGAGAAGTTCCAGCTCGACCCTGTGGGAAATTCCCTCTCTGTAATTGTCTTGATCGGAATGGTCATCAGCGTCGCGATGATGGGCGTCCGCTGGCGAAGCCAAAAAAAGTCCAAAGCACGGACGAAGCTGCACTGGGTCGTACCGCTGCTTGCGCTAGTGGGGCTGTTTGTGGCTGGCTATCTGGCTTATATTGAGTCTACCGGTAGCGAGGCGGTCTGCGGCCCCGTCGGTGATTGCAATACGGTTCAACAAAGCGAATACGCATTCCTTTTCGGGGTCATATCTGTCGGTCTGCTCGGCATGCTTTCCTATATTGCCATCCTCAGCGCCTGGCTGCTCGACCGTTGGGGTTCGGAGCAAGTGGCTGACCTCGCTAAAGCCGCGATCTTCCTCATGGCCTTCATCGGAACGCTCTTCTCCATCTACCTCACGTTCCTCGAGCCCTTTGTGATCGGAGCCACGTGTGCATGGTGCCTGACTTCAGCGGTGGTGATCACAGCGTTGATGCTGCTCAGCGCCAAACCCGCAAAGGCCGCTTTGGGTCGCCTGCGATAGAACTGATTCAATATCCGCTATTCTCGGCTGTGATGCCATTCATCAGAGTCCGGGAATAATCGCGGCTTGTGGGTATGGCTCTATTTGAGTACTGAAGTTCGAAGCGGGAATTTTTCGATCATCCATCCCTTGCTGCACTAAGCAGTGGAATCCAAGAAACTATCAGCTTCCGATTACTCTAATAATCGGAAGCTGGCATTATCCAACGGTTGAACTTATCTAGAGGAAGTGCTCTGGTTGGGAAAAGTTGGATTTTTAAAACCCAATTCAGTTCCAACAATTCACACTTCAGTGGTCTCACCTACTCGGTGAAAGCAACACGTAATAAAATACACTTCGAGAACGTCAAACAGAAAACAAATATATGGGTTTAAGGATCATGTCGATTTCAGGTTTAGTTTTAACCTTCATCGCCGTCGCTTTGTATGGCGCGTTGCACAGCCTTCTCGCCAGCAATCCGGTGAAGCAAGCTTTTCGGCGCGCCTTTGGGCCAAGAAGCGACCGCTTTTACCGGCTATTCTTTAATCTCGTTGGGGGACTCACCTTCTTACCGGTTCTCGCCGTCGCCGCGCTCGATCCAGGGCAGACGCTCTACCACCTAGCTTGGCCCTGGGTTTTACTCACTTCAGCTGGTCAGGCACTGGCCGTCATCCTGCTGCTCCTTGGTCTTTTACAGACCGACTCGCTGCACTTTCTCGGTCTGCACCAGCTGTTCCATCCTGATGCACCAGAGCCGAATGATTTAGTGATCAACGGGCTCTATTGCCATGTACGGCACCCGCTTTACTCCGCCGGACTGCTCTTTATCTGGCTCACTCCGGTGATGACATCAAGCGTTCTTGCTCTGAATCTCGGTCTGACGCTGTACATCATCATCGGCAGCATCTTTGAGGAGCGGCGGCTGGCAGGTGAATTCGGGCAAGCCTATATCGATTATCAGAGCCGCGTCCCGCGACTGGTTCCGCGGCCCGGCAGATGCTACCCGCCAGGCCAAGTCATCAGCAAGGCGCGCACATAACTACGCCACTGCCCACCAGTCAATCCCCTCACGGAGCCCTCTGCCGCACAAATTCTCGCGGATCAAGGCGCGTGCACCTCTAGACCCCACCGCGGCCAGGACAACAGGATTCGTAAATCGATTCCACCATTCTTTAAGCTCCTCCGGCGCAATAATCGGCGCTCCCCTACGGGTTCGGCCTACCTTCGTTGGATCGATATCCACAAATGCCTCGAGCGGCGCCTCTTCGCGCACTAAATGCTTTGAGAGCCGGCGACCCATCTGACCGGCGCCCCACACGATTACGGCATCCCTACCTCGCAGTGGGCCCTTCATCAGGTACCTAGCCTTAGCGCGCAGGAAATTTTCCACGGAGTAGCGCGAATCGATGCGCGTCAGGCGCTTTGGATGTTCCCGCCAGTAAAGTAGAATCTCGGGGATCTTTTCAAAGCGCGCCCCGTCCAGGTATAAGCGCAGCCAGAGATCATAGTCCTCCGGCCAGCCAAACTCCTGATACCCTCCAAGGGCTTCCACCCGCCTCCTTCGAAACGCGACCGAGGGGTGAGCTAACGGGCTCTCGATGAATATATCCCGCGTAATCGCTTCGTGATCCACTAATTTATTTTGCCAATCTAGATAGATTTGAAAACCTTCTCGAACCCCATCGCGCGGGAAGCCCTCAACCAGGCTGCCCACCACAGTCACATCCGGGTTCGCTTCAAGATACGCGGTCTGCCGCCCCAGCCTCTCGGGATGGGCGATATCATCTGCGTCCATCCTGGCAATGAGATGCGAACGGCATGCCTTCATTCCGACATTCAGGGCTGGGATGATACCTGCATGGGCGATGGTAATTACACGAACACGCCCATCTCTCTCGGACCATGCGCTCAATTTCTCAGAAGTTGAGTCTTCTGAGCCGTCATCAACCGCTACGATTTCAAACTCCAGCAGCGTTTGATCCAAGAGTGACTGCATGGTCTCGTCGAGAGTCTCAGCCACGTTGTAACAAGGCATCAACACCGAAATGGTGGGGGATTCTATGTTATGATCTTCTGAATTTTCTCTTGAAGCTGAGGTGTCAGCCATGACCTTCACCGAGTTCAATCTACAGGCGATGCTCGACGCAATTGTAGCCTTTCTACCGCGTTTGGGCTTAGGGCTGCTCGTCTACATTATTACCCGCTGGATCTCCTCCTGGGCTACACGACTGCTGCGTCGCCGACTTACCAGACAGGATGCGGATGAAGAGCTGATCATTCTTCTGCAAATGCTCACGCGCTGGGGGATTCAAGCGCTGGGAATTATCCTTGCATTGGAGCAACTGGCGCCCGGGCGCCTCTCCACGCTGCTCGCCGGTCTGGGCATCGCCGGTGTGACCATCGGCTTTGCCATGCAAGACGTCGCTAAAAATTTCATCGCCGGGATCCTCCTCCTCTTGACACGACCGTTTGAAATAGGGGACACAATTGAGGTAGCCGGCTATACAGGCAAAGTCCTTGCCATCGATCTGCGCTCCACCGAAATGCGCGAGGTCGATGGTCGCTTTGTGGTCATCCCGAACACCGAGGTGTATGCTAGCCCGGTCGTTAACTTCACCCGTGCGCCTCGCCGCCGCATCAAACTTCCGTTGGGGGTCACCATCAATACCGATCTTGACCTGGCCACCCGCACTATCCTTGCGGCTATCTTAAAACTTAACGGGGTCCTTGAGGATCCGGCGCCCCAGTTTGTTTTCGGAACTTTTTCGGATTCGGTCATTCAGAGCACACTTTACTATTGGATCGACACCGCGCAGGTTGACTACATGGATGCACAGACTGAAGGGGCCCTAATCGTTAACAAGGCATTCAAAGATGCGGGGATCGGCATGCCATACCCGACCGTTGAAGTCACCATGCTCGGAGACCGACAATCTTAGACACGTGTCAGGATAGTCGACGGAACCAGCTTCCACCTTTAACGTACCAACAATCAAAGGGCGATCCTGTCGAAGATCGCCCTTTTCATTCCCGTCTGAAAATTGACCGGTCCCATCACATTCGCATTCCATTATTCCTTGCAAATGAACCCGTGCTCGAGTTGGACTAGTGGTTACAGAAATTGTTCCGCGAAGTGACAGGCAACGGTGTGGCCAGGTTCCAACTCGCGCATTTCCGGGTCTTCTTCTGCACATACTGCTTGCGCGATCGGGCAGCGTGGATGGAAGCGGCAGCCAGAGGGGGGATTGATCGGGCTGGGGATCTCTCCACGCGGCAGCGGCTGGCTGCGTCGACGGTTTGGATCGGGGATCGGGACGGCAGCCATGAGCGCCTGCGTGTAAGGATGGAGAGGCTTGCTATACACGGCCCTCAGTGTCCCGACTTCGACCAGCTTGCCCAGGTACATGACCCCAATTCGATCGCAGATGTATTTAGCCGTCGCGAGATCATGTGTGATGAACAAATAAGTAAGATTGTGCTCATCCTTCAGGCGATTCATAAGGTCCAAAAGTAGCGATCGCACCGACACATCGGCCATCGCGATAGGCTCATCTGCCAGGATGAGTTCAGGTTCGGTGACGAGGGCGCGTGCGATGACTACTCTCTGACGTTGCCCGCCGCTGAGTTGATGAGGGTACTTGTTCTGGAAGATATGGGGCGGAACCAACCCAACGTCTTCAAGAACATCGTATACAATCTGATCTTTCTCTTTCATTTTCTCTGGATAATGGATTTGCAGGGGGTGAGCTATAGCGTCGCTGACACTCATACGAGGATTGAGCGATGCCATCGGATCCTGAAATATGACCTGCATGCGCGACCTGAGTACTCTCAATTCTTCGGTCGAGTGCGTGGATATATCGATGTCATCAAAGATCACCTGGCCTTCTGTCGGTTTCAACAACCGCAAAGCAAGGCGTCCTACCGTAGTCTTCCCGGATCCACTTTCGCCGACCAAACCAAAAACCTCACCGCGCGCAATATCAATACTTACCCCATCTACGGCTCGAACAAATTCAGGTTCGCCGCGCGCAAGTAGATTGTCCAGAAATCCTTGGCGCACCGGGAACCACTTCTTGACATTTATTAACGAAACGAGCACGCTACCGTTATCTTTATTACTCATGCGATTGTGCCTGTCTGCGTTTCTTTCATAGCAGGATGCTCTTCATAGAGCCAGCATGATACATAATGACCCGTCTTACCTGGACGAAATGTTGGGGTCACCTGGGAACAGATATCTATCGCTTGCGGGCAACGTGGATGATAGCGGCATCCACTCGGCGGTTGAAGCAGGTTGGGGGGTTCTCCGGCCATCTTATAGAGCGAATCACCTTCGTCTAGAACGATGTTCGGTACCGATTGCATCAGGCCCTGACTGTAGGGATGCATCGCTTCACCAAATACATCGTAGACCGTGCCTAGTTCAGCGATTCGACCGGCATACATGACGGCTACTCGATCGGCGATTTCAGCGACAACGCCAATGTTATGCGTGATGAGAACAATGGTTAGGTCAAATTCGTCGCGCAGTTGACGCAGCAGGTCTAGAAATTGAGCTTCAACAATGACATCGAGAGAGGTTGTGGCCTCGTCGGCGATGATCAGATCGGCATTAAGCGCCAAGGCCAGCGAAATCATGATGCGTTGACGCATGCCCCCGCTCAATTGGTGAGGGTAATCATCAATGCGCTCAGGACGAATGCCCATACGATCAATCAGTGCCTCTGCATATTTGCGGGCTTCCTCCTCGCCACTATACATTCCATGTGTAAGCATCGCTTCCGTTAAGTGATCAGCGATGCTTTGCACAGGGTTTAGCGAGGTCATCGGGTCCTGGAAGATCATTCCGATACGGCTGCCTCGGTACTCACGAATCCTTGAGTCGCTCAAAGTCATCAAGTCGAGACCGTCGAAGAGCAATTTGCCAGAGGTGATATGCCCTGGGGGCTCGATCATCCTCAAGAGGGCTTTTCCCAGGGTCGACTTGCCGCATCCAGATTCGCCAACGAGACCCAAGACTTCTCCCTTTTGGATGTCAAAGGAAACGTTGTCAACGGCTCTAACCGCCCCGAGTCGGGTCTCATACTCGACATTAAGGCCCTGGATACTATAGAGAATGTCGTTTGTCATCATATATGTCTAATTGTCTGAGAGACGAGGATTGAGGATCTCGCTCAGACCCTCACCCAGTAGGCTAAATCCAACAGCAACGAGTGTGATCAACATGCCCGGGAAAGTGATCATCCACCACCGGCCTGCGACGATGAACTGATGGCCTTTGCTCAGGTCATAGCCCCAGTCGGGCACATTCGGTGGGAGGCCAAGTCCGATGAAACTGAGTCCAGCTTCGGTCAGGATCGCATCGGCAACGTTCAACGAAAAGACGACGACGACGGAAGCGATGACGTTTGGAAAGATATACCGAACGAGGATCTCCCATGACTTCGCGCCGAGACTATATGCGGCTTCTACATAAAGTTCTTCCTTGACCGAAAGCACTTGACCGCGCACCACCCGGAAGAAGGTCGGAATATAAATCACAGAGATCGCCACCGCGACGTTGAGCAGTCCTGGCCCGAGCATCGTCGCCATGGCAATCGCCAGGAGAAAACCGGGGAAGGCATACAGACTGTCCATCACCAGGGAGAGCACCCGGTCGAGACCACCAGCAACAAAACCCGAAAGAAGACCCAGGGTGATGCCGATCGATGAGGAGAGCAGAGCCGAGGCAATCGCGACTCCGAGTACTGTGCGGGCCCCCCAGATCAAACGGCTGGTGATATCCCTGCCAAGATTGTCGGTTCCCAGAGGATACGTGCGGCCTAGTCCATCTTGGACAACCTGCAATCCCGGTGTAGCCTGCAGAACTTCTGACGCAAGCTCTTGATCAATGAAGACTACATCCACCTCTCCATTCAACAACCCGGTGAGCATCGATTCTTGATCCTGAAAGCGCTCCCTATCGAGATCAAGCTCTTTGGCAAGATTCGTCCCGTTTTTATTTCTTTGCACGCCAATGGTTAACCCCTCAAATGATTCCGTATCTTGCAGCGGGTTTTCTCCTGAACGGCTCAGGACGGATTGCAGCCCTCCCCCCGGGGGGGTAAAAGCTGCGCCGATGAATTCGTTGGGGTCATGCGGTGAAATCCAGGGTGCCAAAAACGTCAGTAGCGCCATAACCACCAGGACAGTGCCCCCAAATACGGTGATATACCATTCCGTTCCGTACCAGATCCTCCCGCGCCAGAAGCGACGTAAGATCCCGATATCTTCATCAACCAGGGGCAGCCGGCCTGACTTAACCTGTTCTGCAATCAGATCAGACATGACTAATACCGTATCCGTGGGTCTAAGAACCCGTAAAGAACATCGACTACCAGGTTGACGCCCGATACAAGGAGCGCAAAGAAAAGAATGCTGCCCTGTACAGTCGAAAAGTCTCGATCATAGATGCGATCGACGACTAGACGCCCCAACCCGGGCCACGAAAAGGTCGTTTCGGTCAGAATGGCGCCGGCAAGGAGCAGAGCAAACTGCAGCCCAAGAAGCGTAACGATGGGTATAAATGCATTGCGCAGACCATGCTTATAAACCAGCACACGCTCCCGCAATCCGCGTGCTCGACCGGCAATAATAAAGTCTTTTCCCAGCACTTCCAGCATATTGGCTCGGGTAAGACGTGTGAAAATGCCTGCTAAAACCAAGCCCAGGGTGATGGATGGCAGGACGAGATGTTTCAGCGCATCTCCTAGCAGTCGCATGTCCCCCATCAAGATCGCATCTACGGTATACATTCCTGTGATAATGCGATCGGGCGTCATGCCGGGATCCAGCCGGCCCGATACCGGAAGCCAACCAAGTTGCGCGCCGAATGTCATCTGCAGCATGATCCCCAACCAGAAGATCGGCAGGGAGTAGAGGATGATGCTCAACACCCGGATGGTGTAATCCGCAGTGGTTTTGCGGTGTTGCGCAGCATAGGCACCGGATAGTATGCCCACGGTTGCAGTCACCATCATGGCGAAAAAAGCCAATTCTACTGTAGCCGGGAAAAAGGTCTTGATCTCATCGACAACCGGGATGTTGCGCGTCATAGAATCACCCAGGTCAAAGCGCACCACGCCCCAGATGAATTCAAAGTACTGGATATGCAGTGGTCGATCCAGCCCCAAAACCGCTCGAAACGCTTGCAGCTGCTCTTCGGAAGCGCCCTCGCGCATGATCGCCAGCGCCGGATCACCCGGTAAAACTCGCATAACGAAAAAAACCAAGGAAACCAGGATTAGCACCATGGGTATGGTCAGTAAAACACGTACCAAAATGTATCGGCGTAGTCCTGGTGACATTAATAACTCACTTGTTTTGTAGATACGTTGCCTGCGAAATTATACAAAGCATACAGTTCTGATGGAAAAAGGGACTCGAACATGTTGACTATTCTGTTCGAGCCCCTTGATAGCCTCAAATGGCTACGTTCGATACGTTGCCCGTCTACTTCTCAAGCAGGAAGTAGTGCAGGTTTGAAATCGGATCAAGAACAACGCCCGAGACGTAATCGGCGTAGGCAATGATCAGTTTGCCCTGGCCAAGCGGCACGAACGGGCTCTCGGTCACCCAGAAATCCTGGATTTCTTCGAGCAGCGCTATACGCGCGTCCGCATCCAGTTCGCTTGCCTGTGCATCAAGCAAGGCATCCATCTCTGGATTACTGTAGTACGAGCCAGACCAAGCAGCGGGAGAGTGCGCGAAGTCATTGGTGTAGTTGTTTGGATCCATGTAGTCCGGATACCACCCTAGCAAGGAGACCGGCAGTTCACCGGCGCGACCCGAGTTGCGGTATTCAGCCCACTCCTTGAACTGGAGAGTCACCTGAACCACACCGCTCGCTTCAAACTGCTGTTTGAGGACAGTTGCCACGTCCACTTCAGTATCACCGTAGTGCGTGGGGCTGTACCACAGGTCCATGACCAGCGGATTGGCCTCGGTGAAACCTGCCTCAGCCAAGAGCGCCTTGCCAGCTTCTACATCCTCGGTGCTCTCATAGGTGGGCTTGTAACCCAGGAATCCCGGTGGGACCATGGAGTAGAGCGGGACCTTGATGCCCTGCCAGCCCAGGTCGGCCAGCTCTTCCCGATTGATCAGCTGCGCCAAACCAAGGCGGACCTTGGGGTTGTCATAGGGCGGTGTCGTGGCGTTGAATACGATGTAGCGGATCTCGGTGCCACCCGCAGTTTCGGTGGTGATCCCATCCACTGCCGCCATCGCATCAAAGTCGGCTGGTGAGAGGCTCTTCCAGGCGGCATCGATCTCGTCGTTCTGTAAGGCAAGCGCCATGGTGGGCGAATCGGCGAAGTAACGCACGATAACCTTGTCCATCACCGGCGGATCGCCATAGTAGGTCTCGTTCTTCTCGAAGATCAGCTCCTCGCCCTCGGTGAAGCTCGTGATCACATAAGGCCCAATGCCGCAGGCTGTGTTGGTTGTGCTGTCCTCAGTCGCCGAATGCTGATTGGGGTTGATGATCTTCCAGGGATTGGTGGCGATCAGCTGCGGTGTGTAGGCATAGACATTATTAAAGGTGACCTTCACAGTCATATCATTGATCTTCTCAACACCCGATGCATAAGCGGTGTAGAGGAAGCCAGCGTTCTCACCGAGTAGTGCATCGATGGCCGCGATTCGATCGAAGGTGAAGACGACTGCATCAGCATTGAAGGGTGTCCCATCTGGGAAAACCACGCCTTCGCGCAGCTTGAAGGTGTATTCAAGCCCGTCGTCGCTGACGGTGTAGCTCTCCGCCAGCGCAAATCCGAGCTCGTCAGCCGTGCCTGGCATTACATTGAGCAAGCCATCAGCGCACTGGTGGAAGATCTCCCAGTCATGGAAGCTGTAGACCCAGGCCGGCTCAAAGCTCGACCAGCTGTCGGTTGTGCCGAGGATAAAGGGCTCGGCTTCGGCAGGCTCCGCAGGCTCAGCAGGCTCAGCGGGCTCAGCAGGCTCAGCGGGCGCAGCGGGCTCAGCGGGTTCTGCTGGCTCACTGGTTGTGCAAGCACCCAGCAGCATGCTCGAAACGATGAGCAATCCTAGTAACACGTACAAAGTTCGGCGTATCACGATATTCTCCTCCTATTAAGTTTTATGTTCTAGATTGTTTAGTTTTTTTTATGGACGAGTTCAATTCCCGGCACCACCTCCCTACTCGCAGGTAAGCGTACTGCGCGCCGTCTCCAAACATACTCCTAAAAGCCGGACGGTGCGCAGCGGGCACCCAAGGCGGGTGCAACACCTAA
>Ga0114922_10001585_pt1 | contig 21625 bp, 22 predicted proteins | sample AartaG_FD_100975 | JGI IMG/M metagenome (GOLD analysis project Ga0114922, IMG submission 100975) | Deep subsurface microbial communities from Aarhus Bay to uncover new lineages of life (NeLLi) - Aarhus_00045 metaG | ecosystem: Environmental > Aquatic > Marine > Oceanic > Sediment | place...
AACAGGCCGAGGAACTCGCACAGGAAGTCGAACAGCCAGAGGCCGAAGCACTCGGCGATCCAGCCGACGCTCAGGAAGAACCGCAGGCAGCCGCTGAAGAAGAGGACCAGGAGCAGTCTCCCGTAGCGGCGGAGCAGCCTGCCGAAGAGGCCGCTGAACAGGACGCCGCCGCCGAGGCCGAGCAGCCTGACGAGGAAGAAGACCTCAGGGGGCCGTCCTTGCAGGAGATCCTCGACCAGCAGCGGGGACACCTCGAACGGAAGCGGGCTAGAACGACCGAGACCGAGCGTGAGAAGCACGCTGCGCAGCTCGAACCGGACGAGGACTCGCCGCAGGCCCAAGAGGATCAGCCCTCCGAGCCGGCGGCCGAGGACGAGCAGCCCGAGCCCGAGCCGGCGGCCGAGGACGAGCAGCCCCAGCCCGAGCCGGCGGCCGAGGACGAGCAGCCCGAGCCCGAGCCGGCAGCCGAGGACGAGCAGCCCCAGCCCGAGCCGGCGGCCGAGGAGAAGCAGCCCGAGTCGGAGCCGGCGGAAGAGGTGGAGGCCCAGGAGCAGCCAGCGGAATCCACCGCGCAGGAGGCCGACCAACCCAGCCCGGCGCAGCTTATCGCAGCCGCGCTGGCGGGCCGACCGGCGGAGCCCGCCTCGGTCCAACCGGGCCTCGGTGAGGCCGGTCGAGGCGCCGCGGGCAGGGTAGCCCAGCCGGCACCCACAAAGCGGCGAATCGGGCTTGTCGGGATCGTCCTGTTCTTCAACTCCCTGCTGGTGATGCTGGTCGTGGCGGGGCTGATCGACCTGTACCTGCGGCGCGGCGAAGGCCTCTCCAGCGTCCAGCGTGCCCAGGCCGTCCAGGCCAAGCCGTCGGCACCATCATCGGCCGACGTCTCGCCTCCTGACATTGGGCCCGATGAAGCCGTCTCCTGGCCCATGGCCGAGAAGGAATTCCAGTCGCAGCGCTACGCCCAGGCGCTGATGCGGTACCGGAAGCTGCTGGAAGCCTCACAGAAAGTCCCCTCGGAGGACATGGTCAGCGATTTCTGCCGGCTTCGCGCGGCCGACTGCCTCAGGCAACTGGGCAAGGGCGCGGAGGCAAAGGACCTGCTGGAGAAGGTTACTCACAGCCGCTCGCCCATCGCCCGGGGCCTGGCCTGGTATCGTCTGGCCGTCGGGGACGTTGACGGGGGACAGTTCCTCCAGGCCCGCATGAAGGCCTGTCAGGCCCTCGCCGTCCTCGGGGCGCTTGCCGATGCCAGGGCGGTCGAGGCCGACTGCGACTACCTCATCTGCCGGGCGCTGACGGTCGAGGCGCTCGCCTCCCACAACCTCGACGTCGCGGTGGACTGGGGCGCGTTCGAGTATACCGACCCGTTCGCGGGCCTCGACGAGCCCGCCCTGCGGGAACTGCTCCGGCAGGGCGCCCGCCAACTCGCCCAGGCCGTCCTCGGGCCCCGGGTCCAGGCGGTCGAGTCCAACGCCCCGGCGCTGCGGCTGGCGGCGTCCTGCTCGCACTCGCCCCTGGAGGAGCTGCTCCAGCGGATCGCCACCGAGGCCGGGGAGGACGTCCGCTGGATGTCGGTGGACTCCAAGGCGCGCCGGCGGATGGTGGCTGTATGCTTCCGGTCGGTATCCGCCCACCGCCTCAGCGAGGTGGCGTGCGGGGCGGCCGGACTGGTGGCAAGGTTCACCGGCGAGCAGGTACACGTCCACGACCCGCAGTCCGCCGTCTCCCTCGCCGACCAGCGCGAGCTGATCCTGCGAGAGGCCGATTCAGCCTGGCGACGCTTCTTCCTCCGCGCGCCCAACGACCGGCGGCTCGCCCGCGGACGCTTCGCCGTGGCCAATCTCTCCGAGGCCGCCGGAAACCTGCTGGGAGCGATACAGGAGTACCAGCTTGTCGCCCACCGATTCGGCGCCGACCCGGTGGCCCCCGAGGCCATGCTGCGAAGCGCACGCGCCCGCACCGCCATTCGCGACTACGCCGGCGCCAGAAAGGACTTGCTGGTACTGCTGGACCGGCACCCCGGATTCCAGGCCTCCGACGAGGCCTACCTCTGCCTGGGCCAGGCCAGGATGAACTCCGGCCTGCACGACAAGGCGACGAAGGTCTTCTCGAAGCTCTACCATCTCAATCTCACGCCCGTCTCCCGGCGAGAGGCGAGCTTCGGGGCCGGCAAATGCCTCTACCGCAACGGCGAGTACAAGGAGGCCTCCAAGTGGCTGGCCAGGTATATCACCCTGGTCAAGTCGCCCTCGCCCCAACTGGCCGAGGGGTACTTCCTGCTGGCCAGGAGCGAGTCCCGCCAGGGCAACTTCGACGGAGCGGCCCAGGCGCTGCGTGCCGCCCTGGCCGCCAAGCCGCCGGTCAAGCGCCGCGCCGACGTGCTGATGGAGCTGGCCCGCACCGAGGCGGGGAGGCAGCGGTTCGTCCCCGCGGTCGCCGCCCTCAGCCGGGTCGAGCGGAAGCATCTGGACGAGAAGCAGTTGCCCGAGCTCCTGCTGCTCAGTTCGCAGATCTACCGGTCAATGGACCTGGCGGAGAAGGCGCTGGTCATGCTCCGCACGGGGGTCAAGGAAGTTTCCGACCCGGAGGCCCGCGCCGAGCTGGAAGTGGAGCTCGCCAGATGCCACGCCGACAGCGGCGAGCTGAAGGAAGCCCGCCAACTGCTGACCAAGACGCTGCCGGCGATCAAGCCCGGCCGGAAGGCCCACATCGCAGCCTGCGAGCTGGCCAGGATTTGCCTCGCCAGCGGGCAGGCAACGCAGGCCATCACCGTCACCCGCGAGCTGCTCAAGTCAGCCTGCCAAGACGACATTCGCCGGCAGGCCCACCTCATCCTCGGGGCCGCCTACCTGGCACTGAAGGACTACGAGCGGGCGGCGCTGGCGTTCTCGGGAACCGCCGTCAAGGACCCAGGAGCAAAGGACAAATGAAGAACCTGGCTCGCCTCATGATCTGCCTGGTCTGGACCGGGATCCTGGCCGCCGCCGCGCTGCCTGCGAGCGAGGGGCCGGCAGTGGCGCCGGCCACCGCCGTCACTCAGATCCGCCAGACGATCCGCCAGCTTCGCCAGGAGAACATGCTGGCCCCGCCTCCCGCCGTTCCGCACCCGGGCCTGCGGGAAGCGGCCAGGAAGCTGCGGGCGATGGCGTTCCCGCCCAAGCCCAAGGCGACTCCCCAGCCGCGGGGCCCGGTGACCACTGCCCCGTACCAGCCGCCTGACCCGTCGGCGCCGGTGAGGCCCAAGATCCCGCCGCGGGTGCTCGCCGAGCTGGCCAGCGCCTCACCCGAGGCCGTCGCCGACCCGGTGGGCCTGGCCGACGCGCTGTACCTGAGCAAGCACCCACAGGCCGCCATGGTCTTCTACGAGCACGCCCTCAAGAAGGCCGAGAGCGACGATGACAAGGCCTGGCTGCTGTTCCAGATAGCCAACTGCCGGCGGGAGAAGGAGCCGGCCAAGGCCAGCGAGATATACCAGAAGCTCCTGACCGACTACCCGGATTCGCCGTGGAACGCGGTTGCCAAGGCCCAGGACGCGCTTATCACGTGGCGCCAGGGGCAGGAGATCGAGCAGCTCCTCGGCGAGCAGCCCAAGAAGCCCGCGCCGGGCACCGGCGCGCCCCTCAGGTAGGACCGAATGGCCGATCAAGTTCATCAAGACGTCCTGATAGTCTCCAGTGATTCGCGGTTGATCCGTCTGGTGCTGGAGGTGCTGGCGGGCAACGGGATTCGCGGCCAGGCCGTCGGCGACGTCAGCTCCGCGATGGACCGGACCCAGGGCCAGGAATGGGACCTGGTGCTGATCGACCCGTCCAGGGCCGAAGGCGACGCATTCGAGCTGCTGTCGCCGCTGAAGGTCAACTGGCCGGAGCTGCCGGTGGTCATGATCGGCCCGGAGGAGGCGGCGACTGAGGGGCCCCAGCCCGTCGCTCTCGCCGTCCGGGCCATGCGCGAAGGCTGCGAGGATTTCCTCCCCAGGCCGGTGGATCGCGAGGCGGTCAAGGCCCTGGTTGAGGCCCTGCTGCCCAACCACCAGGTGCCGCTGGCGGCGGGGGCGGAGGATCACACCCGCTGCCTTTACCAGATCGTCGGCAAGAGCCCCGAGCTGCTGGAGACGATCAGGCTGGCGCGCAAGATCGCCCCGACCTCCGCGCCGGTTCTCGTCACCGGCGAGAGCGGCACGGGCAAGGAGCTGGTGGCCTACTACCTCCACCGCCAGAGCAACCGCCGCCGCGGGCCGTACGTTCAGGTCAATTGCGTCGCCCTGAGCGAGTCGCTGCTGGAAAGCGAGCTGTTCGGGCACGAACGGGGGGCGTTCACCGGGGCGATCGCCCGGCGCAAGGGGCGGTTCGAAATGGCCCACGGCGGAACGCTGCTGCTCGACGAGATCGCCGAAACCGGCCGGGCCCTCCAGGCCAAGCTGCTGCGGGTGCTGGAGCAGCAGGACTTCGAGCGCGTCGGCGGCTCCGAGAGCGTTCGGGTCAACGTCCGGGTCATATGCACCTCCAACCGCGACCTCGCCGCCGAGGTCCGGGCCGGACGCTTCCGCCTCGACCTGTACTACCGCATAAAGGGCGTGCAGCTGACCATTCCCCCGCTGCGCCGGCGGCCCGAGGACATCCCGCTGCTGGTATGGCACTGCGTCAACCTTTACGCCCGGGAGGTCGGCAGGCACGTCGCCCAGCTCGACCCGAAGATGCTGGAGCTGTTCGGGCGGTGCCGCTGGCCCGGGAACGTCCGCCAGCTCCGCAACGCGGTGCGGACGGCGCTGATCCTGGGCGAGGGCAAGACGCTCTCGTTGACGGGCCCGGCCTCCCTCCAGGCCGAGCTGCTGGCCGGGGAAAGCACCGAGTCCGAGTGCCTGTCGCTCCGGGACGTGGAGCGGCGGGCGATCTTCGAGGCCCTGCGCCGGACGAACCGCCACCAGGCCAAGGCCGCCAGGCTGCTGGGGATAACCGATCGGACACTGCGGGAGAAGCTCCGCAAGTACCGCCGCGACGGCGAGGCGCGCCTCGCGGAGGCCGAGGCGACGCCCGGGTCGCTCTCGGAAGAGCGCCCGCTCAGGGCTGGAGAGAACCGATGGGTAACAGAATTGGCATGAGCGAATACCTCGAGGCCGGGATGCGGGCGGCAAGCCTCCGCGGAAAGACCATCGCCAACAACCTGGCGAACCTCAACACCCCGGGATACCGCCGGGTGGCCGTGGCCTTCGAGGAGGCCCTGGCCAAGGCGCTCAACTCGTCCGGGCCGATAAACCTAGACGAACTGGCGCCCAAGATCTTCCAGCCCATGTCCACCCCGGTCGACGCCGAGGGCAACGACGTGATCCTGGACACCGAGGTGGGCGAGATGGTGAAGAACTCGGCCATGTACAAGACGTACGTCCGGATGCTCAGCAAGCTCTACCAGCGGATGGAGCTGGCCATGCGCCTGGGGTGAACAGGACAACGGACCCCAATGAAAGAGGAACTCACAAATGGGCGTAGGTAAGACACCCACATCGGTGGACATAGCGGTTTCCGGCCTGCGGGCCGAATCGCTGAGGATGAACGTCATCGCCAGGAACATCGCCAACGCCAACACGTCCCGCACCGAGTCGGGCCAGCCCTACCGGCGCCAGCAGGTCGTCCTGAGCACCGAGCAGGAGGCCATGGCCGGAGTCTCGGTGGAGGAGGTGGCGATGGACATGCTCAACCCGTTGAAGCGGGTTTACCAGCCCGGGCACCCGGACGCGGACAAGGACGGCTACGTGCTGATGCCCAACGTGGATTTGCCGGTGGAGATGATGCACATGATGGCGGCCAGTCGCGCCTATCAGGCCAACGCCGCCGTGTTGAAGCGCTACCAGGAAATGGTCAACGTAACCCTCGAACTGCTGAGATAGAGGAGCAGCCATGTCCAGCATCAATGCCGCCTCGCCCGTCGGCGGGCCCAACTGGAGACCCAACGCCGCCGCGACAGGCCAGGACCAAGCCGAGGGGAAGGTGAACTTCGGCAAGGTCGTCAACAACGCCATCAACCAGGTCAACAAGCACCAGAATGCCTCGGAGGTTGCCGTCCAGCACCTGCTGACGGGCAAGAGCCAGGACATCCTGCCGGTGGTGGCCGCGGTCGCCAAGGCCGACCTGAGCTTCAAGCTCCTGATGGGCGTCCGCAACAAGGTCATCGAGGCGTACAAGCAGACCATGAACATGCAGGTCTAAACACCAGTTAGGGTAAGACCCGTGGGACAGCTACTTCAGAACCTCGGCGAAATCTGGCGGCGTGCGGGCCTCGGCCAGCGGGTGATGCTCCTGGGCGTCCTGCTGGCGTGCGCAGCGGCGGCAGTCTTGCTGGTCGGATGGGCACGCCAGCCCAACATGTGCCTGCTGTACAGCAAGCTCACCCCCGATGAGGCCGGAAGGATCGTCGAGAAGATCCGCGACGCCGACATCCCATACAAGCTCAAGGACGGCGGCACCACCGTCTTCGTGCCCGAGGAGAAGGTCTATACCCTCCGGCTGAGCATGGCCTCCCAGGGCCTGCCGGTGGGCGACCAGGCCGGATACCGGATTCTCGACGAAGAGAAGATCGGCACAAGCTCCTTCACCCAGCGGGTCAACTACATCCGGGCGGTGGAGGGAGAGCTGGCCAAGACGATCCAACTGATCAACTCGGTGGAGCACGCCCGCGTTCACGTGGTCCGCCCCGAATCGACGCTGTTCCAGAGGCAGGAGAGCGCGGCCTCGGCCACGGTGGCGCTTCGCCTAAAGGGCGGACGCCGGATGTCCCAGGCCAACATTGCCGCAATAGTCAACCTCGTCGCCGGCGCGGTGGAGGGGCTCTCGCCGGAGAAGGTCGTCGTGGTGGACAGCACGGGCAATCTCCTCTCAGCCGAGGGGGGCAGCAAGCTGGCCAAGAAGGCCGGAACCATGCTCAACTACAAGACCCAGGTGGAGGAGTATCTCTCCGACAAGGCCGAGACGCTGCTGGCGGCCGCCCTGGGACCCAAGCGGGCGCGCGTAAAAGTCAGCGCCGTCATCGACATCGACAGCGTCAACACCACCACCGAGACCTACGACGCCGTCAATCGCGTCGTGGTCGAGGAGACGGTCAAGAGCAGCTCGTCCACCCCGTCGGCCGATGGGGCCGGAAAGAGCAGCGGCAGCAAGGAAAAGGAAGAGGACATCGTCACCAAGTACGTGCCCTCGGTGACGCGCGCGCAGACCGAGACCATGCCGGGGCAGGTCACGTCGCTCCAGGTGGCGGCCTTCGTGGACCTGTCCGGCCCGGAGCCGAAAGAGGGCGAGGAGGCCCCCCCGGCGGCGAAGCTGACCATCAAGGACGTGGAGGAGATCATCCGCAACGCTATCGGCGTGACCGACAACGACTCCATCAAGGTGGTGGATACGAAATTCCCCCGCAGCGACGCCGAGCTGGCGGCCGCCGAGGCGAAGGAGCCGGGACTCTTCAGCAAGGGCTTCCTTCTCAACCTCGCCCGCCGCGGGTCGCTGGGAGTGCTCGTGATCGGGATGCTGCTGGCGCTGAAGATGCTCGGCGGGTCGAAGAAGGCCACCGGCGAAGGCGAGGGCGCGCCCGCCCTGGAAGGCCAGGCGAGCCCGCTCGCCGGAATGCTCCCGGGCCAGCAGGTAGAGGTCAACGCCCAGGCCTTGCGGGGCCAGATCACTCGGGCACTTCAAGACAACCCCGAAGAGGTCAGGAGACTCTTCCTCAGATGGGCCGAGAGCGGGAAAGGAGAGGCGTAAGTGGAAGCAGCAGGAGGAATACGTAAGGCGGCACTGCTTCTGATGGGTCTTGACCCGGCCACGGCAGCCGAGCTGCTCAGGTCCGCCAGCCCGGAGATCGTCACGCAGATCGCCGCCGAGCTGGCGTACCTGCAATCGACCGAGGGAAAGTCCGCCGCCGCGACCCAGCAGTCCGCCCAGGAGTTCTTCGGCCTGCTGGGCAAGGGCGGGCCCGCCCTCGGCGGGGAGTTGTTCCTTCGTGAGATGCTCAAGAACGCCGTCGGCGAGGAGCGGTCCCAGCAGGTTCTGGGGCAGGTGAACGGCCTCCTCCAGGCGCGCGATCCCTTCTGTGCGGTGCGATCGGCGGAGGCGGCCGAGCTTGCCCAGACGCTCTCCGGCGAATCGGCGCAGGTGGCGGCCATGGTGCTCATGGAGCTTCCGCCGGCCAAGAGCGCAGCCCTGCTGCCCCTGTTGGACGAAGAGGTCCAGCCCCAGGCCGTCCGCAGCATGACGGCAGAGCAGGCTATCTCGCCCGATGCCAGACAGACCGTGGCGGCCGCCGTCGGCGAGCGCCTGGCAGCGCTCCGCGCCGCCAGCGCCGAGGAGGGCCCGGCCGCGGGCGAAGACGCCCAGCAAACCAAGCTGAGAAAGGTGGCGGTCCTGCTCCGCGGGCTGAACACCGAACTCCGCGACAGCCTGCTCAACGGCATCAACGAGCAGAGCGCCGAGACCGGCGAGACGGTCCGCAACCTGATGATGGTCTGGGAGGACCTGGTCGTCGTCGCCGACCGGTCGCTGCAGGAGGGCCTGCGGACGGTCGATTCGGGCAAGCTGGCGTTGGCGCTGTGCGAGGCGGACGAGGCGCTGGTCAGCAAAGTCCGCACCAACATATCCGAGCGGGCGGGCGGGCTGCTCGACGAAGAGACCGAGCTGCTGTCGTCCCCCAAGCCGGAAGAGATCGAAGAGGCGCGACAGGCCGTGCTCGCAGGCCTCCGGGAAATGAACGCCAAGGGCGAGCTGGAATTCGAACAGAGCTGAGGGCAATGGGCGAAGACCTGACAGTTCGGCTTTCCGCCCCGCTGGCGGGGGTGAGGGTGATCGGGCACACGCCCTCGCCTCGGGCGCAGCGCCGGGCCCAGGCCGGCCCGGGGCCCCAAGGGGCGCCGGCCGCCGCCCAAATGCAGCAGGAGCTAGACAGGGAGAAGGCCGAGCTGGCCCGCGCCCGCCAAGCGCTGACTGAGGCGCTGAGCCAGTTCGACCGCCACCGGGAACAACTGCTCCGCGAGGCGGAAAACCAACTGTTGGACCTGGCCGTGGAAATCGCCCGAAAGGTCCTCATGCAGGAAATCCAGGCCGAAAGACATCAGATCGAACCCATCGTCACCGAGGCCCTCCAGAACCTCCCGGCCAGACAGCAGGTGGTGGTCCACCTCAACCCCCGCGACCTGGCCAGGTGCGAAATCGCCGGGAAGGCGGACGACGCGGAGAATGCCGAGAGCATCCGTTTCGTGGCCGATCCGTCCGTCTCGCCGGCCCAGTGCGTGCTCGAAACGCCGGAGGGAACCGTGGACTCGAACGTGGATACGCACCTTCAGGCGATCTCAGAGGCCCTCAAGCAACCGGAGTGACGCATGGCGACCGCAGACTTCGACAAGTACCGCACCAGGCTTCAGCAGATCAATCTCCTGCCGTGCAGGGGATCGGTGATCCGCGTGGCCGGGCTGACGGTCGAGTCCAAGGGCCCGCCGGTGAGCATCGGGCAGATCTGCGAAATTCACCTCAAGGACGGGCGGCGCGTGCCGGCGGAGGTCGTCGGCTTCCACAACCAGAACCGCGTGCTGTCCCCGCTGGAGGGCATAGAAGGCATCGCCCCGAACGACCCGGTCATCATGCGCTCCAGCCCACGGTACATCGCCCTGAGCGAGTCGATCCTGGGCCGAGTGATCGACGGGCTGGGCAGGCCCATCGACGGCAAGGGCCCGCTGGGCGGAACCGAGTACCGCGCCTTGGACAACACCTCCCCGCCGCCGCTGAGCCGACAGCGGATCACCACCCCGCTGGCTTTCGGCATCCGCTCCTTCGACGCCCTGCTGACCTGCGGCAAGGGCCAGCGGATCGGCATCTTCGCCGGCAGCGGCGTCGGCAAGAGCATCCTGCTGGGCGAGATCGCCCGCTCAAGCGAGGCCGAAGTCAACGTCCTGGCGCTGGTGGGCGAGCGGGGAAGGGAGGTCCGCCAGTTCCTGGAGGAATCCCTGGGCGCCGAGGGGCTTCGCCGCAGCGTCGTGGCCGTGGCCACCTCCGATACCTCCCCCATCCAGCGGGTGAAGGTCGCCTTCCTGGCAATCACCATCGCGGAGTACTTCCGCGACCAGGGCAGGCACGTGCTGCTGATGATGGACTCGCTGACGCGGTTCGCCCAGGCCCAGCGGGAGATCGGGCTGGCCGCCGGCGAGCCGCCCACGACCAAGGGCTACTGCCCCAGCGTCTTCAGCCTGCTGCCCAAGCTCACCGAGCGCTTGGGATGCAGCCACGTCGGCTCCATCACCGGCATCCTGACAATCCTGGTCGAAGCCGACGACATGAACGACCCCGTCGCCGACAGCGTCAGGGCGCTGCTGGACGGGCACATCGTACTTTCCCGCAAGCTCGCCGAGCTGGGGCATTACCCCGCGGTGGACATCCTCCAGTCCGTCAGCCGATTGATGGACTCGGTCGTCACGCCCGAACACGCCCTGGCCGCCCGGAGACTCAAGGCCATATACGCCACTTACCAGGGGGCCGAAGACCTCATCAACATCGGCGCGTTCTCCCCGGGCTCCAACCGGCGAATAGACAAGGCCGTCTCGCTCATCGACCGGGTCAACGAGTTTCTCATCCAGCCGGTCGGCACGCGCTCGAGCTTCGAGGAAACGCGGCGACGGCTCTTCGACATAACCAGCTCCTGGGACTTCCTGATGCCGGCCGAGAAGACCGAGACAGCCGCCGGCGACGCGGTCGGCGCACAGCCCAACGTTGAGGCCAGCAGATGAAGCGGTTCAAGTGGCCATTGCAAAGGCTTCTGGACGTGACGATCCAGCGCGAGCTGTCGCTGCGGGGCGAGCTGCTGGAACTCAGCCGCAAGGTATTCCGCCTGCGCCACCAGATTCTCCGCCGCCGGGCTGCCCATCGGACCGCCCTGACGGCACTGGCCCGGGAAGAATTCCTCAGGCGGATCGCCCGCCAGGAGGTCTTCTTCAAGTGCTCCGACGCCGACGAGAAGCAACTCCGCCAACTCAACGAGCAGCTCAGCGAGCGCGAATCCCAACGGTCCGAAACCATGCAGCGGTTCCTCAAGACCAAGGCCTCGCGGGAGACGCTCGAGCGCCGCCGTGCGGAGGCAAGGGAACTGCACATGCGCGAACAGATGAAGCTCGACCAGAAGCAACTGGACGAGGGCGCCCAGATCGCCTTCGCCCTGAACGCCATCCGCTCGCGGCTGCTGGAGCCGGAGATGGGAGCCTGAAATGTCCAAGAAGAAACTGATCGTCCTGGTGGGGCTCATAGCCGTGAGCTTCGGGATTTCCTTCGCCCTGACCTCCATGCTGAGCAAGCCCGCCACGCCGCCGGCCTCCGCCGAGGGGGCGGGCAAGGGGCCAGCCCCCGAGGGCGTGCTGCCGGGAGGAATCCAGATCGGCGCCATCGAGGCGATGCGGCCCAAGGAGCAGCAGCTCCAGGAGCTCGTCCAGGAGATGCGCCTCAAGAGCAGCGAGTACCGTACCAAGCTGCGGCAGCTCAAGGACCACGAGAAGCGCCTGGAGATCGCCCAGGGCCTGCTCACCCAGGAGGCGGAGAACCTGGAGAACCTGCGGCTCAAGCTCGTGGCCCAGCTTCCCCTGCTGAAGGAAGCCAAGGCAGAGCTGGTCCAGACGAGAATCCGCATTGGCCGGGCAGAGTCGGGCAACCTCGAGCGGCTGGCCAAGACCTACGAGAAGATGGACCCCGCCGCCGGCAGCGAGATCCTCGCCAAGATGGTCTCTCACGAACAGGAAGACGACGCCGTCAAGATCCTGTTCTTCATGTCGGAGCGGTCGTCGGCCAAGCTGCTGGCCGAGATCACGGACAAGGACCTCGCCGCCCGCCTGTGCGAGATGATGAAGAAGATCGAGAAGGAAGGCTGATCCGTTGGATATAGCCACAATCATCGGTGTGCTTGCCGGGTTCGCCTGCATCTTCGTGGCGGTCGTTTCCGGCGGCAGCGCGGCCGTATTCTGCAACATCCCCGCCATGATGATTACGGTGGGGGGGATGCTCTCGGCGACGCTGATTCACTTCTCACTCGCCCAGGTGCTGGGAATCACCTCCGTCGTCAAGAAAACGCTCTTCTGCAAGCTGTCGATGGAGAACGACCTGATCCAGAAGATGGTCAACTACTCCGCCATCAACCGGCGCGACGGCGCGCTGGCGCTGGAGCGCCAGATACAGGGCGCCAACGACGACTTCCTCGTCAAGGGCCTGCAAATGGTTATCGACGGCCAGGGCGAGAACGAGATTGAGAGGCAGCTCTCGATGGAGATCCAGTACCTTCAGGAGCGCCACGCCAACGGCAAGCGCATCCTGGAGTTCATGGGCGCAAGCGCGCCGGCCTTCGGGATGATCGGGACGCTCATCGGCCTGGTGCAGATGCTGGGCACCCTGGAAGACCCCTCCCAGATCGGCATCGGGATGGCCACCGCCCTGATCACCACCTTCTACGGCGCCCTGCTGGCGAACCTGGTGTTCATCCCGCTGGGCGGGAAGCTGGGAATCCGCTCCAAGCGCGAAAGCGTCCTTCGGGAAATGGTGGTGGAAGGCCTGCTGGCGATCGTCCGGGGAGAGAGCCCCACCGGCGTTCGCGAGAAGATGCAGGCCTTCGTCTCCGCCAAGAACCGCGAGGAACTCAAGCCGAGCATCTGAGTGATGGCAAGAAAGCCACAAGCCGAAGAAGAAGACGCCAACGCGGTTGGCGACTGGATCGTCACGTTCAGCGACTGCATGACGCTGCTGCTGTGCTTCTTCGTGCTGCTGCTGACCTTCTCCTCCTTCGAGGAGATAGAGTTCGGCCAGTTCGCCGGCCACTTCAGAGGCACGTCTCACACCTCGATCTTCCGCATGAAGCGAGAGACCAAGGACTCGGTGGTGCCGCCGCCGGAGCGCCCCGTGGACCACACCGAGGCCGGCAGCGAGAAGCCCGCAGAGGCGGAGATCAAGAGCGCCCGGCGAACGCGAAAGCCGCTGTATGTCGTCAGCTCCGACGCCTTCAGCAACCGCAAGACCTTTCACATACCCTCCCGCGAGCTGTTCTGGGCCAATGGGACCGGGCTGAAGAGGCGGGGCCGCAAGCGCCTGGAAATGATAGCCGACCTGATGAAGAAGGTGCCCTGCGAGGTGGTCATCAGCGAGAGCAGCTCAATCCCGGTCGATGCCCGGAGCGGCCGGGCCGCCGAGTTGGGAATCGACCGCGCCTGGACGCTCGCCGAATTCTTTGCCGCTCGGGCACAGGTCCCCCGCGGGCGGTTCAGCATCGCCGCGTCCACCTCGAGCCCTATCAAGCGCTTCGCCGGCGAGCCGGTCATCGAGATCGCCTTGACGGCGGGAGTGGCGTACGAATGAGACCACAGAAACGAGGTCCGGTGGAAGAGAAGCCCAAGGTTCCCGGCTGGATCGTGTCCTTCACCGACATGGTCACGCTGCTGCTGGCCTTCTTCGTGCTGCTGCTCACGCTCGCCAAAGACCGCGACCCGGAGCTGTTCTTCATCGGCCAGGGCTCGTTCCGCAGGGCGATCGCCGGGCTGGGCATCCCCAGCCTCTTCCCCGGCAAGCTGCCCAAGATCAAGCAGCAGTACCGCAGGGTCGTTTACTGCATTGAGGTAGACCCGAACAACATCGCCGTGGAACGGATCATCGACGACGAGCAGGAGCGGATAGCCAAGCTCTTCCACGAGCTGCGCAGCCAGATCGAAACCAGCACGTCCGATACCCGAGAGAAGGTGATCAGCGCTTCGGCGACGCCGATTCGCTTCGCCGACTCCCAGGCCAAGCTCGACAAGTCGGCGCAGGCGTACCTCTCATCCTTCGCCGCGAGCCTGACCGAAACCATCGGCGCGCGCGCCGTCAGGGTGGAAGTGATAGCCCTGGCCGCGCGCGAGCCCACGAGGGCGCGCCAGTGGCGTCTCTCTGCCCAGCGGGCAGCGGAAGTCGAGAGATACCTCAGGAAGGCGCTCTCGGCGGAAATCACCAAACATGGCTGGCAAGTCGGATCCCGGGGCGCCGGGGCGGGATCCCAACGTACCCGCCGGCTGGGTCTGATCCCCGGCAAGTCCTCCGTGGCCATCAGGATCCTGGAAGCGAGCACGAAACATGGAAGATGAAGCGGAAAACCTGGAAACGCAAGAGGCCCCCGAAAGCGAAGAGCCCTCCGTCGCCTCCGGCGGCTCGGGATCCATCATGTGGCTGGCGGTGCTGGCCACCGCGGCCGCGGTCGCCTCGGCTGGAGGCTTCGCGCTGGCCCGGTTCCTCGGCGCCGCCGCGGCACCGGCACAGGCCCAGGCGGCACAAGCCCAAGCGCCACCCGGGCCGAAGGCGACGCTCAGTGCCGATGGGGATTTCGCCTACTATCACTTCGAGCCCATCACGGTGAATCTCGCCGGCGACAAGATGAACCGCTACATCAGGGCCTCCATTACTCTCACCATCGAGGCCAAGCACTCCAAGGAGGCCACCAAGCGGATCGAGATCAAGAATCCGGAGCTGAAGAACTGGATGACCCTTTTCCTGGCCGACTGCACCCTCGAGAAGGTGCGCGGGGCCAAGGCACTCAACCGCCTGCGGCGGGAGATCAAGGATTCATTCAACGAGCAGCTCTGGCCGGATCAGACGCCGCTTATCCATGACGTGCTTTTCAAGGAATTCTTCATCCAATGAGCCAGCAAGAGCTTCAATCCCAGCGGGTGGCGCTTGGCCGGCTCCTCCAGACGGCCGGGGGGAGCGAGACCCCGGCCTGGACCGACGTGGAGGCTGTGGACTACGACTGGAGCGTTCCCCACCACTTCATCCCGGCGCAACTGGAAAGGCTTTCCGCCTTCGCAGCCGCCGCGGCAGGGAAGATCGCCGAGGCGCTGAACTCGCTGTTGCGGAGCGACATGCAACTGGCAACCGGCGCGATACAGGAGCAGTACGCACGTGACCTTCGCGGGGGCGACGAGGACGAAGCGGCCGAGTACTTCACACCCTTGATGACCGGCTCCGGCGAGCCGTACGGGACGCTCGCCCTGCCGGTAGGAGTCGCGGTCGGGTGGGTCCAGCAGCTCCTGGGCGGCTCCGCCGGCCAGGGCGGCGAGGGCAAGGAGCCCTCCTCGCTGGAAAGCTCCCTGCTGCAAGACATTTTCACCGCGCTGGCGACCGGCCTGTCGGCGGCGTCCGCCGACGCCGGCGGAGCGACGCTCCGCGCTGGAAAGGAAATCACAAAGGGCCTAACCGTCGCCGGCGACGATGGGAGCCAGGAGTATTTCCGGATCACCTTCCACCAGCAGGACTCCGATGAGCAGGCAGCCGTCTCGCTGCTGGCGTCGAGCCGCCAGTTGGAGTCACTGGCCGGGGCGGTGCCCTCGGACCAGACTCCCGAGCAGGCCCAGGCCGCCACCCGGACCCACCTGGACGGGGCGCCGATCGTCGCCGAGGTGCAGCTTGGGATGGCCACGGTGACAGTGACCGACGCGCTCTCCCTCGAGCCCGGCGACGTGCTGCTCATTCAGAAGCACATCGGCGAGCCGATCGACCTGTTAGTCGGCGGCTGCCCCCTCTTCTCAGGGCTCCCCGTCACCTGCTCGGGGCAGTACGGAATACGGATCACCCCACCGGCCGGTCCTCCAGGCCGGTAGCACCTGGACCTGGAATCGCACTGGAAAAGGAGCCGCAAGATGGCAGAACCAGAAGCACCCACCGCTGAAGCGACGCAGGAAGAGCAGGATTCGCAGGCCGGCGGGGTGGACGTGCAGGAGGCCCAGTTGCCGGAGGCGGCTGAGAGTGGCGCCGCCGGGCCAGGCGGGAACGTTGACATCCTGCTGGATACGGTCATACAGGTCACCGTCAGGCTCGGGCAGAAGGAGTTGACCGTGCGGGAAATGCTCCAACTCGGCCCTGGCTCAGTGCTTACAGTGGACACCAAGGCTGGTGAGCCGGTGACCCTGTATCTGCGGGGCACCAGGTTCGCCTCCGGGCACCTGGTCGTGGTCGGAGAGCAACTGGGTGTGAGGATCGCCGAGATCGCCAAGCCTTAGCGGGCCGACTGGACCGACCCGCTCACCGCACATCCCGCCCTGAGCGCGCAAGGCCCCCAGCGGCAAGAGGATGAGTCCGGCCAAGTCTCCCGGGCGCAGCGCGGGGGCCGCGATGGGCGATTCGCCCGCGGCCGTATATTTTTTCGACGCCGCGCCTGATTTTCTGCTGCATCGCCCTTGAGCCGCATTCCATAAGTTGCTCTTTAGAAGTATTTTACATTTGGCACGTCGTGTGCAAGGACCTCTGATATGACCATCGTGCGCGAGGTCTATCGACTGAGACTGCGGATCGCCCTGGCGGTGATGTTTGCCGCCTTCGCGCCCTGCCAGGGGGTGTTGGCGTCGGCCAGCGAGACGGCTCCGGCCAGCCGGCCTACCACAGCGCCGGCGACCCAGCCGGCCGGGCGAGCCCCGCAGCCTTTGCCCCTGCCCGGGGCCAACGAGACCACACGCCTGCCCACAATGGACGACAGCTCCGGGCCGTGGGGTCAAGTGCTTGCCGCCGTCATCGTCATCCTCGTCGTGGGGGGCGTGTCCTTGCTGGTCATCAAGAAGTTCATCCCGCGCCTGGCCGTCTCAACGGGCAAGACGATCTCCGTCGTCGAGTCGATCTACCTGGGTCCGCGTCTGACGGTGCACCTGGTGGACGTGGCCGGTCAGCGGTTCCTGCTGTCGAGCACGCGAGATCGCATTTCGATGCTGGCTGAGGTCGCCCCCCCAGGCGGGGAGGGCGTCGAGGGGCAGGGGGAGACGTCGCCGTGACAGTCAGGGGCATGCAAATCGCGGCGTTCATCTCGCTCACGGCGGTCCTGGCCGCAGGCGCCCGGGCCCAGAACGCCCCAACCACCAGGCCGGCCTCGTCCCTGCCGAAGATCAGCGACATGCTGGACGCGGTGGAGAAGGCCACTGCGGCCAAGGCGGGCGAGACAGGCAGCGACTGGTCCGCACCCGTGAAGCTGGCGGTGGTCTTCACCGGTTTGGCCATCCTGCCCAGCCTGCTGGTAATGATGACTTCCTTCACCCGCATCGTGATCGTGCTGGCGTTCGTCCGCCGGGCACTGACGACTCAGAACATACCGCCGACCATCGCCCTGGTGGGGCTGTCGCTTTTCCTGGCGCTGTTCACGATGTCGCCGACCTTCGGGCAGATCAACACCGAAGCCGTGCAGCCGTACCTCCAGGACACGATCACCTTCGACGCCGCCGCCGGGCGGGGCAATGACCTGCTCAAGGAGTTCATGATCCGCCACACCCGCCCCAGCGACCTGGCGCTGTTCGTGGACATGGCCAAGATCAAGCAGCCCACCACGGTCGCCGAGGTGCCCTCGCACGTGGCCATACCCGCCTTCGCCATCAGCGAGTTCCGCACCGCCTTCGAGATGGGCTGCCTGCTGTTCATTCCCTTCCTGGTGGTGGACCTGGTGGTGGCTGGAATCCTGCTGAGTGCGGGGATGATGATGCTCCCGCCGGTGATCATCTCCCTGCCGTTCAAGATCATCCTCTTCGTGCTGGTAGACGGCTGGCGACTTATCGCCAAGTCGCTGGTCACCAGCTTTCAGTAGGCTCGACATGGACTCGAATCTCGTTCTGCACCTGGGACAGGAGGCGCTGAAGACGGGGCTGCTGCTGGCGGCGCCGGTGCTGGTGGTGGCCCTGCTGGTGGGGCTGCTGGCAGGGCTGATTCAGGCGGTCACCTCCATCCGCGACATGACCCTGGGGATGATCCTCAAGATCATCGGCGTGGGCGTCACGGTGCTGCTGTTCGGGGGGTGGATGATGCAGGTGGCGGTCCGCTTCACCAGCGGGATCCTAAACCACATACAGACGATGGGGCATTGAGCGATGGACGTCTGGATCAAGCTGCTGCTGCCATTCGCGCTGCTGCTGGGGCGGATATCGGCCTTCTTTGCCGTCCTGCCGCTGTTCTCCTGGCGGGCCCTGCCGATGCGCATCCGGGCCGCCATGGCACTGGTGGTGACGATCTTCTTCGCGACCATCACCCCGCGCCCGGCGCTGGCCGACAGCATCTCGCCGCTGGCCGCGGGCATCCTCCTGGCCCGCGAGATCATCTGCGGACTGGCGCTGGGCATGGCGGCGAGGTTCGTATTCATGGCCGTCCAGCAGGGGGGGCGATACATCGGCCGGCAGATGGGACTGGCCATGGCCCAGGTGATGGACCCCACCACCGGCGAGCGCACCCAGCCGATCGGAATGTTCTTCGACATGATCTTCGCCCTGTTCTTCCTCGCCGCAGGCTATCACCGCCTGCTTGTGCTGCTCATAGGCCGAAGCTACCAGGCCTGGCCCGTGGGGACCACCCCCACCCTGGGGGCGCTCACCGAGGGCCTGGTAAAGGCCGGCTCGATCATGCTGCTGTTCGCACTGAAGCTCGCCGCCCCGCTGCTGGCGGCGTTCCTGATCCTCTCGGTGGTGCTGGCCATCCTGGCACGCGTCCTGCCCGAGATGAACATCCTGATGACCAGCTTCCCGCTGCGGATCGGCCTGGGGATTTTCATGGCCGCCGCCATCATGCCGACAATGAGCTCCTTCACAGCCGAGTTGGGCCAGTGGATGAACCAGTTCCTGATCCGATGAGCGAGGCGACGTAACGACATGGCCGAGAAGCCCGCGGCAGAACAGACCGAGAAGCCAACCCGCGAGCGGCTGAGAAAGGCCCGGGAGGAGGGCAAGGTCGCCCAGAGCAGCGAGGTGCCCTCGGCGCTGGTCATCCTGATGCTGCTGGTGGTGCTGGCACTGACGGCCTCGACGCTGTACGGGTGGTTCGTCACCAAGATCCGCCAAGGCTGCTCGTTCGACGCCGGCGGCGGCGACGGCTCGGCCCTAACAGACGTCCTCAACGCCGGGGCCGCCGACTCCCTGATAGCGATAGTCCCGTTCATGCTGGTGGCGGGCGTCGCCGCCATCACAGGCAATCTGATCGCCAGCGGGTGGGCGTTCTCCCCCAAGGCGATTAGCCCGAAGTTCGAGCGGCTCAACCCGGTCACCGGGCTGAAGGCTATCTTCTCTCTCCGCTCGGTCGCTCGCCTGCTGGTATCGCTGGCCAAGGTCGCCCTGATACTGGTGATCGTCTGGACCTATCTCCAAAACAGGGTGGACGAGTGCCTGGGACTGAGGTGGGCCACTCCGGCGGGCATGCTGGCGGGGATCGCCCGGCTGATATTCGGTCTGGTGGCGCGGATCGCCGTCGGCCTGTTGGCCATAGCCGCGGCGGACCTGATCTTCCAGCGCTGGAAGCACAAGCGCGACCTGCGAATGACCAAGCAGGAGGTCAAGGAAGAGTTCAGGCAGCACGAGGCGTCGCCTGAGACCAAGGGCCGCATCCGCGCCGTTCAGACGGAGATGTCGCGCAAGCGGATGCTCCAGGCCGTGCCCACCGCCGATGTGGTGGTCACCAACCCGACTCACGTGGCCGTCGCCCTGAAGTACGAGGCCAAGTCCATGGACGCGCCGCAGGTGGTGGCCAAGGGCGGCGACTTCCTGTGCGAGAAGATCAAGGAAGTCGCCCGCGAGCACAACGTGCCGATCGTGGAGCGCCCCGAGCTGGCAAGGACGCTGTACGCGACCGCCGAGGTCGGCCAGGGCATACCCGAGACGCTCTTCGTGGCCGTCGCCGAGGTGCTGGCCATGATTTACCGGCTTCGCAACAAGAGGCTCAGGGGCATGGAGAAGAATCAATAGGCAATGAGTCCGGAAAGCGACAAGGCGCTGGACTCGCCGCTGTTGGGTGCCGCCAGCCCGGGCTTGCGGAGGCTGCTGGCCCACAACGACATCCTCTTCGCCCTGGGTCTGGCGACGGTGCTGGCGACGCTGGTTATCCCGCTGCCCACGGCCCTGCTGGACATGCTGCTGGGCTGCTCCATCGCCATCGCCATCGCCACCATGGTGATCGTCCTGTCGGCAAGGGAGTCGCTGGAGCTGTCCACCTTCCCCTCGCTGCTGCTGTTGGTGACGCTCTTCAGGCTGTCGCTGAACGTGGCCTCCACCCGCCTGATCCTCAGCCAGGCCAATGCCGGGAACATCATCCAGACCTTCGGCATGCTGGTCGCCGGGGGCAGCCTGATCATCGGGCTGGTGGTCTTTCTAATCCTGGTGATCATCCAGTTCGTGGTGATCACCAAGGGGGCAGAGCGGATCAGCGAGGTGGCCGCCAGGTTCAACCTCGACGCCATGCCCGGCAAGCAGATGGCCATCGACGCCGACCTGAACGCCGGGCTGATCGGCGAAGAGGACGCCCGCTCCCGGCGCGAGAAGATCGTCCAGGAAAGCGAGTTCTACGGGGCGATGGACGGGGCCAGCAAGTTCATCCGCGGCGACGCCATCGCCGCCCTGATCATCACCGGCGTCAACCTCATCGGCGGATTCGTCATTGGCATGTCGCGCGGGCTGGAGCCGAGCGAATCGGTCAAGACCTACGCCATACTCGCCGTCGGCGACGGGCTGGTCACGCAAATCCCGGCGGTGATCATCTCCACCGCCTCGGGCTTCCTCATCAGCAAGACCGCCACGAAGACCAGCCTAAGCCAGGACCTGATCCGCCAGATGCTCTCCCGCAGCAGGCCGCTGGGGATCGCCGCGTTCCTCTTCGCCGCCATGATCCTCGTGCCCGGCTTCCCGAAGCTGCCCTTCGTCGTGCTGTCGCTGGGGACGGGGTTCCTGGCCCACACGTTGGGGAAGTTCGAGAAGGACTCGCGCAGGCGCAAGGCCGACTCGGCCCCCAAGCTCGACGCCGACCAGCTCCCGGTCGAGGAGCTGCTGGACGTGGACAAGATCGCCATTCACGTCGGCCCGAGGCTGATAAAGACGGTCGATCCGAGGCGCAAGAGCAGCCTTTCCCACCGCATCGCCCCGCTGCGCAGGAAGTTCGCCCAGCAGTACGGGATCATCCTGCCGCTGGTGAGGCTGCGGGACAACGTCTCGCTGGATCCCAACTGCTACGAAATCCGGCTGTACGATCACGTGATCAGCACCGGACGGCTGGAGCCGGAGAAGTACCTGGCGATGGACCCGGGCACGGTAGCCGAGCCAATCGAAGGCCAGGACGCCCGCGAGCCGGTCTTCGACCTGCCGGCCTTGTGGATCGACGAGGGTCAAAAGGAGCAGGCCGAGATTAGGGGCTACACCGTCGTGGATCCCGAATCGGTGCTGATCACGCACCTTTCGGAGACGCTGCGGCGGCATGCCTACGAGATGCTCGCCCGCGACGACGTGCAGCGGCTGCTGGACAGGCTCCGCGACAAGCAGCCCGCCCTGGTCAACAGCGTGGTGGGGGAGATGGTGCCGATCGGGCTGCTGCACCGGGTCCTCCAGAACCTGCTTAAGGACGGCATTCCCATCCGCGACCTGGTGCAGATCCTCGAGACCCTCGGCGACCACGCCTCCAAGACGAAAGACCCGGGCATGCTCTCGGAGCTGGCCCGCAAGGCACTGGTCAGGACGATCACCGAGCAGCACGGGGACGCCAAGGGCGGCATCTCCGCACTGACCCTCCAGCCGCCGCTGGAGTACGAGCTGCGCAACGCCATCCAGAGCGAAGGCGGCGGCGAGAACCTCGCCATCCCGCCCGACCGCGCCGTCGCGCTGACCGGGCAG
>Ga0114922_10001586_pt1 | contig 21616 bp, 19 predicted proteins | sample AartaG_FD_100975 | JGI IMG/M metagenome (GOLD analysis project Ga0114922, IMG submission 100975) | Deep subsurface microbial communities from Aarhus Bay to uncover new lineages of life (NeLLi) - Aarhus_00045 metaG | ecosystem: Environmental > Aquatic > Marine > Oceanic > Sediment | place...
GCAGCGCCACCGCGGGCACAGACTCTGATTGGGGTGGCCCTTACTTGCTCCTCTATGGCCTTCAGCGAGTATTCAGTGCCTGGTCTGTCTTCCTCGCTTGTCTCAAACTCCCACTTCACCTCCTCCCGGTCGTTGTTCAGGCTGATGGCTGACTTATGGGTAATCTCCAGCACACTGGACTTGACAAATATGTAAAAGTGTGGTATCTTATAGAAGAGATAAGCTTGCTCTGAAATCGTGTTTAGGGACCAAGGGGGTGAATTACCTCGCAGCGAGCTGCGGCTCATTTAAGAATTGTCCCACAGCGACAGATGATCACGTCATACCCCTCGCCAATCTTGCGAAATACTTGCTTAGCGTACTCAACTATCCCGCCGTTAGGATTTTCTTGCGGTATTTCGAAATCCACACGAAATGACACTCGAGATCGCAGACCGCATGTTTGCTTCGTCTTAAGGCGCTCATGCCCTAACTGCACCACGGTTTCTTACCTTGCTGTCTCCCCTGGGCCAGCCCCCAGGATGCCAGAGGTTCACCGTTTCGTTAAGTGGGTGGTGGGCTGGTACCTCCTACCGAACGCATTATACAAGGAGGATTCGGATGGTTTTGAGAATGCTGATTCAAAAGGCTGCAAGCCTAATGAGCCGCGACGAGCGAGGCCTGGAAACTGTCGAGTGGGCGCTGCTTTTGTTCGCCATCGTCGTGGTGATTGGTGGCGTGGTATTCGCGCTGGGTGATCAGATCGCGGCTATCTTTGAAGGCGTTCTTGGCCTACTGGGCGGGTAGTCGCCAGCCGAGGGCATTCGGGCTCAGTATATCAACAACCAGCAGAGATCGGCTCTAGACGCAAGGCACTCTTCCTGGTGGCATCGCTCACCGGTCCGAGTGGCTTTCACCAGGGTGATGTTCAGTCACCTGAAGACACATCCGGACCACGTGAGCTGTCGCTCAAAATAAGGGTTCGAAAATAATCTGGCTTCCGGCGTTTAGCCGTGTTTTCCCAGCAAAATGTGGGAACCGATTCTTTCGTGGGCCGAATGCTTGTGGCCTGCAAACCGAAGGGTGGCTACGACCCCCGTTTGAGCCACTTGCACCCCCAAGTTCCACGCCTCCGTCCTGGGGAGCTTGTTTGCCACGCAGTTTACGGCTGAAACAATGGCCAACTTCCCGAAGCGCAGTCAGTGCCACTAGATTGCAGCAGCTACTGGTTGTTGGAAAACCTACCATACAGAGCAGCGTCTCTCACCACCTTTGGAGGCACACCGTGGTTCACACCCGTCGTTTCACCGTGATTGCCATTGTCTGCGGCATCCTAGCTTGCATACTGGTCTTCTTGTTACTGGCTGTCCTGGCAAACAGTCGCCGTCAGGCTATAGAGGAAGCCGGTGAGACCGTAGAAGTGGTGACTGTCACCCAGGACGTGCCGATAGGCACCGTCCTGACCGAGGACATGCTACAGGTTCGGCCGCGTATCAAGGGGGATCTACCGGATGGTACGGTGCTGGAACAGGCAGAGAATGCTATCGACCATGTCACCCTCGTCCCGCTGTTCAGCGGGGAACCGGTGATGGAGGCCAAGCTGGGGGGTGGTGACAGGTCTGGCCCCAGCAGCTACGTCACGCCTGGACACGTAGCCTTTGCCCTGGATTTGCCTCCGGAGCGCGCTGTGGGCGGTGTGGTCCAGGTCGGTGACCGCATTGATGTACTCAGCACCGGTGAGACAGATACGCAGGTCTTGCTAGCTGATGTGAGCGTCATCGGTATTGCCGGCGAGTTCCCCTTCACCAGCGAGGCTGAGCCCACGCCTGAGCCGAGCGGTTCATCAGAGTCTAGCTCCAGGTTCGGACAGCTTGATCTACAGCGAATCCTGATCCTGGATTTGACGCCGGAGGAGGCCATTCTGCTGGCTGACGCCTTACAGCGGGCGGAGGTTTCAATCACTCTCCACTCGGTGCGACCGTGATCAGAAATCGCGGGTGGGATGCACACGCGCAGCGATCGGTCTGACAAGGTCAGGGAAAGGAGTAGGGAGCATGGCGCTTGCTGAGGATCGAGTTGGGGTGCGCGTTTTTCTCGTCGCTCGCAACCGGGCCAGCGCTGACGAGTTGCAGAACCTGCTGAAAGCTGATCGGTTCATCATCCCGGTGGGTGAAACGACCGATAGCAGCCAGGCCGTCCGCGAAGTTCGCAACCGGCTGCCTGACGTGATTCTGGTCGAAGTAGATGCCCTGCCAACGCCGGGCTTGCAGGTGGCGGAGGAACTGCTCAGGGGGTTCAGCAACTTTGAAGTAATTCTGGTAGCTGACCAATCGGGCCTTGGCATCTGGCGGGACGCCCTGCGCTTGGGTGTCGCCGACTTTTTGGTGAAGCCTCTCAATGCCGAGGAACTGGGACGCAGCGTCCGCCAAGCCCGTCAACGGCTGCTGGAAGGGCGGCGCGGCAGTCGTGGCGTGGCTCCTTCCCCTGGGCCTGCCCCAGCATCCGCCGGCCGGCTGATCGTCGTGGCCAGTGCCAGAGGCGGCAGCGGAAAGACGGTGATCGGCACCGGGCTGGCCACCCTGTCGGCGCAGCGCTGGCCCGATCAGGTCGTGTTGGTTGACCTGAACCTCCAATTCGGCGACGTTGACCTGCTGCTGGGTGTCGAGTCTGCTCACACCATCCGTAGCCTCAAACCTGTCCTCGGCGAGCTTCGACGAGATGTCGTGGAGCGGGTGTTGCAGCGAACTCCACAAGGGCTCTTGGTACTGTTGGCTCCCACTCAGGTTGAGGAGGCCGATGCTTTTAACCCGGCAGAGATCGAAAGCCTGCTACGCTTCCTAAAGGATCTCTATCCCCTGGTGATCGTGGATACGGCCTCGCAGGTGGATGGCACTCTTCTTACCGTATTCCGAGAGGCGGATGAGATCCTTATGGTCACCACACCAGAAGTGCCAGCGCTGCGAGACTGCGCCAAGCTCCTGCGCCTCTACCGCGAGCACCGTTATCCGATGGAACGGGTGCGGATCGTGGTTAATCGGCGCGGCCGAGATGCCCTCTTTGATGACGGTCATATCCAGAGAACTCTGGGCCGCCCCATTACGGCCACCCTGCCTGATGCGCCCCAAGTCGTGGCCGGCATCGTCAACTCGGCGGATCCCATCACTGACTTCAGTGGGCATGCTTTGGCGACTCAGTTGGAAGCCCTGGTCAATCACCTGAGCGCCAGGATGCCCGCTTCTCTAATCGAAGGCCAGGCTGAAACCGGGAAGCGTCCCCGGCGTGGTCTCTTGGGCCGCCTGGTGCGCCGGTAAGCCGGAGGAGGTACGATCGTGGCTTCACGAGGATGGACACCTGCTGGACCGGTGCACACCACCGTTGATCGAGAGTTTATTTCGTCAAAGGAACTGCGCCGGCTGCTGCGCCAGCGGGTGTACGCCGAGATCGATCCGGCCGGGATGCTGGAGGAACTCGAGTTTAACCCGACCAAAGTCCGGGAGGACCTGGTCGTGCTGGTGGACCGTATCGTCGCTGAGGAGGGCTACCTGCTGGCGGACGGCATGCGCCGTGAGATGCAGGCCTATATCCTTGACGAGATGCTGGGCCTGGGCCCCATTGACCCCCTGTTGAAGGATCCCACGATCGAGGAGGTCATGGTCAACAAGGTGGACGAGGTCTGGGTGGCGCGCAGGATTCACGGGGCCGTCCAGTTGGAACGAACGGATGTGACGTTTGATGACGAGGAGCACGTCCTGCACATTATTGACCGCATTCTGGGCCCCATTGGCCGACGGATAGATGAGGCGACTCCACTGGTAAACGCGCGCTTGCAGGACGGCAGCCGGGTTAATATCATCATCCCGCCGCTGGCCCTCGATGGGCCAACGATTACCATTCGCAAGTTTCCCGAGGAATTCCTCACTATGGAGGACCTGATCCATCGCTTCTACAGCTTGACGCCGCAGATGGCTCAGTTTCTTCAGGTTTGTGTGCAGGGGCGGCTCAACATCATCGTCTCCGGGGGCACGGGCAGCGGCAAGACAACGTTGTTGAACGCGCTCTCTGGCTACATTGACGACGGGGAACGGATGTTGACGGTGGAGGATACGGCCGAGCTTCAACTTCACAAGTACAAACCCCACGTGGTGCGGCTAGAGTCGCGGATGGCAAACGTGGAGGGCAAGGGGGCGGTCACTATTCGAGATTTGGTTGTCAATGCGTTGCGCATGCGGCCCGACCGCATCATTGTCGGTGAGTGCCGATCGGAGGAAACAGTAGATATGCTCCAGGCCATGAACACTGGCCACGATGGCTCGCTGACAACAGTTCACGCCAACTCTCCAAACGAGGCCATCTTTCGCCTGGAGAACATGTTTCTGATGTCCGGCCTGGAGGTACCGGTCATTGCCATTCGCCAGCAGATCGCCATGGCTATCCAGTTGGTGGTCCAGGTGCGCCGGTTGCCAGATGGCAGCCGCAGGGTGACCCGTATTACCGAGCTAGTGGGGATGGACAGCGGGAGGGTCAAGAGCCAAGACTTGTACCGCTATAGGGATGGCAGCTTTGAGTACACTGGTGCCCGGCTGCAGGCGACGCCGCGGCTGAGGGCGGTGCTGAAAGCGCTTCCTCCGCTGCCTGTTTTCGAGGACGGGCATAGTTCGAGGGACGAGTCCTGATGGCTATACCGATCCTCGTGGCACTGACGGCATTGCTGGCCGGCGTAGCGGTACTGACCGGGGCCTTGGCCCTGCTGGGCTCACATCGCCGTGGGCAGTTGCGCCGATCGGCAGCGGCCAAGATGGTATCTTTTATGCCAACGGCGCTGCCAGGCGAAGAGTGGGGTTCCCTCAGCAGCTTCCTGACGCAATGGCTGCGCAGCACCAGCCTGGGACAACAGATAACCACCATGGTGACAGACGCCGAGCTCTCCTTCAGCGCCGGCAGATTCGTAACCTACCTGGGCCTGTTTGCCACCCTGGGCGCGGCGTTCGGCCTGTTCTTCATGGGCAATCCACTGACCGCTTTAATCCTGGCCGCGGCCGGCGTGGTGATTCCCTATCTCTGGTTGCAGAGCCAGGCGAAAAAGCGCGTTGAGCGCTTCCTGGATCAGCTTCCCGAGGCCCTACTCACCATTGCCAATGCGGTGCACGCTGGTGCGGGGATGATCCAGGCAGTGGAACAGGCCGCTGATGAACTGCGCCAGCCTATGAGTGACGAGCTGCGCCGCGTCATCGAAGAGTTTAACGTGGGGAGAACGCTGGAAGAGGCCCTGATTGCCCTACGCCGGCGCATACCCGTCGAGGAGTTGGATAGCGTGATCGCTGCCCTCCTCATCCATCGACGTAGTGGTGGTGACCTGGGCGAACTGCTGACAGACATGGCTACTCTGTTGAAGGAGGACGTCGAGCTCAAGCGCGAGATGCGGGTACAGACAGCCCAGGCCCAACTCTCGGCCCGGATCGTGGGGGTTTTGCCTGTCCTTCTGTTCCTGTGGATGCGGGCCGCCAACCCCGAGTTCCTGGCGCCACTGACCTCTAACTGGCTCGGCATTGTGCTGTTGACCTTGGCCTTTGGCCTGGAAGTGGTTGGCTTTATCGTCATCCAGCGGATCACCGTGATTGAGGAGTAACCGGCTGACAAGGAGGTTCGATGAGTCAGGGATTATTGATCGGGCTAGTTAGCCTGACAACAGGTACGTTTGTGTTTGCCCTGGTTGCCATGATCCTGCTACGGCGCGCCCGGGGGGCAGTTGAGACACGGCTGGACCAAGCGCTGGCGGCCGGCATGGCGGCTGAGCCGGGGCAGGACTCGGCCGGGGAGGGAGAACTGCCCAGCCTGCTGCGCAGACTGGTAGGCTATGCCAGCCCGTTACTGGAACGTCCGTGGTTCCGCTGGCTGGTGGGTCTGGCTGCTTCCCCGAGCCGGAAGGATGACATGCGGCGCCGTCTGGCACGAGCTGGCCTACGGCACAAGGTCGAGCCTGAACAGGTCGTTGCGGCCCAAGTGTTGATGGCTCTGGCCGTCGGGCTGTTTGCCACAGGATACCTCCTGCTCTTGGCGTTTCCCCTGGTGTTCTGGGGCGCTGCGGTGCTGGCGGTGCTGATGGCCTACCGTCTCAGCTTGATCCCGCTGACCAGCCATATCGAGGCTCGACAAAAGTCCATCCGCCGCGATTTGCCCCGGGCGGCTGACTTGCTGGTGGTGGCTGTCGGGGCCGGGATGACGTTCGACAAGGCCATCGAGCTGTACTGCGAGCGGTTTCGTGACCCTTTGGCCTACGAGTTCCGTCAGGCACTGAACGATATCCAGATCGGCCGACGTCGCCGCGAGGCGCTGACGGACATGGCGGAGCGAGCGGGGGTGGAAGAGGTGGCTCAGTTCATAACGACCATACTCCAAGGCGAGCGCTTTGGGGTGCCTATTGCTCAGGTGCTGAGCAACCTGTCGAAAGATCTCAAGCTGCAGCGCAACCAGCGGATCCGGGAGCAGGCTATGAAAGCTCCAGTCAAAATGATTTTTCCAATAATGGTTTTCATCATGCCAGCCATCATGTGTGTTCTCATGGGGCCGTTGGCCATGCAGATCATGCGCGGCGAATTGTTCTAGGGCAGGGGGGCGAGCTGTGGCCGAGAACAGACTGTACGCAGGGATCGCGATCTTTGCCTTGCTGGTGATCGTCAGCTCGGTGGTGTTTTCCAGCCGAGAGACGCCATCCTCGGTGGCGGAACCCACGCCAGCGCCAGTAAGGGCAGGCTTTACTGGCCCCGACTCGAGAGTGGGCACCAAACCTGTTGCACTGCCATCAGCGATCCCGATCGGCCCCACGCCTCGCCCGCCGGGCATGTATGTGCCTGAGCAAGACGTTGCCGATGGGCAGGACCACCCGCTCGTGCCCAGGTTTCCAGACTCCGTCATTGTCCTTGATGAGGAATTCACCGATCACATGTTCTGCACCGAGGTGCTTAACAGCGAGGCCGGTCTGGCTGCCTGTCTCAGCGAGAGCACACAGGCAAGCGTCATCAGCTATCTGACGCCGGCCGACATTGACGAGGTGCTGAGATTCTACGACGAAAAGCTAAAGGCATCCGGGTGGGAGGTGCTGTTTGGGCCCGGCTGGCTGGACGAGGAAGCAACCGAGGGGAAGGTGGACGCTGTCTGGACGGTGTATGCCTTGCGTTCGACCGAGACCTCAGTGGGTGTGATGATCATGCGTCGCAAGATAGGTCCCTCGGGCCCGCTGGAAAGTGCGCCGACTATGGTGACGTTGCGCATCATTGAGCCGGCCAGCACGACAGGCGCTCCTTAGCCCCGGAGTCGAGTCTCCGGTTGTTTCTGCGTGAGGCTTCGCTGAGACCGCGTGAACTGGCGAACTGAATAGTTTGGATATCGAGATTGGCAAAATCTGGTCTGGATTGAAAGGCAGTCATTTTCAGCGTGCAGGTGAGTACCCATGGTTAAGGCTGGAGACGAGGGAGAGAAGGATAAGGCATCCGGAACGGGTGAGCGCGGCACCAGCCTGGTCGAGTTCGCCATGATTTTGCCCGCGCTCATGCTGGTTCTCCTGGGTTTCCTGCAACTGGCGCTGTGGGCCTTTCAGATCGGCGTGGTGCAATATGCGAGCAACCAGGCCTGCCGGGCCGGTGCGGCGGTCTACCAGCCCCTGGGTGCTGAGCCGGGCGAGTTTAACGTGGTAGCCTATGGTCTTTCGGTGGTGGCCGTGCGAGCCAAGATGAACGACATTCTCACCCCGATGGGGCTGCGTGACCGGGTCTGGTACGAACCGTATGTCTACGAGAGCGGCCTGGCCAAGGGGCAAGAGGGCGAGCGGGAATACGTCGTCGAGGTCCAGCTTCGCTTGACACGGGTGGTGTTCTGGGATCCGCCGTTTATCTGGCGAACCGCCCGCTGCCGGTTGGAGCGGTTCTATTCCTATTGATGGTGTTTTGGCCCACGAATCGGCCCGCCGGCGGGCCGGGCATCAGGTTGGGGAGGCAATGTGAAGGTTGGAGACAGCCCACACAGGGAAGTGCAGCGGCAGGCAGGTCAAGCTATTGTGGAATACGCCCTGGTGCTGCCGCTGTTGTTGCTGCTGGTGTTGACGGCGATCGTGGTGTCTCAGGTGGCCCGAGCCAGGCACAACCTGATCACTGCGGCCCGGGAGGCCGCTCGGGCTGCGGCCGAGATCGGCGCCCAGGAGGGGGCAGCAGAGCAGGCGAGGGAGGTAGCTGAGTCGAAGGCCGACCGCGTGGCCAGCGACAGGGGGCTCAATTGTGACCTCTGGGAAGTCCATGTGGACATACCGGCTAACTATCCCCGCGACGGTGCGGTGTACGTCCATCTAACCTGTGAGTATCCCCTGGTCTTTGACCCCAGCCGGTTGCTGATGTTCTGGGGCGGCCAGGGGTTTGGTCAGGGAGGCTCTTTCAGGCTGGAGGCGGAGAGCACCTTTTACATTCAGAGGTACAAGGCGAGGTGGCCATGAAGGCGAAGGACCATCCTGCAACTGAAGAGGGACAGGTGATCGTCCTGGTGGCATTGCTCCTGGGTACTGGCGTGTTGATCGGCTTTGCGGTACTCGTCGTGGATGTGCCCATCTACCTGCAAGCCAAGCACGAACTTCAGATGATCGCCGACAGCGCGGCGCTGGCCGGGGCGATGCAGCTCAACGTGTGGACGCTGAGTGAGCCGCTCAACACCTTCGTCTTGAATTCGGGGCAGGCAAATCAGGCTGCTCAGTCAGTGTGCGACCGCTACCAGCAACTGGAAGTGAGATGTAACATTGATGTGCAGCCCTGGTTCTATCCCTCCGTTGTGCAGGTCGTCGCGACGCGGAACGTCCGCACATTCTTCGCTTCGGCCATCGTTCCAGGCCTACGCGAGGTGGAGATCCAGGCCGAAGCTACTGCACACATGGCGGCCGACTATTGAGCTTTCCTTTACCGCGGAGGATCTGTATGACTCGGCAAAGACAACCCAACCCCGTGCTTCGCTGGCTGGCTTTTGTGCTGGTGATCATAATGCTCCTCGTGACGCTGAGCCCAGACAGTACGGCCGCTACTGGGAATCCGCAGATAGGCACCTGGGTTTGTAACGCTGTTGAGATGTATTGTGCCGCTCTTGACATCATCGGATGGCTACCCGATTGGATGCTCCGTTTTCCTGATGTCAACTTCCAGTGGAATCCGACGCTGCCTTGGATTGGCGCTGATGATGACACTATTAGTAACGTGAATGTGTGGACGTGGTTTTACTTCCGTCCGGTGCCGAGCACACAGAATTTTGTAGGCTTTTTGCCGCCAGTGCTGCACTTTGAAACCTGGTCGCCGTATCCAGTCGATGTCTGGTGTTTCGGGGATGACACTACTGCTCTTTGGGAAATCCACTTGCCCTGGCCCAAGAGGTATGAGTACAGCAGTTATGGCCAACCCCATCAGGCCTCTAATGGCGATCCAGCTTTTCAGGCCTATGCGGTTACAGCATGGCGTGTAGACGTCTACTACATCGTCTTCGGTCCCTGCGATTGGGGCGTTTGCTACATCGGTGAGTTCACAATTCCAGTCTTCCCCATCTGTCAAGACAAGAACGTACCGGTCAAGCAAGTGCAGTCGCACCTCATTCCCAGCCTCGAAGACATCCTACCCTAGCTGAGCGGGAGAGCCGGTTCCCATACTGAAGCCAAGGAACGTAACACATGGACGAATTGATTGGACGCACGCTACATAATCGCTACCGAGTGCTGGAGTCCAGTGGCCGCGACGAAACGACGACGCGGTATATGGCACGTGACGCCCGCAGCGGCCAAGTCTGCACGCTGAAGGTGCTGGACCCTGTCCATGTCCAAGACTCAGAGACGCTGGCGCGCTTCCAGCGGCAGGCCAGGGTAATGAGCCAGGTGCAGGACGAGCACGTCGTCCGCCTGATTGACCATCACGTAGAAAGCGATCCCTACTACCTGGTACTAGAGTTCGGGGGCGGCAAACGCCTGTCAGCTTACCTGAAGCTGGTGGGTAGCTTTGAGCCAACCCTGGCCTTGGGCATCGCGCTTCAGGCAGCGCTCGGCCTGGAAGCACTGCATCGCTTGGATGTGGTCCATCGTGGGATCGGTCCTACGACCCTAAGCATCACCGTGGAGGGCCGAGTCTATATCAACGATCTCAGCCTGGCCAAACCCGTAGGTGACAAAGAGATCACGCGACCGGGTTTTCTCCCTCCCGGTGGGGAGATGGTCTTTATGGCTCCTGAACAGATCGAAGGGCAGGCGGACAAGCGCGGTGACGTGTATGGCCTGGGTGCCACTTTGTATGCTATGTTGACGGGGCATCCACCCTTTTTAGCCCGGAATTCTATCGAGCTAGCCCTCGCTATCCAGAACGCACAGCCGCAAGCCATCACCCGATTTCGGTCGGATACTCCGGACGAGATAACGGCCCTGGTCGGCCGCTGCATGGCCAAAGCTCCAGATGACCGTTTCCAGACCATAAGCGAACTCGTCCGCGTTGTCCGTGGCTTGTCCTGCGTGGACGTTGCCCAGGAGCGGCAAATCAAAGAGGCACTGGAAGGACTGCCTGTGGAACAGCGTGAGTCCTATCGCCAGGCAAAACTGATATCCGGAAGTGGGGCTCAGTATCCTCTCGTTGCTGGTGAGAACCTCGTGGGGCGCTGTGATGCACGCCGTAGCATCCTTCCACAGGTAGACCTATCGCAGGAGCGCCGGGGAAAAACTGTCCATCGCCAGCATGCACTGGTCTACCTGGTGAACGACACCTGGGTGATTACAGTGGACAAAGAAATCCACAACGTGACGCGCGTCAACGGAGAAAAGCTTGCTCAAGGAGACAAAAGGCCGCTGTCCGATGGGGATCAGATACAGCTAGGTGCGGTAAAGCTGACCTTCCAGATCTTCTAGTATCCCGATTTTGTCAGGTATGGCGGGTTTTGTAGTCTGGGGGTTCAGCCCCAGGCGGGCGACCGGCAGAATTGACCGTGCGAGTTTTGCCCCAATGCGTTTTTTGAATTGGCCCGCATAGAGGTTATGGAAAGTGGTGTGACCAACGGTCTACCTGGGCGCAGGTACTGCGTGACGGGGAGCCTTGAGTTAAGGAGGGGAGAAAAGTGTTTTCGGTCACGGATTGCAGAAACGTCGTCTTGTCAGTAGGCATCGCGATTCTACTTGTGTGTTGGGTCGTGGTCCCTCTCTGGGCTCAAGAACTGAAAGTGTGCCAAGTAGAGATAAAGCGCGTCGACGCAAGCGATTTCCCGACAGTGAGAATTGAGGTGAGCGTTTCGGACTCCGGCGGACAACGAGCTACGGGGCTTGACGCCTCGAATTTTGAGGTGCGAGAAGATGGCGCCGTCGTAGACCTAAGCGTTGAACAAAAGACAGTTGGGTTGCAGATTGTCTTTGTGATAGATGCCGTGAAATCCCTCACCGAGAGTAAGGGTGCTAGTGGCAAGCCGAGACTGGATGAGGCCAAGGAGGCAATTTCCGATTTTGCGGAATCCCACATGCAGGATGTAGTTGATTGGGTCATGGTGCTTGCTCCAGAAGGAAGAGAAGGAGATGTCAAGGTAATCTCAGATTGGACTCAGTTCCAAGCAGAAGTTCAAAATTGGACATATCTATATCTCGTGCCCGAGGGGCAGACAGAGACCCCGCTATTCAACACTGTTTGGGATGCGATTGAGAGGCTCGACGCTGATGAAAGCCGCGAGAACTTGCACCGAGCTGTCATCTTGTTCTCTGATGGCATTGATACACTCAGCCATATTACGGCAAAGAATGTCACCGATCGAGCAAGTCAGTCTGGCTTGGCCATTCATACCGTATTCTTGAGCCCAGAAGAGACGGAGCACGCTGGGAACCTTAAGAACTTGTCAGACGTGACGGGAGGGCAATACATTCACTACACGTCGCTAGATTCCATTCAGCCGTTGTATGCGTTGATTACGAGCCACCGTGAACAGGATGTCCTTCAATATCGTTCCAGAAGCGCGAAAAGCCATCGTACACTACAGGTAGGGGTTCGCCCGGATGATTCATCTGTACTCGTAGCTCAGGATCAAGTGGACTTTACCATTGATGTAAGGCCACCGGAGGTGAGCGTCGACCTGCCATCGGGCGCTGAAGTAAGGCGGGAAGGCACATCGTGGGACGTAAAGCCTGAAGACATAGAGCCAAGAACGTGGCCGGTTGAGGTACATGTATCTTGGCCAGACAGTCATCCAAGAAGAATCATAGAGGCTGTGTGCTTGATTGACAATGTAACTCAACAACCCGCCACCGAGCCTCCGTATGATCACCTGGAGTGTGATGTCTCCAGACTTGGCAGTGGGCCACATTCGCTGAAAGTCAAAGTTACTGATGAGCTTGAGTTGTCAGGTGAGAGCAAAGAAATACCCATAAACCTGAAAGTTGTCATACCTACGCCGCCCACAACTCCGACCTCCACTCCAATTCCAACACCTGCTGCAACGCCTACTTTGACACCTACTCCAACTCCTTCCCCCACTGAGACCCCGTCGATATGGCAATCAGTGAGCCAGTATTCCTCTTTGTGCGCGATGGCTATTTCCTTAGGTGCCCTGGCTCTAGCGATATTCATCTACCTTCGACGCCCGCAAGTAGCTGCGGCAGTAACAGCTGCTGCTGGTGGGATAATAAGCAAGGTCAAGGAGCTTACCGAGCCGTTCTTTCCCGATAGAGGTGAGGTGAAAAAAGGACGGGAGGCAAAAGCCTATCTCGTTGTGATTGACGGAGATGATGCTAACCCGGGCCCCATAGAGTTGATCAGCGAGAATACTCGCCTGGGTCGCGACCCTGCCTTGGCTACTATCACATTTTCTGATGCTTCAGTGTCGAGACTGCACGCCAGGATCACAGAAAGGGAAGATGATCTTTTCTTCATCTATGATGAGGGGAGCGCAAGTGGAACTTATGTCAACTATGAGCGAATCTCAATAGATGGTCAGTTGTTGCAGCACAATGACTTGATCAACCTGGGACGGGTCCGACTGCAGTTCAAGTTGCGCGGTGTAGAACCCGAAACTCCTCCTTCCAAAGAACCTCTCGGACTAACCGAGCCATTTGTTGAGGAGAGATTTGCAGGTTGGAGAGAAGAAGATGAGGCGGCGACAGAGCCCTTCACGCCAACAGACTTTGACACGGCTGATCAGCACGACATCGAACCGGACGGTCCCCAGGAGCGTTGAATGGACCAGAGACGACGATCAGGTAGTCGAACTCAATGGGCCTGAATCTGGGCGTTCTTCATAACGACATGAGAGCAGAGCTTCTGCTTGGGAGGCAGTAGACTTTTGCAAGGGAGAGAACCGATGCCACCCATTTCAGTGGATAGCAGAGTTGGCCCCTACAAAATCGCGAACGTATTACCGAAAGGTAAGGGGGGGATGGCCCGTGTGCACGTGGGAGAATTGGAAATGCCTGGCAAAGGCGTGCAACGGGTTGCGCTTAAAGTGGCCAAGGTTGTAGCCCCATCGCCCTCAAAAAAGACGTCGTCAGAACAAAGCTTCTACTACGAAGCCCTCAGCAATGAGGTCGAGATGCTGAAACGTCTGAGACATCCCAACATCGTTAGAATCTATCCTATTCCCTGGGCCAGGGGTATGCGTAGAGATCCATACATCGCCAAAGCAACAAACGTGGAGGGTGCCCCGTGGTTCTGCGCAATGGAATACCTGGAAGGGGGATCGCTCAGAGATTGGGTGCGCAAGCAGAAGAAACTCAGCATTGAGGAAGCAGTGGAAATCGCTTATCAGATCGGATTAGCCTTGGATTATATCCACTCCGAAGAAACTGCACACCTAGATGTAAAACCCGACAATGTGTTGTTCAGGCATACACCCTCAGAGGGTGCGCCGCTCGAGCCAGTGTTGATAGATTTTGGTATCGCCAGAAGGAGATACAAGACCGGTCTTGACGCTGGCGCCATATCCTACATGGCTCCGGAGCGCTTGCGGTTGGCGAGAGGGGAGATTGCGCCTGAGCAGGTGCCTGATCAACGCCCTGTAGATGTCTATTCTCTCGGCATTCTCCTGTACAGGATGCTCACCGGCCAGCTTCCTTTCGAGGGAGAAAGTAAAGAAAGCATCACCAGCGCTGTGCTCAAGCACAGCCCTACCAGGCCCTCGCACTACAACAGCCAGATTCCCTCTCACTTGGAAACCATCATCTTGCAGACTTTGGAAAAGGACCCTCGGCAACGGCCCGTTGTCAAGGACTTGATAAGGATGCTGGATGAGGCCGTGCCTCCCCCCAGGTGGCTGCCCCGAGTTGCCTCAGTTCCGAAAGAGAGTCCGACCAAGTCCAGGGGGGGCAAGTGTTTGATTGTTGGTGCCCAACTCAGTCTCTTGGTGGTGATTTCGATGGTAGTGGGTGCACTGCTTGGGCCACGGTTTACTTGGCTGTCTCATCTGACTCCCACACCTGGTCGAACTGCTCCACCGGTTATCATCACCGATATTCCGAACCCGACCGCCGGGCCTTCTGCGACCAACGCTCCACCAGTACATACTCCGACACGAACTGACACGCCGGTGCCACCGACCACCACGCCGACTCGTACGCCGATCCGTACACCGACCCGGATGCCCACTGTGACCTCGACTCACATGCCGATCCGTACACCGACCCGGATGCCCACTGTGACCCCGACTCACACGCCGACCCGTCCCCCGACGGCGTCGCCAACGACGGTTCAACAACCGACTCAACCGACTCAGTTGCAACTGATCTCACCCGCTCAGGGAAAAGAATTGAGAAACCCTATCACCTTCGGATGGAGCGGTTCGCTGAACGCGGGAGAGATGTATCAAGTCAGAGCCTACCATCCTGATAGTGGCCACACGCTCCAGAGTGACCTGCTGACGGCGCAGGACTGGGCCACGGACCTGCCTAACGACCGATACGGCGAGTGGCGATGGACAGTCTCGGTAATCAGGGAAGGCAGCGCGGTTGCTACTTCGCCGGAGTGGATGTTCTGGTTCAATCCGCTTCCAAGCCAGCCTACTACTGAGCCAGGACCTCAGCCATCTCCGACTTTTACTCCACCGCCGCCATAGTCAAATGCACCAGTAGATGAAATGAAAAGGGTATTGAAAGCGTCGGCTTAATTTTACCTCGGCGTTTCGGATTCTCAGCAGGGTCTAACCAGCCACAGACGACAGGAGAGGAAACTGCGGCCAATTTTCTACAGCTTCCAGGGGGTGTCAGGATGAATGACAAAATCAGAATCGCTGGCTCAATCATCTTTCTGGTTGCACTGTTTCTGGCTGTCTTGACGGCCAGCGTAGCCACAGCTCAGGATTCGGACAGCGGTGGGGAGCTTGTGCCTGCCGGGACGACAAACCCAACAAGTGTGCTTTACCAGGGCTATGTCACGGTAGAGGGATCGCCCTATGACGGCACTGGCTATTTCAAATTCGCCGTCGTCAACGCGGCGGGCAATACCACCTATTGGTCCAACGATGGGACGTCTACGGGTGGGAGCCAGCCCAGTGCCTCTGTGGCGCTTTCGGTTGAGTGCGGCTATTTCACTGTCCTACTGGGCGACACCTCTCTGAGCGGGATGAGTCGGACGCTGACCCCCTCGGTGTTTGCCAGCTCGGGCCGACGTCTGCGGGTCTGGTTTGCCACATCCGCGTCCGGCACCTTCACCCAGCTCGACTTGGTGCCCATTGCGGCTGCTCCTTACGCCCTGAACGCCGAGACGTTGGATGGTAATGATAGCGGAGCTTTCCAACGGCGGGTGAGCGGCACTTGTGCATCCGGAAACGCTATCCGCGTGATAAATGCCAATGGCACGGTGACCTGTCAGCCAATGTCTGACCACAACCACTGGGGAGAGGCTTGGAGTGGCAGCGGTGTGGGATTGTCCTTGGACAGTAGTGACAATACGGCTGGCCACTTTAGCGGTTACAGCTACGGAGTCTATGGTGAAGGCTATAATCTGGACGGTGTACGTGGCGTGAGCACAGGGGGAGGCCTTGCTGATAACGGCGTGTATGGGGAGACAAACAGCAACTATTATAGAGAAGCCGGTGTTTATGGTTACAGCACTGAGGGGGCCAGCGGTGTACTAGGCCGCAGCCTTGATGGTTACGGTGTCTATGGCATGGCCGAAGGCGTTTACACCGATACCGCAGGTGTGTTTGGTTATGCACCTGCTGTATCAAACTACCCTACAAAAGGGGTGCAAGGCCAATCGGACTCCAACCGGGGCTATGGTGTGTATGGCGTGGCTACTGGCGCTGATGCCGATACCGTGGGTGTGATGGGCCACGCCTCGGCCGAATCGGACTCGCTCACCTATGGGGTATACGGTCAATCCGACTCCAATGAGGGGTGTGGAGTGTTTGGTTATGCACCTGCCGAATCGGACTCCCTTACTTATGGGGTATTTGGCCTATCCCACTCCAATGAAGGCCACGGGGTGTATGGTGTGGCCACTGGTGCCTACACCTATACCATAGGGGTGGCAGGCTATTCCTACGACTCATCGACGAATTACCCAACTTTTGGGGTGTTTGGCCGATCCAACTCCAGTGGGGGCGTAGGAGTGCTGGGCTGGAACTACTGGGGTGGTGTGGGGGTGCGTGCGCAGAGCTATTCTGGCAATATCATCGAAGGGTGGTCGGGGGACCCCTATTCTTCATACGAGGATCTCGAGTTTTACATAGATAACTCGGGCAACCTCTACGCCACCGGCACGAAAAGCGCAGTGGTCCAAACTCAGAACCATGGCTCCCGCCGTCTCTATGCCATCGAGAGCGCCGAGGTCTGGTTCGAGGACTTTGGCACCGGGCAACTGATCGGCGGCGAGGCCACGGTGTCCCTGGAGCCCATCTTTGCCCAGACGGTCAACCTGGCAGAGACCTATCACGTGTTCCTAACCCCTATTGGAGATGAGCCGGTTCTGCTCTTTGTGACGAGCAAAGGGCCTGCCGGTTTCACCGTGCGAGGTGTTACACTGAGTGGAGAACCAGCCGGTGCAACCTTCGACTGGCGCATTGTGGCCAAGCGGGCCGGCTACGAGGATCAACGCCTGGAATCGGCCAACGTTGAGCCTGCACCTGCGCCCAGGGAGCACTTGCTGGAGCGTGAGCCGTTGCAGCTTCCTCCTCTGCCTGAGCCACCGCAGCTTCCTGTTCTGCCCCCCCCTCAAGAGGAAAGCAGGTAAGCGATGAAATATTGGAGACTGACGACTTTATTACTCTTACTCCTGCTGCTTGCTGCTGGCGCTTCGGCCCAGAGTACGGTCGTTACAGGTCGCTGGAATATGGGTGGAGGGGGGGACATAGCCACCAGCGGGAGCGTTGTTTCTCTGAACAGTGCTCTGGGTCAGGCCGTGGCCGGTCCCAGTAGCGGTGGCGACGTTGCTCTACTGGCCGGTTTCTGGAGTGGGGGATGTGCGCATGCTCGCAATGTCTATTTGCCGGCCGTGCTGAAGAATCTCATTCACTATGCACCTCCCTGCAGCGCAAGTAACAACTACTGCGAACCCTATGATACCTGGCAAACCGCTTATGGCCCACTAGAGCCCGGTGTGGCTTATCAGGCCTATCCCGATGATGGCTCGGATTACTATTACTTCGAGTTGAGTACAACCCGGAGCGTGACTATCAAGGTGGAGAACTATCAGGCCACTGGCGATCTGATACTGTACAAGCATCGTGAGGGTGATAATCCCGAGTTTGTGGCCCAATGGGGCATAGGTGGCCCAACAATGACGATTGGCCCGCGATCCCTGCAAGCTGGCAAGTACTATGTGCGGGTATACACCACACAAGGCCACAACACGACCTCGCTGTACACTCTGACTGTGGCCTCTTGATATGAACCAGTGCAACCGGTGACGCTCCGGTCAACCAACACGACCCGTTGGACAACCAGCGCACAAACCGACCTACACACCAACACTCACGCCTACGGACACGCCCACTGACACAGCTACGCCTACACCAGTGACTACAACACCGCCAACAATGCCGGGACCGCCACCGACACGCCAATAACGTGGTTGAAGGAGATAGTAGTATGACAGAGCAGCCCGAGTCCATAGAACTAGCAGTCGGCATGAGTACTCACCCGGGTGAGGCAGGGAGAAACAACGAGGATGCTCATGGGTATGACACGTTCTTCATCCCTGACAAGGCAGGAGAAAGGGTGAGCTTGGCAGTGGTGGCCGACGGGATAGGTGGTCACAGAGCTGGCGAGCAAGCAAGTAAGACAGCAGTCAACAAAGTTGTGGACTTTTTCGCCAGCAATAGGTCAAGAAACATCCTGCGCAATCTGGATAAAGCGTTTATAGCCGCCAACAGGGAAATTCTTGACAAGGCCGCGGCCAATCCTGACTGGGAGGGCATGGGTACTACGATGGCTGCTATCGTCATAATGGACAATAGACTGTACGTGGCCAATGTGGGTGATAGCCGGGTATACTTGATCCGCGGAAATAGGATCCGGCAATTGACAGTTGATCACACGTGGGCTCAAGAAGCAATCGAGGCAGGCAGATTAACACCTGAGGAAGCGATGCGTCATCCCAACCGCAACGTCATCAACCGCTATTTGGGCATCAAGCCAGAAGTAAAGGTGGATTTTCGGCTTCGATTCGGTGATGATAAGGATGCCGATCAAACAGACAAGAATCAAGCCTTGCAGCTTGAAGCGGGCGACAGAATCCTGTTGTGCACAGATGGATTAACAGATGTGGTACAGGACAATGCTCTTAAGGCTGCTGTCAAGAAATACACTCCCCAAAAGGCGGCAGAACAACTGGTCAAAATGGCCAGGGCGCGTAGTGGGCCCGATAACATTACAACGATTGTGCTGGAAGTGCCCGGTGGGTCTAGGAAGAAGCTCCCTAGCCTTTCGACGGCAGGCCTAGTGGGATTTGCAGGTGGCGGCGTGGTCTTGGTTGGAGCGCTCCTTTGGCTTGCATATAAGTTGCTCGGGTCCGGGGGGGATGGGATTCCAACTGAGACACCCATGCCTTCGCTCTCGCCTTCCCCCACGCCTTTGTCTTCGCTCTTGCCTTCGCCCACGCCTCTGCCTACTCTAACCGCTACGCCTACTCCAAGGCCCACTGAGACATCGACGCCGGTACCTCCCACCAGCACTTTCACGCCCGAAATCACGCTGCAGCCAACTCCGACCAGCGTACCTGCTTTCACGCCGACGCCAACGTGGACATTCACTCCGACTCCCACAGATACGCCCACACTCACCCTAATGCCCACGTTTACTCCTACCACGCTGCCACCGACTGAGCCGCCACCAACCGAGCCGCCACCGACGCAACAACCTCCGCCCACACGGGGGCCTTAGGCCAGCCGGAAAGACAAGCTCTCTGACGGCACAGGTTCAGCTCTCAAGAGCTCACGACACGCATCACCGGGAGTAAGATAGATGAACAAGCCACCATTCCAAGCCCGAATCGGTTGTGTTTCGCGAGGCAGACAGGCCCTGGCAGCCATGGCAATCGCGCTCATGATCACGTTGGGGGCAATGTTGCCTCTCATCGTGCGCGGGCGACCCCTCAGCCAAGGAACAAACCCAGAGATAACAGCGATAGAGGTGAACTCGGACAAACCCTCCTACTACGTCTACGATCCCGGCTTGTTGGCGATGGGTGGCACGGTCTACTTCAACGGCCTGGCTGGTGAAGGGGCCGGGCAGACGATCACGGTCACTGCCAGCATAACCGGCACCAATCCGATCTCAGCCTTTGCCGGAGCGCCAGCGTTTGGAGACACTCCGGGACCGGACATGAGCGAGCCGTGGATAGTGACGTATACCGTAGAGGCGGATGCGTCTGATCAGAATGGCATTGCTTTCACCGTCACAGATAGCTTGTCATTCACCGACACAGCGGTGATCACCTTCACCAAGGATATCACGGCTCCTGAGTCAAACGCCACTTCGCCGGAATACGAGAAGGACGCGGCTATCACAGTGACCTGGGCTGCGTCAGATATCCTCAGCGGTGTGGAAGTGACCAGGCTGTGGTACAAGTACGATGGCGAAAACTGGAGTTCAAGCGCAGCACAACCTCAGTCCGGTATCACAGGCACCTTTGTTTTTACCCCTGCCAACAGCGATGGCACCTACTACTTTGCCACGGTGGCTACGGACAGAGCCGGCAATGTCGAAGCCGAGCCCATTGGCGATGGGGATGACTCGGCTGTCTACGACACTACCGCTCCTACTTCCACGGTGACAGTACCGACACAGGTCTGCTCTTTCAAGTTCCTCGTCAACTGGTCTGCTGAGGACTCTGAGCCTGGTTCTGGCTTGGCGGACTCTGGCACGTATGATGTGCAATACGACTATCAGGACAGAGGCTGGGAGAACTGGATTGTGCTTACCACCACCACCTCAGCCGTCTTTGGTCCTACCGAACCAATCGACGTAATCTCCGGCACCTATTGCTTCCGGGCAAGGGCTCGTGACTTGGCAGGCAACGAGGGGGACTATTCCAGTGGTGATTGTACCAGGGTCGTGTTCAAGATTTTCCTCCCCCTGATCACCAGGAATTACAAATCTCTCACCAATGGCGGATTTGAATACGACTGGACCGGATGGTCTCGCGGGGGAGAGCTAAGCCAGTCAATTGTCACCATGGGTGCTGAGTGCGGGAACAGAGCCGCTTTGCTGGGAAACCCAGGCTACGACTGCTCAAACGGCGTGCCTATGGGTTGTGCCTGGATGCGTCAGGGTTTCACTGCACTGCCGAATTCCAAGCTGTCGTTCTTCTACAGGATATTTTCTCAGGACCAGTTGTCGGGCGAGAAATACGACTCTTTCGACGTCTACGTAATTGATAGCCAGGGCAACAGGGAGCTAATCCTCCGGGATGGGAATACCACCCCCGGGTACGGCTGTGACAAGCCTGCTTACGACTCAGGATGGAAGAACTTCGAATACGATCTTGGTAGATATGCAGGACAGAACGTCACGGTTTCTTTCGAGAACTGTAGCAGACACGACAACTGGTACAACACCTGGACCTATGTAGATTGTGTATCGGTTTCAATCGAATGATGATCCTCGACTACTTTCTAAGCTCTTGAACGATCTGCCGCCACTGTAGGCTGGCGCTGGAGAGGAGCGTGTCGGCGCGGAAGAAACGCGCCGAGAGCAGCACAAAGAGGTACGTCACCACTGCCAGGCCCAGCAGACCGACGGCCGGCTGCCAGGCGGGCACCCCGCCTGCCACTAACCGGGTGACCATCGAGGTCGGCGCCGACAGCGGAAAGAGGCTGAGGAACGTGGCCAGTCCACCGTTGGGCGATTGGGTAAAGACGTTGTTCAGCCATACAGGGATCAACAAGGGCAACAGCACGATAAATGTAAACTGCGCCCCTTCGCGGGCGGTGGGCGCCAGCGCGCCAATAGCGCCCAGGGCCGAGGCGTATAGCAGGTAACCCAGCAGAGAATAGAGCGCCGCCCAAACGAGGAAGCCTGGCGGCAGGGTAAAGGCCGCCGCCGTCTCCATCAACTGTGTACGCTGGTTCAGCCCCAACAGGCCAGCCCCTCCCCAGAGGCCCATCTGGAGCAGGGCCACCACACCCAGGCCCACCACTTTGCCCAGCATCAGCTCGCGGGGGCGCAAGCTGAGCA
>Ga0114922_10001587_pt1 | contig 21609 bp, 14 predicted proteins | sample AartaG_FD_100975 | JGI IMG/M metagenome (GOLD analysis project Ga0114922, IMG submission 100975) | Deep subsurface microbial communities from Aarhus Bay to uncover new lineages of life (NeLLi) - Aarhus_00045 metaG | ecosystem: Environmental > Aquatic > Marine > Oceanic > Sediment | place...
AGTCTGCCCACGTGGCAGGCTCTCGCCCCCCCAGCCTGTTCTGGCCTTAAAGCGATAAACCTCGGGGTTTGGGGCAGAGCCCCAAGACAACACCCCGGACCGGTGGGACATATGTCAAGATCTTGTGGGCGACGACAATCACCGTATAAAAAGGAAAAAGGGGTCAGGTTGATTTATTTACTTCAAGCATCGCGCAGGCTAAAGCCTGCGGTTCAGATAGTCGTGAGACTTAAATAAATCAACCTGACCCCTTTTTCGGAATGCCCAACGTTACGGCTTATATGAACATTGTCATCTACGGTGTCGGTGGTCTGTTGGCAATCGCGGGCCTGATGCGCTGGTGGCGGGGATCGCGGCGTGACCCGTTGGGCGATGTTCCACCGCGCCCGAGCCGCTTTGGGCCGGAGACCGTCGGCATTGCGATGCTCATTTACTTTCTGGGGGTGACGGTCTGTTTGCAGATCGCGGATGAGCTGGTCGGGCAGGCAAACATCGACGAGGAGGTCGCAGCGCCGCTCGACGGTGAAACGCTCGCGGCTGAGGACGACGCGCCGGCTGAGGACGAAGCTTCACCAGAGCCAAACCTCGCAGGCATTGCCGCAGGGAACGCGGCGCAACTGATCGGCTGGGTGGGGTGTCTGGCGCTGGCAACCCTGTCATTTGACGGCGGTGCTCGCCGATTTCTTCTGGGTTCCCAGGGCTCGGCCTGGGCTATTGGCGCGGCTGTCGCCCTGGCCGTCGTGTCGATCCCGCTGTGCGACGGGCTTGTTATGGCGGCGACCTGGGTGTTGGAATACCTGGGCCGGTCCGATCTGGCCACGCGGCAACACAGCGTGATCCAAACGCTTTTGAACGACTCGCCGCGCTGGTGGGGCGTGGGTGTGCTGTGGGTGGGGGCGGTGGTGATCGCGCCGCTGGCCGAGGAGGCCTTTTTCCGTGGGATCTTGCAGACGACCGTTTCCAAGGTGATCGGTGGCCGCTGGCTCGCGGTGTTCTGTTCGGCGATCGCTTTCGGGGCCGGTCATGCCGTCGGTCAGCCTCAAGCAGTACCGGCGCTGATCGTGCTGGGTATTCTACTGGGGGCCGTGTACGAACGAACCGGATCGCTAGTTGCTCCGATTCTCCTCCACGGCCTGTTTAACCTCAAGACGATGCTGTGGGTGACTTGGGGCCAAGCTTGACTCGGAGCGTGGAGTGAATAGTCTAGCGCCGCTTCGACTTAAGAGACTATCTCAGATGTCTGTTGGACCGGCTTTCCAGCCGGTCGAATGACAGGTTTGAAGACCTGTCCCACGCTGCGGAGATGGTTTCTTAGAAGCACATCGGACGGTCCGGCCCGGCGTTGCCATTGTCGGCGCGAGCACGGGTTCGGTGAAAGACTGTACATATCGAAAGGCAAGATCATGAAACGGTGGATGACGAGAATCACGGTGATGGTTTGTGTGTGGTGTCTGGCCGGATGTGCCACGGTTCAGACGGGGTCGAAGACAATGAAATCGGAGCCGGCGCCGGCTTTGAATGCAACGCCGCTCAGCCGCACCGCGGCTCGCCTTTCAAACGACACCGGCCAACATCTCGCCTGGGCCGGCGCCTTGAAGGACCAGGTTCTGCGTGTCGAGGAGGCTCGCACCATCGAGAACACGTTGGAGCCGCTCAATGAAATGTGGATGCACCTGGAAGCGGTGCACAGCGAGTGCGAGCTGCTGGCCAACGTCCACCCGAATGACGCCGTTCGCGGGGAGGCAAAGAAGTCGGTTCAGGCGGCGGCCGAGTTCATTACGAAGGTCAACCTGGACCGCGATCTCTACGAGGCCTACCAGGCGGTCGATCTTGGCAACGCCGACCCGGCTACGCGTTTCATGGTAGAGAACGTGTTGCGCCATTTCCGCCGCGAGGGCGTGGATGCGGACGACCAGACCCGAGATCGCATCACGGAACTTAACAACGAGATCGTCGGACTCGGTCAAGAATTCAAGCGGACCATTCGCGAGGATCGGCGCACGATAAAAGTCGATTCGCGCGAAGGCCTGGCGGGATTGCCGGAGGACTGGAAAGACCGGCATGAACCAGGCCCCGACGGGAAGATCGAAATCAGCACGGACAATCGCGACTATCAGGCGTTCCGCACTTATGCCGAGAATGCAGACGCCCGCCTTGCGCTCTATCGGCAGTTCTATGACCGTGGTTATCCTGACAACCTGGATACACTGACGAAACTCATCAGGAAACGTCATGAGAAAGCCCGCTTATTGGGATATTCTTCGTGGGCTGATTATATTACTGAAGATAAGATGATCGAGTCGGCGGCCAACGCCCAGTCGTTCATTGATCGAATTGCGGTCGCGCTCCACCCCGCGGCTCAGCGGGACATGGCTGTTCTACTGGACCGCAAGCGCAAAGACGAGGCCGGCGCCACCGCAGTCGAGGAATGGGAATGGCATTACTATGAGAATCTGGTGCGGCAGGAGCGCTTCGGAGTAGATCCGCAGATCGTGCGTGAATACTTCGATTTTCCGACCGTCCGGAGGGGGTTGTTTGAGATCACGAGTAAGATGTTCGGCATTGAGTACCGTCAGGTGCGCGGGCTGGACTTGTGGCACGAGGATGTAACCGCCTGGGATATCTATGAGGAGGGAAAGGTCATCGGCCGATTCTACTTGGACCTTCATCCACGCGACAACAAATACAAGCACGCAGCCTGTTTCGGGTACCGAGAGGGTGTGGCCGGTAAGCAAATTCCGCAGGCAGCCCTGGTGTGCAATTTCCCCAAGCCCACCGGCAAGCCCGGTTCGGCACTGATGGAGCACGCTCAGGTCGTGACGTTTTTCCATGAGTTTGGTCATCTGCTTCACGCCTTGCTGGGCGGTCATCAGCGGTGGATAAAAAACAGCGGCATTCCCAAGGACGAATGGGATTTCGCCGAAGTGCCCCCCCAGATGCTAGAAGAGTGGGCGGTGAGCTACGACGCCCTGAAGCTGTTCGCCAGGCACTACGCGACCGGTGAGACCATTCCCGCGGAACTCGTCGAGAACATGCGGCAGGCGCGCGATTTCGGTAAGGGACTCCACTGGGCGCGGCAATTGTTTTACACGTCGATGTCGCTGGATTTCTACAACTGCGATCCCGCCACGCTCAATACGACGGACAGAATGGTCGAGTTGCACCATCGGTATTCGCCGTTCCCGTATGTTGATTCCGTGCACTATCAGTGCAACTTCGGGCACCTCGATCATTACTCGGCGATCTACTACACGTACATCTGGTCAAAGGTCATCGCTCGGGATTTGCTTTCTGAGTTTGAAAAGAACGGCATGTTCGACGCCGAGACGGCCCGCAGATATCGCAGCGCGATCATCGAACCGGGTGGATCGAAGAATGCCGCCGAGATGGTGCGGGGCTTCCTGGGGCGGGATTTCTCGTTTGATGCATTCGAGACCTGGCTGAAACGAAGCTGAAACAAGCGTCATTTTCGTGTAGCTACTGCAGCACCGCACGTTGCGGGTGACGCTACACGAAGATCACTGCGTCACCCACGAGGGATGACGCTACAGGAAACCACTGACTTGCATCCATCACGAGTGATCATCACACTCGCTCACCAGCCGAGATGCCGGTGCGGGCGGCGATTCGAGGGATGACCTCGGATCGACGAGAACCAATGGTTTCCACACGACGCTGGTTTGAAACCCCGCTGCTGATTGCTTCGTTGCTGAGCAGCGTTTCGTTTGGGGCGGTTCTGTTTGTGGCGTTGCCTTACCTGACGGGCGATCTGGGCGGCACGTCCTGGCAGGTTGGGCTTGTCGGGGCGCTCTATCCGTGTTGCTACGCATCGGCCATGCTGGCAGGCCGCCGAATTCTGGATCGATTCCGTCCGCGATCCATCGCCGTCGTCGGCAACCTGTTGCTCGTGTTGGCCACCCTGGCGATGGGTGCGGCTGATTCAGTGGCTGTCCTGTGCGTCGCCAGTGCAATCTGCGGCGCGGCGACATCGTGGCACTGGCCACCGGTGATGGGATTGATCTCGACCGGGTGTGAAGGCGCCGCCCTCAATCGGCGTCTGGGCCGCTTCAATGCCGCCTGGTCAACTGGCTTGGTCGTCGGGCCGGCGATCGGGGGCTGGCTCTATGACATACACGCCGTTCTGCCGTTCGCGGTCGGGGCCTCGATGCACGTCATCTGCGCCATCCTGATCTGGTCGACGCGCGTGGAGCGAGCGGAGCAAGGAACATCTTCGTCGTACCCGGCAGACGACGACGGACCGCAGCCGGGGCAGGAGCTGGCGAACCCTCAAACACCGGTCTACCGCAGCATGGCCCGAGTCGCGCTGGTGTGTAGCTTTCTGGTTGTCGGGGTGCTGCGTAATCAGCTTCCGGTGCTTGCCGAGAACGAGCTCGGCATCGGCGCGTCGCGGTTCGGGCCGATCGGAACGGTCTTCAGCATCGCCCATACCGCCGGCTTCGCACTGTTGGGAATCACGGCTGCGTGGCACTTTCGCGAGCGGCTCCTGTGGATCGTGCAGGCCGGTCTGGGGCTCAGCTTGCTCATTGTATATTGTGCCAAGTCGGATGTGGCCTTGTTCGCGTGCTCCATCCTTGCCGGGCTGGGGATCAGCTTCCTGTATGCGTCTCATTTGTTCTACGGCGTGTCCGGTGGGCGAAGACGGGCCAGGCTCATGTCCATCCACGAAACGCTTCTGTCGATCGGGTTTTTGTTCGGGGCTTTCGGCGGTGGAATGGTGGCTGAAATCGCGGGGTTGCGCTCGCCGTATGTAGTGTTTTGCGCAGTGCTGCTGCTGGGCGTCGTGGTGGAAATGGTGATCTTCACCGGACGCGGAGCCGGGAGAATAGCGAATGGCAAACAGCGAACAACAAGTATCGAATGATAGCACGGTTTCGTTACTATATGACCCGTGCCCGGTAGTGCGACGCGCTGTCGTTGAGGACATCGCGCAGGACTGTTGACCCCCCCACTTGTTGCTACACAAGTAACGGTGCGCCCGCAGCAAGAGCGCCTACGGCTCACACATAGTCTTCGTACGCTTTCCCGGGCAGCGGTCAACACGTACTTTGTGCAGGCCCGGGTAGACCTTGCGCCATTTGACCTTTCCCTTGCCTGATTCGCCAACGACCAGCGTCTGGGGTCGAGAGCCGTCGAGGATAAGCGTCAACTCAGTGCCGGGCAGAAGCCTTGACCGAAGGACGGCTGTCAACCTCCCACTGGCGCCGTTGCACCGAGCGGCAAGACGCTTGAGCCGCTGGCAGCGGGTGCAGCCCCAGTGGGCGATGTACTCGGCGGGCAGGTTCCCGGTCTGGGTGAAGTCGCCTCCGATATAAAGCCCATCGCCGGCACCGTCGTTGAACACGGTCATTGCCATAGGCAGGCCCTCGATTCGGTCCACCTCCTTCCACATGCCGTTGGTCCACCGGGCAAATCCTCGGGCGGTCTTGCCCTGGGCCCGCGTGAAGTTGCCGGCGGCATAAAGCGCCGGTCCCCTGCCGTCGTCGAACACCTTCAAGGCGAAGACGTTTCCGTTCAAATCGCTCCCGACCGGCAGCCACTGATGCCCGTTCCACTTGGCCACCCGGTCCGAGACCGCCCCCTGGTTTTTGCGGAAAAGCCCGCCCGCATAAAGCTCTGGTCCGGCACCGTCATCATAAACGGCCAGGGCCTGCACCGTGTTGGGCATACCGTCGCCTAACGGCTGCCAGGACTGTCCGTCCCACTTGGCTACCCGGTTGAGCGTCGTTCTTCCGTCGCCGGTGGTGCGAAACGTCCCTGCGGCGTACAGGGCCGAGCCGGTGCCGTCGTCGTAATCAGTGATCGCAAGAACCATCGTGCTCATCCCGCTGCCCATAGGCCACCAGCGCTGCCCGTCCCACTTGGCGATCTTCTTGGCCGGGGCCTGGTCGGCGAAGTTGAAGTTGCCGCCGGCGTATAGCGCTTCACCCTGCCCGTCGTCGAATACATGCAGGGCGAACACCGTGCCCGACAGGCTGCCGACCGGGGACCAAGCCTGCCCATCCCACCGGGCAATGTAGTCGGCGCGCCCGCCGCCGGCCTCGGTAAGCCAACCTCCGGCAAACAGCACCGGCCCGTCCCCTTCGTCGTAGACGGCCAGGGCATTGACGACGGCGTTGACGCCCACACCCAGCGGCGACCAGTACCGCCCATCCCAGCGTGCGACGTAGTTGGCATCCACGTCCCCGGCTCGGGTGAACCGCCCGCCGGCAAAAAGGGCCGGGCCGATGGCCGACCTCTGCTGCGCGGCGGCCAGCCCTCGAACCTCCTCGTTGATCCCGGAAACACCGAACAGTGGATCCCAGTGTGCGCAGTGCTGGGCACGGACCGTCGAACTCGCCCCCAGAACCACACAAACCCCGATCACTCTCGAGACATGATAGAATGTGGACATGGCAACCTCCCAGGGGCGCCGCCCAAACCGCTGTGGGACCGGCTGTTTTCCACCCGGTCAGATGACAGGTTTGAAGACCTATCGCACAGTCTCAGGGTGGGCCCCCAACAACCAGCGAGACTCCTTCGTCAACGACCTCATCCAGGTGGACCAGGGACGCTGTCAGCGCCGACCGGTAACGCGGACGCAGACCCGCACACCTCGCCCAGACTCACCTGATCAATTTTTACGGAAAACCAAGTGTCCAATCCAACAGGGAACCAGTTTTTTCTACGGCGGCGTGACATCCAACGCCGTGAACCTAAGCCGCTTGCTTGGTTTAGTAAGTCCTTTGAGCCCTTGTACTTTCGGGACTTGTCGCCTTGCGGATTTTGGGGATGCCGGGTGGCGATCCCCGCTTCTTGTGTGGCCAATCACGGGCCTTCTTCAAGCCACGCCGACGATAGCCATCCTCCAGGATTTTGGCCGGCAACACCCGAAGATCGCCGCAGCGGCGGCCGATTTGTCTTGGCCCGGACGGAGGGATTTGGTATCCTGGCAGTATCGGACCCGGGTTCGTTCGGTCATTTCGTAAGGAGGAACGTCATGCGGACTCTAATCGGAATCATTACGTGCGTGGGGTTTGCTGTTCCGGTGTTGGCCGAGACGATCCACGTGCCACGTGATTACCCCACGATCCAGGCCGGGATTGATGCCGCCAAAAACGGTGACACGGTCCTGGTAGCCGACGGGGTGTACACGGGGAAAGGCAACCGGGACATCGACTTCTACGGCAAGAAGATCACCGTCTGCTCGGAATACGGCCCCAAAGATTGCATCATCGACTGCGAGGGCAGCGAGAACGACCCGCATCGCGGGTTCTACTTCCACCGCAAGGAGGTCAAATACTCCGTGCTGGATGGGTTTACGATTAAGAACGGCTACGTCACCCGAGACAGTCCGGGAGGGGGCAGCGGCGGTGGGATTTTGTGCGAATCCAGCAGCCCCACGATGAAGAACCTCACGCTCATTGGGAACGCCGGGTCCTGCGGCGGGGGGATGTTCAACGACCGCAGCAACCCAACCCTTACCAGCTGCACGTTCAACGGGAACTCGGCAAGAGGCATCGGCGGCGGGATTGTCAACCTGGAAAGCAGCCCGACCTTGACTAACTGCACCTTCAGCGACAACTCGGCTGGGACGTTCGGCGGCGGGATGGCAAACTACTCCAGCAGCCCCACGGTAATCAACTGCACTTTCAGCGCGAACTCGGCCACCAGATTCTCGGGCGGCGGGATGTACAACGACCGCAGCAGCCCCACAGTGACCGACTGCAGATTCATCGGGAATACCGCAGTGTCGGACGGCGGCGGAATGCATAACGGGCACAACAGCAACCCCACGGTGGGCAACTGCAGGTTCATCGGTAATACCGCCGAGCTGGGCAGCGGCGGGATGTGCAATGAGTACGACAGCAACCCGACGCTGACCAACTGCACGTTCAACGACAACTCGCGCGGCGGGATGTTCAACGAGAGCAGCAGCCCCACCTTGATTAACTGCACGTTCACTGGCAACAAAGCGTCACGCGGCGGCGGCATACAGAACGTGGTCAACAGCAACCCGACGGTGACTAATTGCACCTTCAGCGAGAACACCGCTATTTTCGGTGGCGGGATGTGCAACAGCTCCGACAGCAGCCCGACGGTAACCAACTGCACCTTCACCGGGAACACTGCAAGCGACAACGGCGGCGGGATGTACAATGGCACCGGCGAGCCGCGGGTAACCAACTGCACCTTCACCGGGAACACTGCGAACGACAACGGCGGCGGGATGTGCAATGGCAGCGGCGAGCCGCGGGTAACCAACTGCACCTTCGCCGGGAACACTGCGAACGACAACGGCGGCGGGATGTGCAACGAGTACGAGAGCAACCCGACGCTGACCAACTGCACGTTCAACGACAACTCGCACTACGGGCTGTACAACTACGCCGACAGCAATCCGACGGTGACCAATTGCATCATGTGGAGCGACGCGCCGGACGAGATCGGCGGCTCCGGGAACCCCGTGGTTACCTTCAGCGACATCCAAGGCGGCTGGCCGGGCGAGGGGAACATCGACAAGAAGCCCCGCTTCGTCAGCGGTCCGCTGGGCGACTACTACCTCAGCCACAAGAAGGCCGGGCAGGACAAGAACAGTCGGTGCCGCAATGCGGGCGACGGCACGGCCAAGGAACTCGGGTTGAAGAAGTACACCACCCGCACGGACCACAAGAAAGACCGCAAGCGCGTCGATATGGGCTACCACTACCCGCGGTAGTGTTCTGTCATACTTGAAGCTGCGGGTAAGGGCTTGAGCGCGATTGTGCGACACGACTTACCTCGCGCGATTCTCGAGGTTGAAGGGTGTTTTCCATCTGCGAAATCGCGCAGGCTAAAGCCTGCGGCTCGGCTTGTGATCACGGTCGCAGGATTTGCAAAACACTGTATTATGTGGTTTCGGTTTCTGTGGTAACGACCTTTTTTCTCGGCGTGTCGGCAACGGCTCACATCCAACCGGCAGCGGCACAGTCGGCGAGGTTTCGATGATCGCGCTGCACGGCATCTGGACCTTCGACTCGCTGCACGTGTTCGGCGAACATCCGGCCCAAGGCGATCGCGTGGACCGGGTTTCATCGGCACCTGACGGACCGGCTCCCTGGCATCCCTTCGCCCTGGCCAACGATGAGCTGCGCGACGTGGTCGGCGAACTGACTGACAGCTTGCTCGTCAGCGAGGCGGCTGCCGGTCAACTGACGCTGCGGCTGCCGACTCGCGACGGCCGTCCATTGCCCAGCGAGGCTGTGTCGACGCCCGCGGAACACGCACCTGACACGATTGTCCTACAACCCTGGCGTCTGGCTTCTCTGGTCTTCCCCCCCCCGGACGCGTTGGAATTGCTGACCACCCTTCCGGCATTTATGCACCACGACCCGCACGCCGGGGCGTCGCTGCGATACTGGTCGCGCAGCGCTCGCCTGGTATTGGATCTTCTGGCCAAGCGGCAGTTCGTTCCTGACGTGCATCGCGGCGCCGACAACGAACACCGCGGCCTTTGGCGAGTCGTGACCAGCGACGAACACACCTCGTTGAGCGTCGCGAATCTGGTCGCCTCCATGCCGCCGGTGTGTCGCGCCTTCGTCGTATCCACGTCGCAAGCACCGGAGGCGACGGAGCTGATCGAGAGTTTTCTGTGGCGGACGGTGGACGGCATCGTTCGTCGGTGCCTGGAGGGCGACGAACTGGCCTGGAGTATCCAGCAGCGCGAACGGGAATCTCCCTCGCCGGAGACGCGCTGGCTGGCGTCGCTGGTGCGTTCGGATTCGCTCATCAAGGGAACGCCCGAGGACCGCCAACAGATCCGGGAGCTTGTAGCCGGGTGGATATCCAGGCTGGAGGTGGATCAGCGAAGGCATCGCTGTCGCACTTGTTTTTGCCTGCACGCTCCCGATCCCGCGACTATTGACCGGCCCAGCGGCGAGGCACGTGACTGGAGGCTTACGTTCCACGTCCAGTCGGTGGACAACCCAAATCTGGTACTCGATGCCGAAGATGTGTACGACTCACCGGCAAGAGGACCCGTCATTCTCGGTAGGCCCTTCGACAACATCGCCGAGCAACTGCGTGAGGATCTGGCCCGGGCGGCCGTTCATTTCCCGCCGCTCGAGGAATGTATCGAGAAGGACCGACCGGTCGGGTGCTACCTGACGCTGTCGATGGCCCATCGCTTTTTGCGTGAGGCTGCTTCGCTACTGGAACTTGAAGGCTTCGGTGTTTGGACACCGACGTGGTGGGCGTCCGATCACCCTCACCTCGGGCTGCAAATGCACCTCGGGCCGGCGCCTGACGCCGTGGACGCCTCGTGCACGGGCCTGGGATTGAAAAGCCTGGTGGATTTCAACTGGACGCTGGCTTGCGGCGACGAAGAACTCGAGCCCGACGAATTGGCGGCACTGGCCGAATCGAAGGTCCCTCTGCTGCACCTTCGCGGGCGCTGGACCGAGGTAAACCCCGAGGCGGTCGAGCAGGCCCTGCGGTTCCTGCACGATCATCGCCAGGGGCGCACTACTGTCTTCGACGCGCTGCGCAGGGCAAACATGCCCGACGTGATTGACACGGGCCTGCCGGTGCTGAGCGTCCAAGCGACCGGCTGGGTTGAACGCCTGCTTGACGGCTCAGACTTCAACATAGAGTTCAAAAACGTTGAACATCCACCGAGCCTGCACGGCACGCTTAGGCCTTATCAGCTTGCGGGGCTTGCGTGGCTGGATTTCCTCGATCGGCACACGATGGGCGCATGCCTGGCCGACGACATGGGTCTGGGCAAGACCGTCCAGATGATCGCGATGTTGCTGCGCGAGCGTTGCGACGGCGCCCCGCCGGGACCCACCCTCGTGATCGTCCCCATGTCCGTGGTTGGAAACTGGCAGCGCGAGACGCAACGTTTTGCTCCGTCGTTGAAGGTGCTGGTCCATCACGGTCTGGAGCGGCTGTCAGGCCGGGCGTTCGTCGAGGAGGTCGCTAAGTATGACATGGTGGTGAGCACGTACGGGCTTGTGCATCGAGACTTCGATCACCTCAACGCGGTGGAGTGGCACCGCGTAGTGCTGGACGAGGCGCAGAACATCAAAAACCCGGCGGCGAAACAATCGAAGGCCGTGCGGGCGCTGCGAACACGGCGGCGGGTGGCGCTAACCGGCACGCCGATCGAGAACAGGCTCAGTGAACTGTGGTCGATCATGGAGTTCCTCAATCCCTCCTACATGGGGTCGGCGGGCGAATTCAGGCGACGGTTCGCCGTCCCCATCGAGCGACACCGTGACAGCGAGCTGGCCAAGTGCCTGCGCCGCCTGATCAACCCGTTTGTGCTGCGCCGGACGAAAGACGACCCGAAGGTCATCTCCGACCTGCCGGAGAAGATGGAGATGAACGTCTACTGCAACCTGACGCACGAGCAAGCGGCGTTATACGAGGCGCTCACCCGCGACATGCTGAACCACATCGAATACGCCGGGGGCATCCAGCGGCGCGGGTTGATCCTGTCGACCATTGTCAAGCTCAAACAGATCTGCAACCACCCCACCCATTTCCTGCGCGACGAAAGCCCGTTACCGCACCGTAGCGGCAAGTGCGACCGCCTGACGGAAATGCTGGAGGAAGTCATCGCGGAACAAGACCATGCCCTGGTCTTCACGCAGTTCCGCAAAATGGGAGATCTGCTGCAAAGACTTTTGCAGGAATCGCTCGACCGTGAGGTGTTGTTCCTTCACGGTGGAACGTCCAACCGACAGCGCACCCGGCTCGTTGACCGGTTTCAGACGGGCAGCCACCAGACACCGATATTCGTACTTTCGCTCAAAGCCGGCGGCGTCGGTTTGAACTTGACCGCGGCCAATCACGTCTTCCACTTCGACCGCTGGTGGAACCCGGCCGTCGAGCAGCAGGCGACCGACCGGGCCCACCGGATCGGCCAGGAACGACAACTCCAGGTTCACAAGTTTGTGTGCATCGGAACCATGGAGGAGCGGATCGACGCGATGCTGGAAGCGAAAAAGGACCTGGCGGATAAGATCATCGGGACCGGGGAAGACTGGCTGACCGAACTCTCCACCGAGAAACTGCGCACGTTATTCGCGCTGTCGCGAGAGGCTGTGACTGATTAAACCCGTCCTGAATCCTCCGGGGCCAAATGACGCATACGCCCTGGGTTGTGGATGAGAGCACAAGCTTGCGGCTCGGTTTCATAGCAGGGTTTGCGGAACGTGGTTTCAGGTTCCCGCACATGCACCAACACAGGCCTCGGGCCGGCCGGGCTGGGTTCGGGCTCGCCGATGGCGAGGAATGCTCGCCACCGCCGTCCATGTGGCACAGGCGACACGCCTGTGGTGGATGGACACCCTGGCCTTACGCTTCCGGTCACCACGGCCTACGGAGGACTTCTACCTCCAAGATTCCCGCTGTCAGTGTGGCACAGGCGACTCGCCCGTGCGGGCGTGTTGTGACCGCGGCGCGCTGTCACAGCTTTGTGCAGGACAGGCGGAATAGAAGACTCCCGAAAGCGGAACTGAAAGGTCCCGCTTCCGGGAGTTGACAACCTCAGACTCGAAAACACCGAGTTACCCAGAGTTTACCAGGTACTCTGGCAGGCATGGACGCCTTATCAGGTAACCAGCCGTCGTTATCCTGGTAGATCAAGCGTTTACTTGCATTCAGGCTTCTTGCCTTTCGTCTTGCAGTGGCCTGGGCCCTCCAGGCAGGTGTCCTTCCTGATTTTGTGCTTCTTCGCGCAAGGCGGCGGACAGGCAATAGCGCTGTCAATCTCGGTCCCCACCTCCGGGCATTTCAGGCAGCCCTTCTTGGGCTTGGACTTCTTGATCTTGTACCAGCACGTGGTGGCCGCGACCTCGGGCTCGATGTCGAGATTATCAAAGCACATCGTGTTGCCCGCGATGGACGTACCGCCGAAGTAACGTAAGCCGGTCGGGTCGGGGATCCCACCGCCGCCTTGGCCGCCCTCGAGGTACCGGTCGACGGGCTCATTCTTGGACGTCTCCCCCGTGGTCAGATCGGTCATGGTCAGCTCGAGGATCTGGTTCGAGTCCAGATCGAACTTGATTGAGCTGCGGTACCAGTGGTCGGTCTTGATCTGCTGAAAACCGGGGGCCACAATCTGCTCGAGCACGTAACCGCCGCCCTCCGGTTTGTACCAGCCGGCCCAGACGTTCCAGCCCTCCTGGGGATCCGCAATATTGAACCACTGGCCGAGCGGGTAAATGCACGTTCTCTCGCCCGGAAACACCTGCATCGAGAAGCTTCCGATGTTCTGGGCGCTCGCCCCCGTGCCGTGAAACGTCACGGCTACATCAGCCGTGATGGTCCACACACCGTCGCCGTACGTCATGTCCTTCTGCGACCGGGCGTGATCAGTGCCGCCCGCTCCTTCGGCGGCAACAAAGTTCTTGCCCCCCGTGGGGTTCTCGGGGAGTCCAAGATAGTTGTCCGCATAGGTGACAACTTTGGCCGATATGCCGCCCGCAGGTGGAAGGTAGAAATCACCCTGCCCGTTCAGATCGACCCCGTCAGGTAATGCCTCATAACCCTCGTTGTCCTCGTGAGCCTGCCCCAGTGCGGTTGTCGACCACACTGCGCACACCAAAATCACTCCCAAAGTAACAAACCTTCGCATGGTTTTTCCTCCTTCGACCACAAAACGACATGTGTCACGTTCGGCCACGTGACCGAACACACAGAAATGACGCCCGTATCCGCGCGAAAACCCCGCTTGATTTGACGGAAAGCGAGACGAGAGCCATTCCCCTTATACGCCCGCCAGTATACCACGCTTGTGCCGTGCCTGTCAAGACAAATTCCGACATGGCGGATCCGGTGGGTGAGCGTCACGATTGTGGGTGGAGGAAAGTGTCACTTTGCTCAGCGGCGTTGAAGCGGGTGCCGGCGGGCAAAGAGGGTCTTTGCCCTCCCACCGCACGCCTCAACTCAACGCCAACGCGGCTCCGGCGGGTCCTGGCCGGGATACCAGGGATCAGGCGACCTGCCGGATGTGGACGCTAGCGACCGATAACTGACCGTCCGCAACCTGACGGGGCTGCGGACCGGACCTTTTCGTCATTACGTCACCCACGAGAGGTGACGCTACACGAAAACCAAGAACGCTGTAGAGCGCCTCGACTCGAACTCCTCGACAAGATCATCCTGACGCGTCAACGAGCGCTTCGACAGGCCGCCGCGGAGAGCGCCCCACTTGTCGGCGAGCCGAAACGGGTCCAAGATGCTCGTAGCAGCCCAGGAGCGAGGTGAACATGCAAGTGAAAGGATTTCTGCTGGACGTGGAGGGAACCCTGGTGGCGGACAAACGCTACCAGCCGATCGAGGGTGCCGTTGAGTTCATTCGCAGGCTTCGCCCGGCCGGCCTGCCACTCCGTCTGATCACCAACAACACCACGGATTCCAAAGCCTCCCTGCTGGCCAAACTGGGGCGGGCGGGCTTCGATCTGACGATGGACGAACTGCACACCTGCATCCGGGCGGCTGTGACCCACCTTCGGGCTTTGGGCGCGACCAGATGCCTGATCCTGGGCACGGGCGCCCTCGCAGAAATGTTCGCCGACGCAGGCTTTGCGGTCACGGACACCGGCGAAGTCGATGCCGTCGTGGTTGGCCTGGATACGGACCTGACGTTCGGGCGACTCAGACTGGCTTGCGACGCGGTGGCCCGTAGCGGTGCTTCGTTGATCGCCCTGCATCGCAACCGCGTGTTTATTGATGACCGGGGCCGATACGCTCCGAGCGTCGGCGCCATCGTCGAAGCCATCTCCTACGCCACACAGGTCGAGCCGACTCTGATCGGTAAGCCGAGTCCGGCGTACTACCGGCAGGCGTTGGACGACATCGCCCTGCCCGCACAGTCGGTCCTTGTTGTGTCGGACGATCCCTTCAGCGACTTGGCCGGGGCGAAGCGGATAGGTATGCATGCGGCCTTCGTTCTGTCCGGCAAGTATCGGGAGCGGTCGGTGATCGACTCGATCCCCGAGTCACAGCGGCCCGACGTTATTGCAGAAACGATCGGCGAATTGCTCACGGGCGGAGCGATTGAGCTCTAGTCTCGTGTTTCACAAGTTTCACGACTACCTGAGCTGCAGGCTTTAGCCTGCGCGATTCTCGAGGTTAAAGCCGGTTTCCCATCCGCGAAATCGCGCAGGCTAAAGCCTGCGGACTCGGTTTGTAATCATAGTCGCAGAATTTGCGAAACACGGTACGAGTGCTTCGTCGCTCCCGAATTGAAGGATAGGATGACGATCCGATCGGGTGCCACGTTGAGTGCCATGCCCAAGCGAAGCGATCGCGCAGGCTAAAGCCTGCGGCTCGGGTGCGAGAAGCATGGCCGCGCTGCGCTTGGCCATGGCACCCGGTGTTGGCCATGGCACCCTGCGCGGGCTCCAATCGGGAAACTGGCGTTTGGGAGCGTAATCGGTCTTGTGTTATAATGTTCCCTCCGGGCAGAGTGGAGTTGCCAAGCATGAACATACGATGGTCTATGCGATCGATAATCGTGGCGAGCGCCGTCTGGCTGGCTTCACCCGGCCAGGTCGTCGTCGTCGTCGCCGCCGACGATGGCGCGAAAGTGCGTCCGGCCCACTGCGCAGGGTCCTGGTACCCGGCTGAACCGGCGGCATTGACAAAACAGGTTGATAATCTGCTCGCTCGGGCTTCGACGCCGCAGATGTCTGACCGGCCCATCGCGGTGATCAGCCCACATGCCGGGTATCGGTACAGCGCGCCCGTGGCCGCGGCCGGGTATGCGTGCCTGAAGGGCCACAGCTACAAGCGGGTCATCGTGCTGGCGTTGAGCCATCGCGGCGCCTCGAGTTACCACGGTGTGGACGTGCCGCGAGACCTGACGGCCTACGCCACGCCGCTCGGTGACGTGCCGATCGACCGGGCGGTCTGCGATCAGCTCCTGGATAATCCGTTGTTCACGTCAAACCCCGGCATCGATCGAGGTGAGCACTCGCTGGAACTGCAACTGCCGTTCCTGCAGAGGGTCCTTGGGGAGTTCTCGCTCGTCCCGCTGCTGGTCGGGCGGATGTCGGACCGCGACTACGCCGAGGCCGCCAAAGCGATCGTTCCCCTGGTCGACGACCAGACCCTGCTGGTAGCCAGCAGCGATTTCACTCACTTCGGCCCGAACTTCGGCTACCAACCTTTCAAAAAGGACGTAAAGAGCAAGCTCCGCGAACTGGCCGACCAGGCAGCAGGGCCGATCCTTCTTTGTGATTATGACGGCTTTGTCGCTCACCTCGCCAAGACGCGCGATACGATCTGCGGCCGCGGGCCGATCACGCTCCTGTTGCGCATCCTATCGATGCAAGGCGGAGCGCGCGGCGTGCGAGGCGCCTATGACACCTCCGGTCAGATAACAGGCGATTGGACCAACAGCGTCACGTATCAATCATTCGTATTCACACGACGGCCCGGAACGCTCGGCGAGCAGGAACGGGTTGCACTCTTGGGCATCGCCCGTCGGGCCGTCACCGCGTTCTTAAGTAGTAAGGAACCGCCCAAGGTGAACGCCGACGAACTTCCCGCAGCGCTTCGCGCGGACGGCGCCTGCTTCGTCACTCTGGAAAACGACGGCCGGTTGCGCGGCTGCATCGGCAATATGATCGCCGACGGACCGCTCTACAAGTCGGTCATCCGCAACGCGGTCTCGGCTTGTCAGGACCACCGTTTCGTCAACGAGCCGGTCACCGCTGAAGAGCTGGATGAGATCCACATCGAGATCAGCTATCTGACGCCGATGAAGCGGGTGACCGATACGGACGGGATCATCATCGGGCGGCACGGGTTGCTGATCTCGCTGGGCCCGAAACGGGGCGTGTTGCTGCCGCAGGTGGCCTATGAGCGAGGCTGGACGCGGGAGGAATTTCTGGCACAGACGTGTTACAAGGCCGCCTTGCCGCTCGACAGTTGGAAGCGCCCCCAGGCCGAGATATACTCCTTTGAGGCGGAGGTCTTCGGTGAACCGGAGTAGGGTGGGCCTTGCCCACCAGTTGGCCCCGGTGGTGGGCAAGGCCCACCCTACGGTCTTAGTAGGTAGCGTTACTCATGATAGAGCCGCCGGTCGAGGAGATTGTCCAGAAGATCGCTGAAGCGTTCCAGCCGCGACGGATCGTGATGTTCGGCAGTCGGGCACGGGGTGACACCCGTCGGGACAGCGACCTGGACCTGATGGTGGAGATGGAGACGGATGATCCGCCGGCACAGCGCGTGTGGGCGATTGACGCGCTGTTCGGCCTGCGTCGGTGGGCAATGGACCTTGTCGTGTACACACCGCAGGAGGTAAAGCAACAACGCCAATATCGCAACTCGCTCATCCGAGTCATCGAGTCTGAAGGCAAGGTGTTGTATGAACAACCCCGATGATCCGCGAACCTGGATCTCCAAAGCCGAAAGTGACCTGCTCAACATTCGTAACAACCTCCGTGCCGAGCAGGTTCCATGGGATACGGTTTGTTTCCACGCGCAGCAGGCGGCGGAGAAGATGCTCAAGGCGTTTCTGGTTTCGCGAGAACAGACTGTGAGCCGTACCCACGATTTGCCGGCGCTCCTCGCCGATGCCGTCGCAGCCGGCGGGCCGCTGGAGGCGCTGCGGTCGGACTGCCGGTTGTTGACGCGCTACGCGGTCGTGCTCAGGTACCCTGGTGGCCTGGGCGAGCCGACGGAACAAGAGGGTCGTCAGGCCGTCGCGGCGGCTGAACGCATTTGCAAGCGAGTGCGGGGGGCGCTCAAGTAGACCGGCAAGGATTGCTTATCTCCGTGTGCAGTTGCTTGCTGGAAAGTACTTTCCGAAGGTTTTTTCCGTGGAGGTTCTTGGCCTAACAGGCCGGACAGAGACATTATCATGTACCAACACACTACACGACGTGAATTCATGGCACGGGCCGGGGCCGTTGCTACAAGTGCAGCCCTGCCCCTTGGCGAGTTGATCGCCGTCGCCGGCGAGCAGGAGCCATCAGGCCCGGTCGTGGTGATCGCGCGCGACCAGAAGCTGACCGGCGGGAAGGCGGATGACCACCGTGACCTGCTGAGCAAGCTGCTTGACGCCTCGATACAGAAGCTCACGAAGACCTCCGACGCAGCCGCCTCCTGGCGGCTGTTGTTCAAGCCAAAAGACCGGGTGGGCATCAAGGTCAATACACTGGGGCTTGCTACCCAGCCGGCGGTGGTCGACGCGATCGTGGCCGGTGTGCGTCGAGCGGGTGTGCCGGCCGAGAACATCATCATTTGGGATCGGTTCGATATGGAATTAGCCCGGGCGGGTTTCAAGCTCAACAAATCCGGCCGTGGGGTGCAGTGTCGCGGCACGAACGCCGATCGCACCGGCAGCGGTTATCAATCGGAGGTCGAAGAAAGTGGGAAGATCGGGTCGTGTTTTTCGCGCATCGTCGCAGAGGAAGTCGATGTGCTGATCTGCGTCCCGGTGCTCAAGGATCACAGTCTGGCCGGCGTTACGTTGGGGCTGAAGAACTTCTACGGGGCGATCCACAATCCTAACAAGTATCACGACCAGAATTGCGATCCATATGTCGTGGACGTCGTATCGCACCGCTTCATCGCCCCGAAATGGCGGCTGACGGTCTGTGACGCGGTGCAGGCCCAGTACAACGGCGGTCCTGGCAGGCGCCCCGACTTCGCCTGGCCGTTCGGGGGGCTTATTGTCGGCACCGACTATGTGGCCGTTGACGCCGTAGGGGCTGATCTGGTCGAAAAGCATCGCAAGAAAAAGGGTCTGAAGTCCCTGGCGGAGCTGAAACGGCCCGCGAAACACATCGCCACCGCCGCCGTACGTGGGCTTGGCGTGGCCGACCTGAGCAAGATCGAACGAATCGAGGTGTAAGATGGGGAGAAAAGGGGACATTCTACTTTTCGGCGGCAACGTCGGGTGGCACGGTCCACGCTTGCGTGGCCATGTCCTGGGGCAGAATAGGATGAATGCTCACGCGAGCGTGAGTATGCCCCCCGGCGTCGAGTAATTTACACCGGATGGACCTGCGGGTTGAAGACAGACAAAGCAGTAAAGCAGATGATTCTCGACTTGTGTGGCACAAATAACTCGATTACGACCCCATGACCTGATTATAAGACGTTAATATCAAGTGGAACAAGAACACGTACTTCACACTTGCTCCCATAACTCTGACAATGACAAAGTCGAAATGTGCCGCCACCTTTACGGTCATCATTTTAGTATGTATTCAGACGGGGGTTGGAGTGTGCGAGTAGCGAGATTCAACCTTGCGATAGCTGTTGCGCTCACGCTTGCTTCGATAACAGGAATCGCATTGGGGTTGGCTTGCTTCAACAAAAGGGTGCTGTGGGATGCCGCCCCCGGGAACCGGTCTCTTGTGATCATCGTAGGGCACCAGGGATATTGGGTATTCATTGTACTCCGCTGGCCCTCTGCTGAACGTATCGCGGGCGCTCACCAGAAGGAGATTGCGCAGTATCGGCAAGAATGGCGTGAAGACGGGCTCGTCCGCCCTGAGACCCCGCGAGGTTTCCAATATCGGCGCTCCCCCTATACGGTTCTTGCGTTCGGAAAGTCCGGTTTCGTCCGGTCACCGGTGCCGTTTACGCCATGGATCTTTGGGACGCTGCTGGTGGTTCCGTTTTGGCTGCCTTCCGTGCTCTTGTTGGTGTATCCTGGTATTTACTTTATTCGCGGCCCGGTGCGCCGCTATCTGCGCTACCGGAGAGGGTTATGTCCTCACTGCGGGTATAATCTGACGGGGAACGTTTCAGGGATATGCCCGGAATGTGGCACAGGAATTAGCACGAACGTGTCCCGTAGACTCAAGCGATCCGGTGGCCCGGATTAGCGGTGGGTACCCCACCCCTCGGGCTCATTCGAAGAGTGGGGACGGACGCTTGAAGGGTGAGGTTGCGTTGATCCGTTACCCAGCACCTTCTGTTTGGATAGCGCAGGTCGCGTGGCATGGTCCACGCTTGCGTGGGCATCTCCTGGGGCGGAATAGGATGCATGCTCACGCGAGCGTGAGCATGACACCCGGCGTGGCTGACCTGAGCAAGATCGAACGAATCGAGGTGTAAGATGGACAACCTCGAGAACATGTTTCTTTGCCCGTCGCGGCGTGATCTGCTTCGTCTCGGGGTGGCCTGCGGAGCGGCCTGCACGCTCGGCAAGGGCGGGTTTGTCCTGGCTCAGCAGGACGTTGCCGGCACCGGGGCGCTGGCCGGGCCAAAACTCGAAGGCGTCGCCCGGCACCAGGCCATGTTCTGGGACAAGCTCGAAGGAGGCCACGTCAGGTGCACCCTCTGCCCGCGCGAGTGCGAGGTGGCGGATGTCGAACGCGGCTATTGCGGCGTCCGCGAGAACCAGGGCGGCGAGTATCAGACGCTGGTGTACGGCGCTTTGTGCTCGGCCAATGTTGACCCGATCGAGAAGAAACCGCTGTTTCACTACCTGCCGGGTACGGCCGCATTTTCCATCGCCACAGCCGGCTGCAACATCGAGTGCAAGTTCTGCCAGAACTGGCGGATCAGCCAGTTTCGCCCCGAGCAGGTGGAGAGCGTGCTGGTCACCCCCGATCGACTGGTGGCCGCCTGCAAGTCGCGACGGTGCCCTACGATTGCGTATACCTATTCCGAGCCGGTCATTTTCTATGAATACATGCACGACGCGGCGGCGGCGGCCCGCGAGAACGGCATCGGCAGCGTGATGATCTCCAACGGCTATATTCAGGAAAAACCGCTGCGCCAACTGTGCCGCCACCTGACCGGAGTCAAGATCGATTTCAAGGCGTTCACCGAGAAGTTCTACAGGGAGAGCTGCGCCGGCGAACTCAAGCCCGTGTTGGCCGCCCTGGAGGTGCTCAAGGACATTGGCATCTGGCTTGAACTTGTGATTCTCATCATTCCGACACTGAACGATTCACCCGGTGAGATCGAGCAGATGAGCGCGTGGGTTCTTGAGCACCTCGGCCCGGATGTGCCGATGCACTTCACCCGTTTCCATCCGACCTATCGCATCACCAACCTTCCGCGCACACCGATCTCGACCCTCGAGCGCTGCCGCAAGATCGCCCTCGATGCAGGCGTGCACTACGTCTACGCCGGCAACGTGCCCATGCACCCCGGCGAGAACACCTACTGCCACAGTTGCCAAAGCGAATTGATCCGCCGTGTTGGCTTCAGGGTGGTTGCCAACCATATCAAAGGCGGAAAGTGTCCCAAGTGCGGCACTGACATCCCCGGCGTATGGTCGCAGCAGCAGGCGCTGGGGTTCAAACCGCGGGCGGGAGGCGCTGCCCGGCCGTGACCTCGCACGCATTCGTTGAGGCGGGCATGGCCCGCGCTCTACGTTGCTGGCCGGATGAACGTCGTGCGAATGTGTGAGGCCGGTAAAGCCCGCCCTATCCATGAAAGGTATTCTCCCGTCAAGTGTGCACGTCCCGCGCCGAAAGATTTTTCCCTTCCGTTTTTCAGGAAGGACTGTTCTTTCCCTGTAAGCGTTCACTGAATTTTGGATGTCTCAAGTAAAATTCGCTTTTGTCCGATAATAAGTCATGTGAACAAGGACGCTAAAGACGCATATATAGAGCGATTGGAAAAGGAAAACGCAGATCTGAGAAG
>Ga0114922_10001588_pt1 | contig 21604 bp, 12 predicted proteins | sample AartaG_FD_100975 | JGI IMG/M metagenome (GOLD analysis project Ga0114922, IMG submission 100975) | Deep subsurface microbial communities from Aarhus Bay to uncover new lineages of life (NeLLi) - Aarhus_00045 metaG | ecosystem: Environmental > Aquatic > Marine > Oceanic > Sediment | place...
TCTTGGACAAATCATATGCTCACATCCCAGCAGAGACGGAGGTTCCAGGTTCCATTAGCACGTCCAGAGGATCACAATAAACACAGGTCAAAGTGGTACAACTTTTGGGGGTAACCTCAAGGTTTAACCAAAGCAATCAATTCGATAAGAGAGTCGTAAAATCTACCTATTCTTTTACCTGCGAATGGATGTTGGCATTGATATTTATTGAGATTTGTGGATGAGTATTCGTTTGTTTTAATCAAATACCTTCTTCTCCATTGTATTGCTCATATCGTATTGATTCAGACATACTCTCAAGTAAAACACTCGCAGCCTCTCCTGTATTACTTATGTACCCTACAATACCACTCATAATACTTATGTGTTTTCTATTTTACCACTAAATATTTGTATACTAATCTAATGTCACTAACAATGTCAAAATCGTGATAGTACAATTGCAAGATATACATAACTGCTATGTAGGTTAAAATACTGATTACACTTATTCCGATGAAAACTGACATAGCAAGAATCAGAGGCTGCTGAATTGGATTCCAGTATGATCTGGATAGATATATACCTCCTGCCATAAATAACGAACTGAACAAAGGAAGCCCAAGGGTGTTAGCATATTTATCCCAAGATGCTTGAGCAATATTTTGCGACAATGGATACCAAATAATAAACATTCCCACCACACTCAGAATTACACATAGAGCTGCTCCTGGAATTCCCATATGAATCGTTAATGGATAGATACCGACTATCATTATTAAGCCTCTAATAAGTTGTATGTAGAATCCAAAATTCGGGCGTCCACTACCAGCAAATAAAGGGCCTCCCGTAGAGACAATAGACTTGATCAATCCCGCTCCAGCAAAAAGTTGCATTGCTGGTACCATCGGTAACCACTTTTCTCCTAGAAATATCCTTGTGAAGTCTGAAGCCAAAAAGACTACTCCTATCGCAATGGGAACAGAAATTGCGATTGTTAGTCTCGTTATTTGAAAATAGGCTTGCTGCAACCTGACTCGGTGATCTTGGATTTTTGAATAGGCCGGGAATGCAACCCTTCCAATTACGTAGGTAATTTCAGTGGCCGGTATGTCTGAGATTTGATATGCCATTCCATAAAAGCCAAGACTTGCTGCACCAAGCAATCTTCCAACACAAATTTTATCGATCTGTGCACCTGTAAAAACCAGTATCCTCGAACCCAAAATCCACTTACCATAACCGAATAACTCTCTTGTCTTACCTAATTCCAAATTAAGGCGCGGTTTGTATGGATGTATTATGTAACTTACGATGCACCTTACAAGATTTCCAGCTAATGACCCAAACACAAGAGCCCAGACACTTTTCAATGTAAAAGCAGCAAAAGTAGCAACAAGAAAGTCGGTGAATATGCCACTAGATTCATAAACAAATTGTTTGTTAAATTCTAATTCTTTGTATAAATAGATGATGCCGATATTAGCAAATGCCTGAAGTAGGATTGAAAATCCGCTAACTCGAATTATACTCTTCGCCGCTGGTTCGTTAAAAAAGTTTGCTGCATAGGGTGCAACAAAATATAAAATGGCAAATAGAATAATCCCCCGTAAAATCAAAACTGTCCAGGCTGTATTGAGGTATTCTTTTATGTCTTCTTTCTTTTGAACTAGAGCCGGCTGAAATCCTGTCTGCGAGAAAGCCTCTAAGGTTGCCATTACCAACAGTGCTGTTCCCATCAATCCGAAATCTGAGGGCGCCAGAATTCTCGCCAGAATCATAAGCCTGGCTATGCCAAATAAATGACTGAACCCTCTTAATGTGAATACCCAAAAACCGCCCTTAACAACTTTCTTTGAAAGGCTTTCATCGGGTTTACTCGGGCCTACAAGACTTCTAATAGTTTCCTTGGCTTTTGGTGCATACATTTTATCTTTCATACCCTATTTTCCTGTGGCAGGATTACAATACCGGAGTCGCCGTCTACTTTATTATTTGTCCATCCGCAATTCGAGCGGTGGCATCCAAAAGATTGCCTGCGGCTACCCAGGTAACTGGGGAAAAAGAGCGCCCGACCGGCCATCTCGGTTGCCTTTCCTGCTTCTCCTACCTCAAATGCCCCGGGGGCAGGAGACTCCAGCGTAGGAATGACCAGAGAGGAGCCGTGAAGCCAGTTTGGGGCGACGTGGAGCTGGCCTCCAGGAAGCGCACGGCGTCGGCGACGACGTAGCCGTCGGCGTCGTCGCTGATCACGACGCTGCCCGCCGTCCCGGCAGCAAAGTCATAGGTTCCCAGGCTGTACCAGACCCCTCCCCCTCCGATAGGCCCGCGTACATTGACCCGCACGGTCGTCTCCCCGCCCAGGTGATGAACCGTGTAGGGAGCGTTGGTCGCACCGGTGGGAGCGGTGCCCCACCAGATGAAGACCTCGTAGCGGGCCGCCTTGGGAAGGTCCGGGACAAATGTGGCCCACTCGCCACCCGTCCCGGCCTCGTCGTAGCGAAAGTCAGCTCCATAGTGGGGATGGATGGAGCCGGAGTAGGTGAGCCAGGAACCAATCACCGAAAACCCAGGATCTGTGTTGTCCACGATCACGTCGGCCGGGGTCGGCGTGGGGGTCGGGGTCGGCGTCGCACTCGCCGTCGGCGTCGGTGTGTCGGTCGGCGTGGCCGTGGCGGTTGGTGTGTCAGTCGGTGTGGGCGTCGCCATCGGTGTGTCTGTCGGCGTGCTCGTCGGTGTCAGCGTGTCGGGGGGCGTGGCCGTCGGCGTCAGTGTGTCGATCGGGGTTGCTGTCGGCGTCAGTGTCTCGGTTGCAATCGCTGTTGGCGTGTCGGTTGCGGTCGCCGTAGGTGTCGGTGTATTGGTGGGCGTCGCCGTCGGTGTCTCGGTTGCCGTCGCCATTGGCGTTGGCGTGTCAGTCGGCGTGAGCGTCGCCGTCGGTATGTCTGTCGGGGTCGCCGTCGGCGTCGGGGTGTTGGTAGACGTGGCCGTTGGTGTAGGAGTCAAAGTCGCCGTTGGCGTAGCCCCATATATGACAACACCATGGAGAGTTGGGGTTTCATCGGCATATATTTGTAATAGATGGCTACCTTGTGATAAATTCCGCCTTATTACAAGAAGTCGTGCTTCTCCGTAGAGCTCATCACCATCGAAAGATCCATGAGTATCCCATCCAAAATCCTCTCCATCTACAACTATTCGAACATCATCGTCGTCAGAACGATAATTATCGTTGGCAGTAGCAGAAACTGCAATAGCTACCTCTTCCTCCCCAGAAGTGGTAAATTCGTACTCCTTCCAAAGATAATTATTACCGCCAGGAGCTTGCTCATTGAGCATATCCTCCAAGATAATATCTCCATTTTCAACTCCGAGAACAGTAACATCATAGAGAAGGGGAGTGATGTCACCATAAATCTGAACCGTATGCTGCCCGGGATTCTCATCTTTTACAAAAACAAGTGTTCCATTATTCCCTATTAAAGTATTACCATCAAAAGAATTGTCTGTATCCCATCCATAATCAATACCATCTATGACTATTTTAATATCATCGTCATCGCTCATATCATCGATGTATTGCTCGGCTCTGGCTGTTACCATTACTACTGTCTTTCCACCTGGGGAAGTATATTCATAACTTTTCCAGAGATACTGTGGCTGGCCAGAACCAATTTCATTAGGTAGTTCCCTTAGCAGAATCGTTCCTTCAGGGGGAATGCTTATTCCGGGCTCAACATCATAAATTTCCATAAAATCTACAACATGAGAACTTGTTCCCGACCATCCTCGAAAATAGTAATTGGAAGGATCCGCCACCTCATAATTCAAGTTATCATTCCATGTTCGTGCTCCCATAATTCGGTTTGGTATTTCTGAGGTTGTCTGGAATACGAGATTTCCGCCAACGAAAAATTCAACTCTGTCTTCGGTCTTTTTAATTTCGTATGTATGCCATTCCTGGTTATTAACGATACCTTCCAAATTAAACATTTGCATTGTACTTACTGGACCATTGATAGTAGCTGCTGCCCAAAAATTGTTAATTGGTTCTCCTGTAGGATCGTTTTGTTCCATGAACCACGCAGCCCAGTTTATCCCATCAGTCCAATCACGCTGTAACCATAATCCCCATCCGTGTGTACCGGGCATCAGTGGGGTGAGGGCTTTAATCCTTGCTCTAAAGGTGAAGTTTAGATAATGACCTGGATTCTCACCAATCCCGCAATTGCTTCCTTCACTAGAGCTTGGATTAGATAACAATATTTTCGCATATCCGTTCATTATCTCAGCTTCATCCGCCACTCCTGCGGAATGGAAAAACCATAAATCTTTTCGATCGAGAAAATCATCCCTTTTATCAGCATACGCTAAATTGCAGTAAAAGGCTATTAATATCAATACTACCAATAGTGACATTATAATCCTTTTTTTCATTATACACTCCTCCTATACCTATAATTGAGCCATGAACTAACCTGGATTATTTGCAAAGATTGAATTTAAGCTTAAAATCACACAACTGTAACGCCTTTTTAGCTGCGTCACAGGCTTCAGTGAGGTAGTCAAGCACGTTGCGGTGCTGCTGCCCGACGTAAACGGCGACGGGAGTGTTCAAATCACAGCAACATCACCTCGTACAGCGCCCGGCCTGTCTCCACGGCGCCATAATCGGGCAGGTCAAGGCGATAATCGGCCTCCCAGCGCAGGTAAGAGCCCTTGCCCAACAGCCAGGCAGCCAGCCGGCCAACGAGGGGCTTTCCCTGGGCCAGGTAAAAGATGATCTCGGCTGCTCTCCGCAGGTGGCGTTGGCGGGCCAGAGGCAAGTGTGGTACAGCGAAATCGAGGGCCTCCATCGTCCGACAAGCCGTCAGCGTCAGTTCCACCGTCGGCCCTTCCACCGTCGTCAGGCGCAACCGACGGAAGTAGCCTGCACCAGTACGTGGCTCCTGCGCCGGTTCCTCACCGTGAATGTGAATGCGGCCGGTCGCCAGCAGTATCTCGTCGTCCCGGGCCAGCATGAACGGCGTGACGTGGGCCGGCGATGTCCCCCGCCCGACGATATCGCCGAAAATGAGTACCCAGTCGCCCGCCAGCACCCGACCCCATGTCCAATGGCTGAAGGCAGCGGGCAGATACAGATTACCCCAATTGTGATCGTGATAGCCGCTGCCGACCACTGCCCGCCGCTGGCCTGCGACGGTCAACATTCCCTCGACGCGGGCACGTGGCAGCGGCACAGCCCAATCGAAGTGATGCCCGCTGGCTGGGTCAGCGAAAAGATGGCCGGTGCCCGCCTTCCAGCCCGGCAACTGCGGCCAGAAGGTCAGTTCAGCCGCCAACGATCCCTGGCGCAGGCTAAGCCGGTAGCGATCCCCCTCGTCAGTAGCCAGGCAATCACCGATCTTTACCCAGCAGCGATCCGGCGCGGCACGGTACGCAGTCCGATCGAAGCGGCCATTAGCGATGACGGGAGGGCCCTCTGGCGGATAGTAGCGCAAGTCCAGCGTCGGCTTGTGATCAATAGTATTATACAACGACGAGTGTAAAGTCGTAACTAGATACGAGCCATCCTCGAAGGCAGCGTCAAAGTACCACCACTCGAAAAAGTTGGGCTCCGGCCGGTAGTGGTCACCATCCTCGGCCGGATCGAAGGGTGCGAACTCCCTTCTGTCTGGGAAGAGTTGGCGATAGGCAGCGATGGGGTAGCGGCTCACGTCACTTCCTCTAGCAGTCGGACGAAGCCTGCGGATCCATCCACATGAACAAGTTGACCGGTGCGAATGCAGCGCGTCGCGTCGGCGACGTTGAGCACGGCAGGCAGGCCATACTCCCGGGCGATGATCGCGCCGTGGGACAACGTGCCGCCAATCTCGGTGACCAGAGCGCCCGCCGAAAGGAGCAGGGGCGCCCACCCAGGGCTGGTGGCCGGCGCAATCAATACCTCGCCCGGTTCCAGGCCAGCGCCATCTGCTGGAGTGTGCAGGACGCGAGCCTGCCCGATGTATGAGCCAGGACTGGCGGCCAATCCGCGCAGCAACTGGCCGCCGTCGCTGCCGGGCGCGACGGACGGCGCTACCGGACGCAGGCGACCGTCGGTCAGTTGGTCGAAAGACGAGGGCGGCACGGCCCTTCGGTCAGCCTCCCACGCCTGGCGACGCTCGGCTACACGCTCCCGGCCCTCACCAGACGCCAGCCTCCCCTCGACCAGGGCCGCGACCCCGTCAGCGGTCAGGAAAAAGATATCCTTTGCACATGTCAACTGCCCGGCCGCAACGAGATGCGCCGCCAAGGCAAGGTAGAGATCGCGCAGGTGACTATGGGCGATGACGAAATGGTACTTGAGATTCTCGCGGGCAACGGTGAAGATCTGCGCCTGATGCAACAGGCGGCAGAAAAGCCAGCGTTTCAGCGGACCTAGCCGATTTTCGATCCGGGCGATGGCCGCCAGACGAGCAGTGGACGGATCGGCAACAGGCCTCTCCGCACCGGCGCGCACCTGCGCCTGGAGCGCACTCAGGATGATCGCCGGGGAATCGCACCAGCGAGGCGTGGCCAACTCGAACTCTTGTGCCGCGCTGTGGCCGTGCTTGGCCAGGAAAGCCTCGATCCGGGCCCACATCGCCTGTCCCGCCTCCGTCTCGGCCAGCCGGGCCGGGAGCGCTTCAGGGGTCGTCGTCAGCACCAGGGCACGCAGATTGTCATCCTGGCAAGTCTGTTGGGCCAGAGCGGCCAAGGCCTGACCGGCCTCGGCGCTACGCACCCCCGTGAGTCCAGTCGTCAGAGCAGCCACGGTGGTCATCCCGTCACCCCAACGGGCCAGCAGTTTGTCCAGCGTCTGGTAGAGCAAGTCACCCATCACGGTCATGGCCAAGTGAACCTCCATCGCCGCAGCGCCCAGGCGGCGCCAATCGGCCAACCGGTCCAGTACGTCGGCCGGGGTCAGAGCCGCCAGGTTCAGCCCCTCCTCAGAGCGGCGCCACTCCAGGATCGCTCCGATGGCTCTCTCGCTCTCCCCTGGCAGGCGGCGCAGCAACAGGAATGCTCGCAGGGCCGTCAGTGCCAGCCGGGGAATGGCTTGCCAACTGGTGCGCGAGAAGTAGAAGTGGCCCAATATCGCCTGGAAGAAGGTCTGGTTGAAGTAGACCCGGCCGTAGAAGCGGCCAAACAGGTCAGCGGCTGAGTAATCGCCCACGCCCAGGCGGCGCAACACGCCCGTGAAAGAACGGTTGCCCAGGGGGTCAAGCACCGACCAACTGAGCGGCGTGACCGGATCCGGTATCACCTCTCCGACGTTGTCGCGGGTCCAGCGGGTAACAACCTCGCAGAAACCAGGTTTTTCAGAAAAAACCTGGTTTCTTGAAGCGGTGGTGATCGGCCGTGCCTGAAGAAGGTGCACGCGCCCGGCATCGCCCAGCGCCCACTCCACGTCCTGGGGCTGACCCGCCCAGGACTCCACCTCCTGCGCCAGGCGGACGACAGCCGCCAACCGGGCAACATCGAGCACCCCATCCCCGGAATCTGGATAGGGACTTCCCCGCTGGATGACGTAGCGGTATAACGTGGCCCGACCGCTTACCAGCGCCTCGCCCCCCCCGGCGACGGCCTCGACGACGACCACGTCACGACGGCCGCTGAGGGGGTCGAGGGTAAAGGCAACGCCAGCCTGAACAGCAGGCACCATCCTCTGCACGACGACGGCCATTGCCGGCGCGTCGCCCTTAAAACCCAGGCAGCGGCGATAGGCCAGCGCCCGCTCGCTCCAGAGAGAGACCCAGCAGCGGCGCACCGCCGCCAGCAGTGCGTCGGAGCCGACGATGCCCAAGGAGGTCTCATACTGGCCAGCGAAGGAAGCGGCCTCATCGTCTTCGGCGAGGGCCGAGGAGCGGACCGCCACCTCGTCCGCCCCCAGCGCCAGGTAAGCATCGCGGATGGCAGCGGCGATGGCGGGTGGCATTTTCACCTCCTCGAAGGCTGGCCTCATACGTGCCGAGGCTGCCGCCGGGTCGTCATCTGCCAGAGCGGCGGCGACGAGGGTGTCCAGGCCGTTGGCGGTGACGAAGGCACGGTAGGCATCGGTCGCAACAATGAAGCCCGGTGGTACGGGAAACCCCGCCTGACAGAGCCGGGCGAGTGCGTAGCCCTTGCCACCTGCCTGGTTGCGCCGGGCCTCCTCAATCTCATCAAAATGCAAGATGAACTCAGCCATCAGGTTCGCCCCCCCCGCTCCCACTGATCCCAAGAGCAATCGCTTGCGCGGCTTCAACGCCGGGTAGGCCAACAGACGCAGTTTCTGCCTGCGGCTCAATTGGCCGCCCAGGAACAGGACTTGCATCACTTTGGGGTAGAAATTCCCATCAAGCCAGCTGAAGGGCAGGAGTGCGCGGGTGAGACGCGACTGGAAGCGAATCGTTCGATAGCGGAAGGTCGCCTGCCAGCGGCTCTGGTAGCGCGATAGAAAGGCCGCCGAGAGATCACCCACTGCCAGCGCCTCACACGCCACCTGGCCAGCGAGCCGACCACCTGCCACGGCATTTGCGATACCTGCTTCGGTCAGCGCTTCTACCATCCCTGCCGCATCTCCAACGGCCAACATCGAATCATCGTAGATACGCGCCGCCGGGACAACCGGAATGTGAGCACCAGCGCGGCGGACAATCGGCCGTTCGCGCAGGTCGGGCCGACTCTCAATGAAGGCTTGCAGTCGTGCCTCCAGATGACGGCTGCCCCGCCGCGAGGGCAGGATGGTGATGCCGACGTTGAGCAGATCGCGCTTAGGGAAGACCCAGGCATAACCCCACGGGCTGAAGCAAGCTCCGAAGTGAACTTCATAGTGATCCAACAGCGTGTTCGGCCAGGCAAGTTCGTAAATCAGGCCCACTGCAGCAGTGGTTGGCGCACGGACAAAGCCCAGGTTTCCAGAACGCGGGGCCAGCGTGTTCGGCCCGTCGGCAAAGACGACCAAGCGGGTACGATGGGTGATCTGGCGATGATCCGTCAAGTCGGTGACAGTCACCATCACCCGCCCGGTTGCCTCGCGGACGACAGCACGGGCCCAGGTCCGGGTAAGAAGTTCTGCGCCAGCGGCGACAGCCTGTTCGGCCAACCAGCAGTCCAGATCACGCCGAAGGGTAGTGACGTGAGGGGTAATGAGCGTGGTGACGCCCCAGGGGAAGTAGTGCTCGCGGCGCACCATCCGCTTGTGGATCAGGTCGTTCGGCAGGCCCATCTCCTCCACGTCCGCGCCCTCAATGCCTCCGCCGCAGACATTGCGCTGGCCAGGATACGCACCGCGTTCCAGCAGGGCGACGCGCCAGCCCCCCCGGGCAATCTCGCAAGCGGCCGACGAGCCGGCCGGCCCAGCGCCAATGACGATGACGTCGAACATCACACCTTCTCCCGCTGTCCCAGGCGGGCCAGCAGTGTCCGCATAGGCCAGCTCCCCGCCCAGCGACCAGGATCGTACAACCTGTACAGCAAGACCAGCCCCAAGGTGAAGATGAGATTAGGCCAATAGTAGATCGTCAGCCAGATGGCTAAGTAGAGGGGGAGAACGACCGTCGGGAAGGGATGGTGGATCAGGTGCAGCAGGTCGCGTGGGGGACCTTCAGGGGATTCATCGTAAGGGTCCACCCACTCGTCACGTTCCAACCGCACCCAGGCACGCCCCAGGGTGAACGACAGCAGCACCAGGTAGGCCATCAGCAGTGGCCAGGCGGGAGCGACCGACCAGCCCCCCAGATGGACAGACGGCACGTCTACTACCAAGACGATGAGAACAACCCCCAGCAGGAGCGCCTCCAGTTCCAAGCTGAGGCCGTAGATGCGGGTCATGGCCGCGTGGCCCAGGCGGACAGCGAAGGTGGTCGCACCAGCGGCTTCATCCCGCTCCCGGTCACGCATCTGGTGGCCCACGTCGGAGCAGATGCCCCGCAGGGTGATGTAGGCGATGAAAGCCAGCGCTCCCCACGTGCGCAGGTGACCCAGGGCAGCAAAGGCCATCGCAGCGGGTAGTGGCTGCTGCGCAGCGATGGTGGCGACCAAGCCCAATACACCGCGCTCCTTGAGACGCACCGGCGGCAGGGAATAGAAGGTCGCCACCAGCGCCCAGACGATCCACAAGGGCAGGAAATTGGGCCGGCGGGCGAAGGGCAGGCCGCACGCCACCATCACGCCAAAGACCGCCACCACCACCTGCGACGCTTTTGTGCGGCTCATCCCGTGAAATGCGTTTGGTTTGCCGGCCAGCCGGTCGAGTTCGACGTCGGCCAGGTCATTGATCAGATAGCCATAGGCCGTTAAGGTCATACTGAGGACAAGGAACACTCCCATGTCGCGGACGTAGTCCATGCTGAACCACTGACGCGCCAGACCGACGTAGAACAGCGCCGCCACGTTCTGCCAGACCGAGTTGTAGCGGATCAGACCCCAGTGACGCCAGGCAAGAAGACGCACAAGTTTCTTAATTGACATCCATCCCCTCTTGACGACTTCCACTTGGGTAGATGAGCTCGGAGTGTACCCAGCGTCAGTCTATATAGCCCAGCCCCCTCAACCGTTCCTTTAGGACCTGCTCTTCCTCTTCAGGCAGCGCCGCCGAGGCGGTATCCCTTTTGGAGAGCTCAAGATCCTGATAGCGGACCTCCCTATCCATCTCAGATCCCTCCTCAAACAGCTCCCCCAACACCCTGCCATCCATGCCAACAGGAACATCAATATCCATGATGTGAAGAATAGTCGGAGCCAGGTCGAGAATTTCGGCGCCGGTGATACATCGCCCCTGGGCAATACCCAGGCCGTAGGCGGCCAAGATGCCATCTCTGGCAAAGTTGTGGCTGGCCATCTTTGGTGAGGGTGACGCACGGAGGAAGACCTTTCCCACTATAGCGCACTTGGGCACGTATCCATTGGTGGCCAGAAAAACAATGTCTGGAATCTCATTCAGATACTTGCCCGCGTATAGCTCTTCCCTGCGCCAAACACCTTTAATCACCCTCTCGCCGCGCCCATCCTGGAGCACCCTCAGCTTCCCTGTGATCTCGGTTATGATGCGGTCGTACGTCCCTGGTGCGACATTCTCGGTCAGAATCCGGATGCCCCAATCCTGGTCGAGAAAGGCGATGCTCCTTTTCCAATCCACGCCGGGCAGACTGCGGTAGAAGTTGTGAGCGAGACGAGATTGAGTGGCCGGTCTTGCTGCTGTCTGTTTACGCCCTCCGATTAGCAGCTTCCAAAGTGACAACAAGCGCTTGCTCGACGTAAGCTTGCTGGCCAAGGAGTAAGCCCAGGGCCAGACCCAGTTCCCCAGCCTGCCACCTTTCATTTTGAGATAGCCTTGCTGCATTAGCCAGGTGTTGGTGTGAAGTGCCTTGTCGTAAAAACCATTGAACCCATGGTCGGACATGATCAGCAGAACGTGATCCGGCAAGGAAACCAACATGTCGGCCAGAACTCTGTCCACCTCCTGGAAAAAATCCAGCATTAGGGTTGGTTTGCCCCAGCAAAAGTGTTGAATAACATCAGTCTGGCTGATCCAGAGCAACAGGAAGTCAAAGTCACCCTCCAAAGCGAGTTCTTTGAAAATCCAGTAGCGTCGCTGGAGAAGCGTTTTGAGTTTCTCAACTGCCGACCGGTCACCGTCTCGAAGGCCAGTCCAAATCGCTTTTAGTTTGCTTTTTCCGATGTGGAAACCCTGGGTTTTGGCTCGCACCGCTTTAGGGTACGTGTACTCGGAGTCCTTGCATGGACAGACCCCAGATACCATAACGCCATTGATCGCCTGCGGGGGGTAGATGGTGCTCAAGTTCACGATGCAGGATTTGTACTCGAACTCTCCCAGCACATCCCAAATGGCTTTGTACTTGATGTCCTGCGACTTCACAAGAGTTCCGTCCGACATGGTGAAATCAAAAACGCCCAGAGCACCAGGGTTCTTTCCAGTGTAAAAGGCGGGAAGTGCGGGGCTGGTGCGACAAGGTATTGTGCTCAACAGGGTACCATAGGCACCCTGCCGCACCAGTCTGGCAAGAGTGGGTAGATGCCCCTTCTCGATCCACGGATCCAGTAACCGCCACGATGCTCCGTCCAACCCGACTACGAGTACTTTTCTCACGTCAACATCTCCTAACGTTCGAGTTCGGCTGATCACGCAGGGCACAGAACCTAGCGCTATAAGTAGCCGCGTGACTAAGGCAACATATCCTTCCCCAGGATAAGCGGCAAATACACATGGGCTGCCGGCATCCGAACTGTCAAGATGGCAGTGTCACTCTCCCTCCTATGGGTACAGGTACCGGCCGCGGTCCAAGTGCCGGTCACGGTCCAGGTACCGGTCACCTCGGTAGTGTAAACGTTGCCCTTCCAGTGACCACCAGCACCCTGTTCAATCATGTAAACGCCGGAGGCAGTGACATCCCAGTCGTTACCGTAGGCGTCGTAGGCGGTCAACGTATAAGAAATCGACTGCCCTGCCATACGTATAGCTGCGGCAGGCACCAAGTCCACATAGTCCAGGAGGGCGTGGTCCACCGTTAGTGTAGCGGTGTCAACCTCGCTGCCGTAGGCCCCAGTCACTATCCATGTGCCTGCTACCTCAGATGTGTACACGTTGCCGCTCCATGCGCCGCCCGCAGGGAGTGAGATAATGAATGTCGTCAACGTCGCCACGTCACCCAGACTGTTGTGTTGAGCGTCAAACGCCTCTGACGTATAGGTCTGCGCCTCCCCAGCCATGATGATAGCGGAGGTGGGTGAGATGACAATATGATTCAGATCTGCCAACAATACTGTCAGCATTGCTGTGTCACTCTCGCCGCCATAGCTCCCGGTGACAACCCAAGTACCGGCCACTTCGGTAGTGTAAATATTGCCCGTCCAGTCGCCGCCAGCGGCCTGCTCGATCGTGTAAGTGCCGGAGATGGTGACATCCCAGTCGTTGCTGTAAGTATCGTAGGCAGTCAACGTGTAGGAGATAGACTGCCCTGCCATCTGCATAGCCGTGGCCGGCGTCAGGTCCACGTAGTCCAGAGGAGCACGGTTCACAGTCAGCGTAGCGGTGTCAACCTCGCCGCCGTATGTCGCCGTCACTGTCCACGTGCCTGCCAGTTCAGTGGTGTAGACATTCCCCACCCAGTCACCGCCAGCGTCAGGAGTAACGGTGTAAACACCGTCAGCTGTCACATCCCAGTCGTTGTCGTAGATATCGTAAGCGATGAGGGTGTAGGATATGGTCCGCCCTGCCATGCGCGTGGCCAAGTCAGGAGCAAGCACAACGCGGTCGAGCGAACCGTGTGATTGCCCTTCACTTAGGACAAAGGTGCGGGAGCTACGCGCTGGCAAGGTAGCGTTAAAGACCAGGGGGGACCCACTGACCGTCGTCGTCAGTACCGGGGTTGAGCCGACCAGGTTGTCGTAGACACGTAACGTCGCCTCCTGCCAGGGAAAATTGTAGACTGCGAAGGACCGGTCGGCCAGTGTTGTACCTCCTCGGTTGACTACCCAGAAGGTTACTTGGACCTCGTCGGTGACGACCCGACGTGCCGTCAGGACGTCCACCCCAGAAGGAGCGGTGTGAGAGATGATCTCGCCGCCGCCCACAAGGTGAAAGAAGTTGGCGTAGACCCAGTACGCGGGTTTGCGCTCCCAGTCCCCACGCCAGTCCCTAAAGAGGCCCATGCTGTTGTAAGGTTCACCCGCCAGCGGCCACTCGCTGATAGGATGTTGCAGCGGCGCGATGCCCGCCTCCCACAAGGTTGCCAGAGCCCAGCTATGCCACAGAGCCCCATCAATACCCTCACTCTGATACTGCCGACTACCATACTCGTCCAGGTAGATCGGCAAGCCAAAGGGGGCCAGCGCTGCCGCCCGACTCAGAACCGCGTTCAGGTTATATCCTGAAGGCGAATAGTAATGGTATGTTAGCCCATCCAGATAGGCTCCCTCTGGGTAGTTATTCAGTAGGTCGCGCACAATGCTCGTACCGAGGCACTCGGCCAGACCTATGAAGGGGATCTCGGCATTGACAGACTGGATCGCCTCGTGGGTGACACGAACGACGGCGGCGATGTCATCCATTGTCCAATCCTGCCAAAAACATGCCACCACCGGATCGACGCCGCAGCCCAGGTCTGGCTCATTCATCGCCTCAACCATGATCCGCTCCGGCGGAAAATCCAGCGTCTCGACCAGGTAGCGCAGCACAGCCTCAATGAACTCACGGTATTCAGCCAGGTCGTTAGGCGGGTGGGGAGCGACGTCGAATGGAAATGGGGATCCGGGATGAGGAGAGTTATCGCTTAGCCAGGGTGCCAGATACGCAAAGTAAATCAAGATGTTCAGGGTCGGTTGATCACGCAGGGCCTGGAACCAGGCTTGATAAGTGACCGTGCGACTGATACTTGACACGTTGATGGGTGTATCCAGCAAAAAACCGTCCCAGTTGATCACATTGGGGTCGCCGTTGTCGTTTACAGGCTCGACTATCGCCTGAGAGATGGGCACACGCACCAGCGAAGGCCCCAGTTCAGCCCAGCGTGACGACCACAGCGCGGCCTCCTCATCGGTCCACCAGAGATTGGTTCCGTAGGCTGGTGGCGGTTGGGCAACCACGGCGTCAAAGTCGGCTACAAAGTCGTAATTGGTCTGAACAGCGGGCACCTCAGCGATGCACGCCGCCAGTGCCAAAATTGAGGTCACAATAATTGCTGCTTGCTTCATGCTCGGCTGGTCCTATCTAGTGATCCCGACTGACCACAAAGTCTGCCAGTGATCGAATCATTCCAAGAGCGGACATACCCTGGTGGTCTCACATGCCCTCTTCAGACAAACACCCCCTGTTAAGTTCAAGGTGCAACCCGGATGGTCAGCCGATCAGGGGGTGCAATGATCTTGATAAACCCATGAGGATCGGGTGAAACCATCACTCTTTCTATAACGACTTCAGGACTGCTTTTCAGATTGGGGACCCAATGATACTTCAATACGATCTCGGAGCCTTGCAAATCCCACAACTCAATTTGATGATTGCGGACAGTCAACTGGCCCATCCCTTCCAGGAAGTGGTTGCCGGGTATCTTGACCAGGTAGATTCGGGCAAAACTTAACTCTTCAATAGGTTCAACTAGGTCTGGTCGGGCGTCGAAGAAGGTTCGGCTCGCCTGGGAGTGGACAATTACCCAATGGATATTGTAGAGGTCAAAGTAGTCAGCCATCTGAGAAGTTGTCATCGTCTCAATGGGATGACCGAAAGGGCGCCCGTCCACAAAGTCGACGGGTCCGCCCCACGGAAATGGGCCTCCAATGAAGGCTCGTTGGCTGGTATAAGCCAGGTATCCTGCTGACGCATTGTGTTCAACCAGCCAGGAACGAGAGTCCTCAAACAGGATCCGCCCTTCCCTAGTGGTGTTGGCCTGCAGCCAGTTGACCAGCTTTTCTGCTTCCTGGCTGGGTGGCTGGATCAGGGTGATAGGTTCCTGGGCGAAGACTCTGACGTGTTGAGGAGGGATTACGGGCCATATACTGAGTGCTAGAAGAACGACGCCAGCACCCAGTATATGGCGGTGTCGTGACCTGCTCCGTATCACGTTGTACACATAGTGGCCTCCTACTGCTGTGGGAATCGCCAGCCACAAGTAGGCGACAGGGACGTTGCGAGCTGGCTGCAATACGGCAAATGTTGTGCCCCAGTACCCAAGAAACAGTAGTACCGCTGGCAGGATGGAAAAGAGCAGGATCAACACTAACTTCCGCCGACGCCACCAAGCATACACACCCACTACCATACCGACCAGGAACAGCCGGTGTAATGGCGTCTCGATGAGCATACCGACGAAGAGAAAGGCTACCGCTGTGATCAGAAAAAGCCACGCCACCTTCTGCTCGCGTCGCCAGAGAAATGCACTCACCAAAACTGCACCAGCGCACGCCAGTAATAGCGGTAGCTTGGCTTGTATACTGCTGACCATATCCAGGTGCAACGCGCTCGACCCATGCGGCTGCGAGTAAAGCAGATGCCCGCTGATCTTGACAAACCACTTCCTGACTGCCAAAAGCGGCCCCATCCAGGGCCATTGCGCCACTACGGCGATACTGCCCAGTAGAAACAACGCACCATGCTGCCTCAAGGCGAGCCGTCGGAACCGGGTTAAATAGACAACCGCGCAGCCGGTAACCAGAAAGATGACCGACAGGGCATGCACCCAACAACAAACGGCAGCAGCCAGCCCAAATACGATCCCATGGCACCAGCGCCCATCCCGGACGTAGGCGCACAGCGCGGCTATGCTGAACATGGCTAGCGGCACGCTGACCAGGAAAGAGATCAGGCCAAAGTAGAAGAACCAGTAAAGAGTCGAAGTCCACCAGTAGGTCATGGCCACAATTGTAGCTACTAGTGCCTGTGAAGGCGACAGCCCAAACCAGCGACAGGCCCGGTAGATCAATAGCGGCGTCAGTACCACCCACAGCACTACATACAGGTTGAAAGCAAGTGCGGTTGGTACAGAAAGGTATAACAGCAGATGAACGAACCACGTCCACCCTTTGGAGCCCAAATTGGATATGATTCCGAGTGGATAACCGGCGAAAAAGAGGTCGCTATAGCCCCAGGAACCACCCTGCGTCCTCATGAGGTCGCTGATTTCGGCGACCTGTGAATAGTGGTAGGAGTAGTCCCAACGCATGAACGGCCAATCGGTCAGTCTGGTGATCGGCAAGATCGCTGCAACCCATAACAGATACAGTCCCAAAAGCAAACCCTGTACTGCTAGCAGTCTGCGGATCTTGGTGATGGTGGGTTTGGTTTGTGTTGGGATATCACACACCAAAGCAGTAACTGATTTACTCATCGCTCGCTCATTTTTTGGCGAGTTTCTCAAATTAACAACCTCCATATGTAGGGGGAAAGGGTCTCCCTCGAGATTCTTCGCTCACTCTACTGCGACACACTCTGCTCGACGGTGAGAGGGGACAGTGATTCCCGCAGGGGATCGTCCCACGCCCCGGCGACGAAACCGATGGACCAGGCGTACAACCCCAGCAATAAGAACGGCAACGCGGGCCAGTGCTGCCGGATGACCCCTGGTCGCCAACTGGCAAAGTGGCTCACGGTGCGCAAGAACTTGACCAGAGGCAAGAAAGGAATCGCCAGCAGCGCCAACAGCGGCGATCGAGCCAGGAAGGCTCCTTCCTCGCCGGTTAATTCCAGCACTTGAGCGGTAATATGTCCAATGCGGCGCTGGTGTTGCAGATAGGGCCGCCACTCGGCTCGATGGATGTGTTTCACCTGAATGTCTGGCTCGAACCAGATGGGGACGCCTTGCTGTTCCAGTCGCCAATGAAAAAGCAGATCTTCCTGTGGATAAAACGATGTGGGAAACCCACCAAAGCGGGAAAAAATCGAGCGCTGGTACGAGATGTTGCAGGTAGGCAGGTGACGCATCAGGCGAGGTTTGCCGACGGCGATGAACTCGCGGAACTCGCCCAAGAAACTGGCCCAGGCCAGAATCTTCTCCGGATTGCCGTTCTCTATGCCGCCGCCTACGATAGGGTGGCCTGCCCGTTGCGCGGCGACCATCCGCTGCAACCATTCGGTGGGGGCGACGCAGTCAGCATCCAGGCAGGCAATGATCTCTCCACACGCGCGGGCAATGGCCAGGTTGCGGGCGGTGCCGGGGTCAGTTTTCTTCTCGCGGTGAATGAGGTGCACCTGGGGAAACTCTTGCGCGATGATCGCTGGCGTTTCGTCGCTAGAACTATCTACCACGAACACTTCATAGGGTTCATCAAAGTCTTGGGCCACGATCGAGGAAAGGGTAGCCTGGATGGTAGCAGCGGCGTCGTAAGACGGAATGATTACAGTGACCACAGATGCAGGCTCTTGAGCATCGGCGGACGCCTGAACTTGCAGGGTGGGAAAGATGTGTTGCGTCAGTTGGGTCACCTCGTGACGGCAATTCGGGCAGACCAATCGAGGTGCCAAGAAACGCGTCCCACAATGTGCGCAGGAGTGACCGATCATGGCATAGCGTTCCTGGTTGTAGCGCCAATATCCTGGTAGGGTCACAATTGCCCTCGCTTTCCTGGTACTACGACATTATTTTGACATAACGACTTGAAAGAAATCCATTTTCTCCTGCCCTGGGGCTGCTCTGGTTGGTAAATCGGCTCTGCAACGCTGGCGGATTGAGGTTGCAAGCGCCAGAAAACGGGTTTCTGGAACAAAGCCACGTTGTAGTACTAGGCAGACAGGCCGCCATCTCCTGGCATTATGACTGAAAAAAGCAGGGTTTCCGTGTGTAATTGGTTAGAAAGCGGTTAGAATTGCTATGTCAGGACAGGATGCCGGCCTGGCGGGCCCAGGCCACGGTCAATGCCAGGCCCTCAGGGTAGTCTACAGTAGGGTGATAACCCAGCTCTTGCTCCGCGCGGCGGCCATTGAATCCCCGATTGATCGTCAGCGTATCAATCTTGTCCCGGGTGAGGAACGGTTCATCACCTAAAACCCGGAGGCCTAATCTGCGATGGAGAGTGTACACAGTTTCCATCATCCGGGCAGCAGCTTTGGCGGACATGAGAGGGATGTGCCAGCGAGGCGTCGGGCGTCCCAATAAGACACAGGCCTGGACAATTAACTCTCTCATGGTAATGGGGCGGCTGCCGGGGATGATGTAGACTCGGCCGAGCGACTGATCACCTTCGCCAGCCAGGATGATCCCTCGCACAGTGTCGGTGACGTAGGCCAGATGGACGTGGTTGCGACCGTTTCCCACCGGCACGAAACGGCCTGTCGCCAGCAAGGTGAGGAGTTTAGTCACCATGCCGTATTCGTCGCCGGGGCCGTAGGTGATAACCGGGCGAACGACGGTGGCCACCAGCCGGTCTCTCCGGGCGCAATCCAGCGTCAACTGCTCGGCCAGGGCTTTGGTGTGGTGATAGTTGAACTTGCCGTCGTTTGTGCGATAGGGGTAGCTCTCGTCAATGTCCAGTGTGCCGGGATAGCCCAGCACACCCACCGAGCTACAGTAGACAAAGCGCGCACCTTGGTCCGCAGCAGCGCCCAGAAGGTGGCGTGTCCCTTGGACGTTAACAGCGTAATAGTCTTGGAAAGGCTGTCCCCAGCGGTCGCGGATGGCCGCCAGGTGATAGACCTGGTCTACGCCCTCAACGGCCCGGCGCAACGAGGCGGCGTCGGTAAGATCTCCCACAAAAGGCATTGGCCCGTTGAAGCTGTTTTGAGCGGACGACGTTCGAACCAATACTCGGACCTGGTGTCCCTGAGCGATCAGGGCGTGTGCCAGGTATCGGCCGATAAAACCGGACGCGCCGGTGACCAGAACTTTCATGGCCGCCCTTTCGCTTCCCCGATATGATGGGGCCCCGGCCACCAAGCCGGGACCTTGCAGGATTTGCCTCGTGGATTGCACGCTGCCTCAACAAGATAGACGACGAGGTAGCAGCAGATACGGGCCTATACGGCCGGTTGATAGCCGATAAACGCTGATTCGAGCTACATCTTTTCCCCCAGGATGCCTACGTGATGCGCAAAGAGTTGCTTGACAATGGGCAGTCGGCTGTTCTCGATGAAGGAGAGGCGCTCCATACGGGCGTGGACTTCCGGGTAGCGCCAGGGATCAAAATAAGGCAAATCTTCGGCATCCCAACGGTAGCGATTTTCCGGTTTATCTTTGTTTGTCAGGGGCTTTAAGAACGGGAAAAAGTCCGCCATCATCTGGTTGATGTCCACAATGTCCGGCCACCAAGGGATATCTACCCACATGGGTTTGTGGACCTTTAAGCCGTGCTCTTCCAAGAGGCGTTGCCATGGTTTCGGCGCTAGCAGTTCCACCGGGCCGTGATCCCACGGCTCACCGGTGACCCGGTGATGCAAGCGGTGAAGCCAGAAGCCATAGTTTCGTCGGTTGGGCACAAAGATCAAGACGTAGCGCCGGGAAACACGGAGCATCTCTTTCAGAATCTCCGCAAAGTTGTCCAGGCGAGGGAGAACGTTAAAGCTCCAGACCAGATCAAAGCTATTGTCAGGAAAATCGAGGGCTGGTTCTGGAGAGACAGCAAAAGTGCCGCGCGACCGGCAACCTGTCGCACCCCAGGCACGTTCGGCCAGGTTGGTCATCTCTTGATCGGGCAACACGACATAGACTTGAGCACCGTGGCGGGCCAACACCAGGCTGTTGAGGCCCGCAATGCCCGTCATGCCATCGAAAGGCCCTTCCAGGACAGTGCGTATATCGAGTTCCCGGACCAACCGGGCCAAAAGTTTATTCAGCGCATGTCGCTCATAGGTTGTACCCAGGCCCGTATCGTAGTGAGTGATCTCGATGGTGCTCATGGCTCCCTCCTAGTCTTACGGTATCTCGATCAATTCTTTGGTGGTCTCAGCTACCGGCCAGATGAACGACTTGTGCCGCCGTACAGAGTAGTCCATGAAGCCTTTCAGGCGGACAGCCACTTCCAAGGCGATGACGGCCGGCCCCCAGACAAGATAGCGCCAATCGGCCTTCATCTCGGCGAAAAAGAGGGGCAGGATACGCCAGCCACTCATAGTAGACACGCGATAGCCCAGCATGTCACGCACGTAGAGGTGTCCGGCGTAAATGCGCCGTCGCTGCTTGAAAAGGTCGCATACCGTTTCCGGCCCTCGATTGTAGACGATAGCCTCGGGCACGTAGCGTAGCGCCAAGCCTTGACCCAGGATGAGCGGCTCGATGCTGGCCTCGTCCACGGCCGAATCGTAGGGAATCTGTCGAAAGATATTGCGGAAGGCGATGAGTTCCCCCATCTTGGGGCGGCGTAGCGAAACGCGGTGGTGCAGGTTCCACATCAGGTGGGCAGTAAAGCCCATGAACTGACGAGGGTCATTGGTGGGTATAGGACGCCCCCCTGTCATGCCGACGTTGGGATCGGCAAAGGGAGCCACGAGATTCTCAATGGTATCTGGGCTGGGCAAAGTATCGGCGCTTTCCAAGACGATGATCTCTTGCCGTGTCTGCTGCAGCAACAGGTTGATGGCCGAGGCTTTGCCCTCACGCCGCGACTGGGTGTAGAGCTTGATGCGGGGATCTAGTGCAACGTACTCACCGACAATCTTCTCGGTGGGGTCCGTGCAACCGCTCGCCACGACGACTATGTCGGCGATGGACACCGTTTCCAACCTTTGCCGCAGCAGCGCGTCCAGCAAGCGGCCGATGTTTGCTTCTTCGTTGTAAGCCATGATGGCAACACAGCATTTTAGCATCTGTGTATCCTTTGGAGGTTCGGTCACTCTGAGTGAGATGGACAACGATACCATTGCGATGTGATGCCACGCTCAGATGGAAGTTTTGTGGCTTCGAGATATAGCAGTTAAAATGAGTCTGGCTGGAATGGCTTGGACAACCCTTGCGAAGGTTTCAAAGAGCCATTGAAATGGACATTTGCTCGCTGACAGAGGCTATTTCGGCCAGAGCATCCCACTAACCTTCGCAAGGGTCAGGTTTCCAAGTTGTTTTAGCCGCACTCAAATGGTTTTGTAGCCGTTCAGGGGGGAGAAGTTGGCCCTCTATCCGCCAATCAGCATCCGCTGCCTACCGCTGTTTGACGACGAGTGGCAGAAAAGTCGCGTGCCTGGCAA
>Ga0114922_10001589_pt1 | contig 21603 bp, 17 predicted proteins | sample AartaG_FD_100975 | JGI IMG/M metagenome (GOLD analysis project Ga0114922, IMG submission 100975) | Deep subsurface microbial communities from Aarhus Bay to uncover new lineages of life (NeLLi) - Aarhus_00045 metaG | ecosystem: Environmental > Aquatic > Marine > Oceanic > Sediment | place...
TGTTTAAAAAATATTTCTGTTAAGTCTGCTTATCAGGAAATCGCCAAATTCCTGTGATGGAAAGTAGCTCTTGTAGGTATGTCAGACCCTCCTGGACACTTTGTGTTATTTTGTAAGCTACAAAAGGGAGGTAAAACATATGCAAAAAGAAGTCAGAGAGGCTATAATTAAAATAATCAACTCAAACATTTAATCACCTCATTGCATAACGATGCAAATCAGCCGCGAGTTTACGAATCGGTTGCATTTGCTTGGTTAGGTGTTTTGAGGGCGTTCATTCAATTCAGTATTTCCTCTTTTGTCCACTCTTAGTTAGTAAATAAATGGAACTAGCCCTCTAACCTTCTGGCAATAGGAGCGGTACTCTTCACCAAACGCTTCGGATAGCTGGGTTTCCTCTATGGAAAGAACACGTAAGACCAGTATGAGGTAGATGATAAACAGGGCAATTACGAAAAGCGACTGTACCATAAGCGCTAGGCCCAATGTCACAGATAACACACCGGCATTTAGTGGATTCCTCACCAAAGAGTATATACTCCAGGTAACCAGCGTGTCCTGGGAGCGTGGAGCAAAGCCGCCAGGCTGATAGATGTTGCGCAAAGCCAGGAAACCAAGTACGACCATTGCGGTACCGTAAATTATTAAAGCAATGCCAATAGCCTCTAACCCATAGATTAGCCAAGGTGGGGCTATAGCCAAGTTAGTCAGATCTAAGGTCTGATACCAACCTATAATCAGGGAAACAGCAATCAAAGGGATAAACAAAATGAGTATAGCTGTGTTGAAATAGTTTTCTGCCATGACTATACCTTGTCCTTCAGGTTTAAGCTGCAGAAATCTCTTGGTGCAGACCAGCATAGCCCCGCCCTGCAATGCTAACACTACGAATAAGAATATCCCAACTTCTTGCTCGCCTATAAGATGCATGAATATACTCCTTGTCACCTAACGTTTGAGGGTTTCCCCATTGTTTGGACAGAATATAGGCTTTTTTAAAGTGCATTGAGCCTGCGTATTTTGTTCTTGTTTTTGACATTTTAACTGTTTTAATCTTATTCCGCCATCCTTTTGGAAGATAAGCGGAAAAACGAAACTCTGAGAGCCCCTACAATCAACGATCTCAATCTTTCTCATGTTAAATCCTCGGCCCCTCGAACGGGACTGAACTACTCCCCAAAAACTGGACAATGCAATAAGGTGATATTTGACCTGCCATAACCTTGGAGGAGGTATGGTAAAATGGTCAATATGAGAAAAAGTTATGATGCGACATTTCGAGCCAAGGTGGCCTTGGCCGGGAAAACACATTTTGAGCTCTATTATGGAGTCTCAATGGCCCGGGATGCCGGATTTGATCAAAGGGTTTAACATGAATCGAACTGATATCGTGGTTTATATCGGCTCTCAGAGCCTCGTTTTTTTGACATGGTGGCAGGAACTGTGAAATCATTAAAAGCAGGTTCAAACTTCACCTTAAAGAAGGGCATTTCCTGTCCAGACAATGGGGAGGGGTTCATGAAACTCTAAAGTCCTGGATCAGGGACAAGGGTGATCTCTATTCTTTTTGAGCATCACAAAGCCATATTATTTGAGCTTCTCTCTTTCTTGTGGATTTTTCATTGACTTGACCGGAGTTGTGGTAGAAATTTCATAATAGAACTCATCTTCTTTCAGAGAAAAAACCGAGTTCAATTCATATTTTTCTTCTGTGGAGATAATCCCTGGAGCAAAAACCTCCGGCGTCATCCCTGGCGTTTTCTGGCCGATGTAGGGACCTTTAAAAACCGGGAAGTCATCCTGCTGCGCATAGCTCGTAAACATAAAAAACATGGATAATAATATTCCGAAAAACAGGATTTTTTGTTTCATGCCATCCTCCTTTAATTCAACATTTTTAGCCTGAGCTCTTCTATGATTTTTGCATCCACCCAGTAGATGTCGTCTTCTCCGGTTCTGCCACAGGTATAAAAAAGGAATCGGTTATCAAGTGTCACACAGTTAATACCTGAATCTCTGAATTCATACCCAAAATTTATTGGCACAGTCCAGGAGCCATCGACATTACGGAAAGAAATGTACATATCGTTATATTCCCCATATCCTCCAGGTCTATCAGAGCTGAAAATGAGATAACTTTCATCAGGGGAAATAAAGGAATCATAATCGCTGTATTCAGAATTAATAGGTTCTCCTAAATTTTCTACCTCAACATATTTACCTTTCTCCAATCGGGCGCGATAAATATCACTTTGTCCCAATCCTCCTTCTCTGCGGCTGAAAAAGTAAAGCGTTCCGTCTTTTGTCAGTGTGCCGCAGCAATCATGATAATCGGATGTGTTGACCGGATATTCGAGCACACGCGGCTCTGTCCATCCGGAATGTGTGAGCTCTGTCACCCAGATATTGGCGTGCTTTGAAGGTTTACTAACCTGCCTGACCGGACGTTTCGATGTGAAAAACAATTTTTTTCCATCAGGAGCAAAATGAAAATCCCAATCAGCACATGGGCTGTTGAACGGCACAGGAGAAGGTTTTGTCCAGAATCCATCCTTCACTTTTGTGAAATAAATCGATTTATGTTCCTCCGGAGGCGTCCGGCGGTTGAAAAGGAACATATCTCCATTCTGGGTAAAAGCGCTGCCTGCTTCTCCAAGATTTTCCATAGAAATAATCCCTGGAGCGAAGATCTCCGGGACCATTCCAGCGGACTTCTGGCCGAGGTAAGGGCCCTTTAAAACAGGAAAATCATCGTGGTGGCCACAGTTAATAAGTAAAAGTGAAAAAAAGAGCAACAAGTTGATATAACCGGGAATGCCCTTCACAAAAAAATCCTCATTTTAAAAGATAATATAGACAATGATTATTTCCTGGTTTAGGGTTAATAAAACCCTTCGTCACCGATAACATCCATAAGAATCTGTCCAAGATGCAGGAACCAGATATCTTCTTTGCTTGAATTGGCCTCACCCATCAACACAACGCCCAACTTCTTATTGGGTTTGATTAGAATGTAGGCCCTGGATTTACCGTTCGAACCTGCATGCCCCATCATAAAATCATCCGTGTTCCAATCGCTTCCTCCCCAGCCGAGAGAATTTCCCCCATAATCTTTTGCCAATATTGTTGTGAAATCTTCTTCACTCATGTACGAATGATTGATGACGCCTTGGGCAAACCGCGCAAAATCTTCCGGTGTCGAATGCACTCTCGCTGCCGGTGCTCTGAAAGTATTCTCTGCCAAGAATGAGTCCGCCTGGATCGGTTTCCCAATGTATTCCTTAACCAGATCGGAATAGGATTTCCCGGTGATTTCTTCCATGATCTCTCCCAGGACCGCAAATCCATTCGTTGAATATTCCGTTTTCGTGCCCGGTTGAAATTGGAGATTTAACTTGCCCTCCTCCCAAAGAGGTTTGTCGATGTGAGGAATTCCGCTTTGATGCGTTAAGAGATGTTTGAAAGTGAGACTGGCATTCATATACTTTGCAGGCATGGCATTTCTGTATTTAATTGAGTATTCAAAAATACTGTCATTCAGATTCCGGATCAGTCCTTGTTTCAGCAACTGCACAAAAATAATGCTGGTCACCGGCTTGGAAACCGATGCATAAACGGCGTCTTTTTCGAGCATATTTTTTTTACCGAAAGAGCGCAAATAGGCGATTTCACCATCCTGAATAATTCCCACTGCCATCCATTTATAATGCAGCAAAAAGTCGAATACTTTGTCCTCGATCTTGATGCGCGTCATGTCATCCAGCTTGTTTTCTTTTGCAGGCTCCAAAAAATCCATGTTCGCATAATCCGAGGGTTTTCTACCATAAACATCTAGGGAACTACTATCGGCTCCCCATGCTGACAGTCGATCGATGAAATATTGGTTCTGGAATAAATTAGCGACATGCAGGGGAGTCATCTTACGCATACCCGTCTGAGAAACAGCATCTTCTTTAGCCTGAACCAGATAGTCATAATATTCTGTCTTATTCCGCTTAATGATGTAATGCATCGGAAAATAGAGCAATTCAGCTATTGCATAATATCTGTTCTTTACTGCATGGTTAAACGGCGATATCTTATCTTTATTTTCTGTTTGGATATCGCTATAGGCTCCATTAAAAAACAGCATCTCTGCCGATTGGATATCATTATTGAAAACCGCCAGATGAAGCGGTGTATTCAGATCAGCAGTATTAGCATGGACATCTAACCCTCTTTTCAATAAATAGGACATCAGATCTGTGTCGCCTTTTGCTGCAGCATGATGCAGCAGCGTTTTCCCTTGGGAATCAGGTCGATTCAATTCGGAATCCGGAAGCTTTTCAAACTGCTCCATTCGGGAAACTTCCTCCGGTTGTTCCTGGTCTTTTTTACACGACACAAAGGAAATCAACAGACAAGCCATTATTAGAAGAATATGAATCAGTCTATTCATGATTGGTTTCATTTTCAGCTCCATTCTGTCTATTCATTCAAATCATCCAGCATATCAACGACACCATTTTGATCCCTGACACACCGCACCGGAATGGCAAATTCTTTTCGATTGAGAACTCTGCCTATCGTGTTATCAAAAAAACCGATATGGCGAATCCATGCATGTGTATCATTGCCATCGCTGGTCCACCATCCCGTATAGCCATCATGGTTAAATTCACCATTTGAAAATAACCCTGTTTTAATCGCTGAAAAACCCGTTTCATTCGTGATCATGATCGGATTCCCATCATGATCATCTGGCCACATATCTTTTAGTTTGATCTTTCCTGCTAGCAAGCCCTCTTTGTCCACCCTGAATCCTTCCTGATCGACCTGCTCTTTTGACAGCCCCAATGTCATTTCGAGCTCTTTCCACTCTTTATCCGAAGGAAGATGCCAATCCGGGGGAGAAGCTTGCATTGCTGTTGGCCAGTTATATAATCTCCCCCGAGACTTACAATTCTCTTCCTTGTTTTCCCAGCACCATGATCCGCTATCGGTTTTGAATCGCAGATTTTCCGCCATCCATATCTGACTTCCGATCTTCACCCATTTATAAACATTTCCATCACGCGAATCGGTAAAGGTTCCCGATTCTTTATCCATTGTTTGACAATAAGAAATCGATACAAGCAATAAAATGGCTATATTGAGAAATATTGCTTTAGGTTTCATGGTTTTTCTCCATTACTTAAAATCTTTCGGTTTAAGATCTTCGATGATTTTTACATCCACCCAGTAGATATCACATTCATCAGCATCGGTTCTGTCACTTGAAAAGAAAAAGTATTTTCTATCAGGAGAAAGCATAGGACAAAATTCAATATATTCGGTATTGATTAATTTCCCCATGTTTTGAAGCGTTGTCCATAAACCGTCCTTTTTTCTAAAACTGATATAGAGGTCTGATTTTCCGCCTCCAATATTTTCCGGCCGCTCCCAGCATGTGACAATCATAAAGCTCTCATCCGGTGCAACGAATGTATCAGATTCACCGTATTTGGAATTTATAGCACTTCCGAAATTTTCAGGCGCTGCATATGAGCCGCTTACAAACTGTGAGCGGTAAATATCCGCTATAACGAAATTCTCTTCAAGGCGAGACGAAAAATACAGGGTTCCGTTATTAGTCGATATGGGATAAACTCCCCCAACATTTCCGGAATATTCCAGGAGTAGGGGCTCACCCCAACCTGTCTGTGTTCTTTCCATAAACCACATATAATTGCGCTTCGTTGGCATGCTTCCACCAGGTAATATTCTTCCGATGGAAATGAAGAAAAACCGTTGTCCATCATGTGAAATAGACATGTCACAATCATCATATTCACCCGAAAAAGGTGCTATTTTAGGTTTTGTCCATATATCGTTCACTCTCTTCATATACATAATCTGGTCTTTCTTTTTTTCTTTATTTGTTTGTGAGTAATAAAATTCATTTCCGTCCAGAGAAAAGACAGAATTGAATTCCCCACAATCTGTGGATACGATCCCGGGCGCAAAAATCTCTGGCGTCATCCCCGGCGGTTTTTGGCCAAGATAGGGGCCCTTGAGAACCGGAAATTGATACTGCTGAGAGTGACAAGTTGAAACGAAGATAATGGACAGCACAATGCCAACAAAAATTGCTTTAAATTTCATGTTTTTTCCTTTACTTCAATTCCTTTTAACTTGAATGGCACGATATTTTTCTGTGTTAGTTTCCATTCACTTTCTGACGATCGTGTATGACCTCCTGATAAAAGATAGCTGGGCATGATGAATCTTCTCTTGCTCATCACGGGAAAATATCAAGGTCCAGGGGGCCTGTTTGAAATAGAAAAAGTCCTTGGCCACAGGATAGATTTCATCAGGTCCGAATTCCATGATCTTAAGCCGATCCTCTTCTCTCCAGATTTCAAGCATTAAATAATCACCAAGGTAGTACTTACCGATGTATTCATCCAGTTCTGCTGGAGAAAGCTCGATGGGATTCGGTTTCTTGAAATACAGATGCTGCGGATATCTTCCCGTATTATCTTGGACTTTTAAGGATACACCTTTTCTTTTGAGCAAATCTATGACATTGTCGTGTCCGCTGCGAAAGGCATAGTGCATGGCTGTCCAACCCTCGTTGGTCTTGATTGTCGGATCTGAACCCTGATCTAAAAGATACTCGACCACATGAATACATCCCCGCCAGATAGCGGTGTGCAATTCGGTCATCCCCCATTGATTCCGGATGTTGAGTTTGGCCCCTTTTTCGACCATCAGTTTGATGATCTCCATGTTATCGTGATGCACTGCCCAGTTGATTTGCGTCCCACCGTCTCCGCCGACCACATTCAGATCTGCCCCTTTATCGATTAAAAACTTAGCGACATCCCAGTGGGCACGCATACATGCCCAATGCAGAGGCGAGTAGTTATCCTCGTCCGTTGCATTCAGTTTAGAGGGATCCTCTGAAATTATCGTCTCCACGGTTTGCAGGTCACCATTCTTGGCTGCCTCCACAATCGTTTCCATTGAAGCGCCTAAGGTCATGTGGAGGATAAAAAGCAAAACAAACAAAAAGGTTCTTTTCATGTTACTATTCCCTGAATCATTTAATCATGCAATACCGGCAAGATATCACTGTATAAAAAGTCAATTGGTTTTTGAAAACCGGCGTTGTGGTGTGATTCACTCGTTGTGACGACCACCATGCGGTGTTCGGGGATAACAAAGATATACTGACCGCCATGTCCTCTTGCCGAATAGATATCGTATCCGCCTGAACCATCCGGATCTGGTTCCTGTATCCACCAGAGGTAGCCGTAACCTGTCTGCCTTCTCCTGCTCCGTCCGGGAAAAGTCACATGCTTTTTAAAAGACTCTTCCACCCACCATGCTGGCACGACCTGTTGTTCTCCCCATTTTCCATTTCTCAGGTAGAGCAGTCCAAATTTGGCCATGTCCAATGGTCTCAGGTATAGTCCACCTCCGGTATGGGGATGACCTTCTTTGTTTTTGATCCAGCGCACTTTTTTAATTCCCAAAGGAGCGAAAAGATATTTCTCAGCAAAAACATCCACATGTGCTCCTGTCCTGTTTTTGAGCATGGCAGACATGAGGATAACTCCCCCGCTGTCATATCTGAAGCTTGTGCCCGGTTTACTGATCATCGGTCTATTCAAATAAAAACGATCCCATCCTCTTTCGAGTCTGTTCAATTGGCTGTGGGGAGAACTGGGGTAGCCTTCATCATAATCGGTTCCGCTCCTCATCGTTAAAAGATCCCGGAATTTCATCGATGCTTTTCGGTCATCCATATTTTGGATATCACGAATGTCCGGGAAAAAATCGAGCACCGTCTCATCAACGCCCCGAATTTTACCCTGCTCGATAGCGATTCCCATCACAGCAGACGCAAAGCTTTTGGTCACCGATTGCAACGCATTGACAATTTCGGCATTAAAACCGTCAAAATATTCTCCCAAAACCAGATACCCATTCCTGATAATTAAGAGACTGTGCAGATGTGGACATTCATTCTCATGACGTATCCGGTATACGAGATCATTCCAGCGTTCCGGAGTGATCCCCTGTTCTTCCGGTGTGGATATTGGCCATTTGTCCTTTGGCCAAGGAGCTTGACCGAAAACTGGAATTATTAATCCCTGAAAGAACAGAAAGAATAAAGCAAAAACGGATGTTCTTATTTTATTAGACACAGTCATGATCTTTCTCCCATCACTTAAATTCTTTCGGTCTAAGATTTTTAATGATTTTTGCATCAACCCAATAGATGTTGCCTTTGCGGTTATCTTGGGAGTGGAAAAAGATATACTTTCCTTCTGAAGTTATCCAGGCACAAAAAGCACGCTGTTTTATATATTTCCCTAAAGAAACGGGGTCTGTCCATGATCCGTCAGTATTTTTAAAACTGACAAATAACCTGCAATCGCCATGTCTTGGCAGCGTTTTATTATCGAATATTAAATAACTTCCGTCCGGAGATATAACAGAATGCCCAGCATCAAATGGAGCTGCTTCAGATAAGTCTACGATCTCTTTAAAATCGGGATGAGGTTTGATTTCCCGCCCTGAATTTACGTAAACAGTCCCATCCAATGTCGCCGATGCATGAATACTCTGCGTTATGTATTTTGGTTCGGTCCAACCCATCCCGGTTTTTTTTATGAAATACATTGGGATTATTTTTTGAATCCCCTCTGAGATTGGCAGGGTCTTCGACGTAAAAAACCAGTATTGTCCGTCAGGGGATAAGGTTGGAAGAAAGACCTCGTCAAATTTTACAAATAACTCATGAATTTCTGGCTTGATCCATTTCCCATTTTCAATTCTAGTAGTAAAGATTGCCCCGCTCTGATATTCGTCATCTCCGTAACGGTCAAAAATGCACTCCTCTGCCCCGGGAGTAAAGATACAGACGAATTCACTGTATTTATCGACCGAAACAATCCCAGGTGCAAAGATTTCCGGCGTCATCCCAGGAGGCTTCTGGCCCAGATACGGTCCTTTCAAAATCGGAAAATCATCCCTCCGAGCATGACTACTCAATACAATAATGAACAATATGATCCAGATAAAACATGCTTTTGATCTCATAGGTTTCCTCTGTTACTTTAACTCTTTCGGTTTAAAATCTTCGATGATTTTTGCCGAAACCCAATATGTAACGGCTTTTTCTATTGTGGGGTTGTATCTGAGGAAGAAAAAATATTTCCCATCGGGCGATATCATCGGACAGTTTTCATTCAGTTCATTGTTAATTGGTTTGCTCATGTTGATCAATTTTGTCCATGATCCGTCGTTTTTATGAAAGCTGATGTAAAGATCACTTTCACCATTATTATCTGGCCGGTTCCAGCAAGATGCAATAATGAAGCCTTCATCTTTTGCAATAAACATATCGGCCTCGCTGTATTCTGTATTGGGGGGACAGCCAAGATTCTCGGGAAGACTGTAAGAACCGCCCACAAATCTTGAACAGTGAATGTCCAAGTCGCCGACAGATCCGGGTGTCGCAAAATATAGAGTTCCATCATTCGTGATTGATTGATAAGCTGTTGTTATGGTTTCAAAACCGGAATATTCGACAAGCTGTGGATCGCTCCAGCCTTCTTTTGTTCTTGTCGTGAACCATAAATAATGGCGTTCTACAGACGGCATTTCGCTTCCCGGAATGGGTCTCTTAGAGCGGAAAAAGAATCTGTTTCCGTCTGCGGACAGACACATGTTCAGGTCATTGAATTTACTGTTGAATGAAACCGGTTCAGGATCAGTCCAAATACCATCCATATTTCTCAGCCACATGATATCAGCGGAACGGTTGGAATCGAAGTCTGTTACAAAATAAAGTTCATTCCCATCTGGGGAAAATATGACATTAAACCAATTTTTATCTTCCAGAAAAAATCCCGGTGCAAAGACTTCGGGTTTCATCCCAGGCGGTTTCTGGCCAAGGTAGGGGCCTTTAAGGACAGGGACGGATTCTTTTTTTTCCTCTCGCTCCTTGAGTAAACGTTCCAACAGTTGTGAAACATCACCTATACTCGGCCTGATTTCCAATGCCTTCCTGCAGTTTGCGATGGCGTTATCCAAGTCTCCAAGTTGTCGATAAACCCGGGCAAGGCTATAGTAGACAAATGGATCTTCCGGAAATTTCTCAATAGTGAACTGCAGAACCGACAGCGCATTTTCTGTTTTATCAGGGTAGAGGGTAAAGAGATATCCGAGACCGGACAAGGAATCACTTAGATCAAAGTTCGGATCTTCCGACTTTAACTCTTCGAGAATATTCAGGCCTTTGGAAACACGTCCGTTCATAACACAAAAGCGAGCATAGCCTTCCTTGATCGAGAAGTCTTTCGGCAGCACTTCATCCAGGCTCGAAAAGAATAAATCGGCGTCTCCGGTTTTTTCTTCGACTATCATGTTTTTGCAAAGTGACAGAAACTCAAACGGCGAGAAACGCATGTCGTCCTTTTGATTCGAATAAAGTTTATTCAATGTATCGACAGCGGACTGGACACCATTTTTATCGTAATCTTGTTTGATGATGTCGGCGGCATTCTGTTTGGTGAGCATGGTATTTTTCAGATCGTTGATAAAGGAAAAGTCAACCCAGTAAAGATCGGAATCCTCTTCCGGCTCTTCACCGGACTTTTTCCCGATAAGACCTTTGTCAACATCTGTTTTCCTTCCGCTTAGGAAAAAGAAATAGTTGCCGTCAGGGGTTCCGTTTGCACACAGATCATAGCTGGAAGAGTTCAACGGGAGACCTAAATTGATCGGATGAGTCCAGTTTCCGTCTTCTTTACGAAAACAGATATAATTGTCGCTGTTTCCATAGCCGCTTGGACGTGTCGATCCGAAAATCAAAAAGCTCTCATCGGGTGCAACATAAGGATCGTATTCGATAAAATCCTTATTGATGGGCCAAGGAAGACGTTCTGCCTCCTGGTAATGTTTGTCGATACATCGGCTGGTCCATATATCATCTCCCCGCGTACCCGGTCTCCTCCATGTGAAGAAATAGACTGTACCATCTGACGCCGCCGATGGATAGGCTTCTCCGTAATCCGAGTTAGCCGGTGGAGGCAGCACCTCAGGCTCCGCCCAATCCGAACCGGTCCATTCGATCGTCCAGATGTTATCATCCTGCCGGCTATCATCAGGATGAGTCGGTCTTCCGGAATGGAAATACACATTTCGGCCGTGTGGACCCGTTGTGTAATTGGGATGACCTTGCAGCTCTTCAAAAGGTGCTCTTTGCGGCGCTGTCCAATTCCCATTTTTTTCATAGGTGAAATAGGTTTCATGACCTTTTTCGGTACCTGCCGAATACACACAGACCCGTGCCTCATTCAAAAAGGCGATATAGCTCTGAGAATAATGAGTGGTTATAAGCCCTGGAGCGAAGATTTCCGGTTCTGATCCAGGGGGAGTTTGACCCAGATAGGGTCCTTTCAAAACCGAGAAATCATCCATTGGCCTTAATTCTTCGATGATTTTTGCATCCACCCAGTAGATGTTCCCCTCTTTGGCATCGGGATTGTATCGGTTAAAAAAGAAATAGTTTCCATCCGGCGAGACCTGAGGACAGTTCTCACCGTATTGGGTATTGATAAGTTCCCCCATGTTTATCTCTTCTGTCCAAGTCCCATCGTCCTTATGAAATGTGATATACAAGTCCCCTTGGCCGCTGCCGATATTATCCGGATGGTCCCAGCATGAAATGATCATGTAGCTTTCATCCGGCGCGACAAACATATCTCCTTCGGTATCGATGGAATCGATAGCCGTGAAGACATGCTCGGGAATGACGTAGGCACCATTGACAGGTTTCGCGCGGTAAATTCCAAAGACTTCTACGTTTCTGTGGGCACAATAGAGGGTTCCATTGGCGGCTAAGGAGGGATATCCGGTTCGTACGGGAACATCACCACAGTATAGCGGCTTTGCATGGCTCCAGCCATCTTCTGTCCTTTCGACAAACCATAAATAAGAATGATCCTTGGGCTTTTTCCCGTCCGGCAAGGCCCTCCAGGAGCGGAAAATGAGCTTATTTCCATCCAAAGACATACACATATCATTATCGGATACCGTGCTGTTGAAATGAAGCATTTCCGGTTTTGTCCACACATCATTGATCCTTTTCATCCAAGCCATTCCACCTGAGTTGTCATTGTCCCTCTCATAGTAAACAAAATAGAATTCATTCCCATCCGGTGAAAAAACGGAACAGAATGCTCCCATTTTTTTCGTGTTTAGAATACCAGGAGCAAAGATTTCCGGCGTCATCCCAGGAGGCTTCTGGCCAAGATAGGGGCCCTTGAGAATCAGCGAATTATCCTGCTGAGCAAATCCATTTAAAAACAACAAGGCTGAAAACATGAATCCGATAAAAATGAATTTATGTTTCATCGTTTATTTCCTCAAATTCAATTCATCCGGTTTTGATTCATCAATGATTTTTAGGGAAACCCAATAAATATCTCCCCTGTTGCAGAAAAACAGGTATTTTTTATCCGGTGATATTGTCGCCAACATTTTGCCGCCGGGTAGATTTAATTTGCTGCTTAAATCCAATGAATCGCTCCAAGTACCATCCTCCTTTCGGAAACAAATAAATAAATTTTCATCAGAATCCCATTCACTTCCAGACTGTTGTGAATCATAAATAAGGAAGCTTTCATCTAGGGCAATGCTTGAATGATTACCACGTTTCCAACCAGCAGGTGGTGAGTTTAAAGCACCCAGAATTTCTTGAAACGGTGCAAACTTCCCATTTTCAAGCTTAGTTACGCCTAAATTTAAATAGATGTTTCCATTTTTTGAAGATGTAACAAACATCCCCTCACATAAATGTTTAGGTTCTCCCCAACTATTCCCCAATCTTTCCATAACCCAGATTTGAGTTGGTCTTCTTTTCTCTTTTGATCCCGGAAAAAGGCGGTTACTGTTAAAATACATCATTTTTCCATCCGGTGTTATGTGTGGTTCATTATCGATGTACTCGGTGTTAAAGCTGGCGGGTTTTGGAACAGTCCATCCCTCACTTAATAATTTGCATACCATCATACCTGCTCCATCAGCAAAGCGGAAAAAATAATACTCTTTGCCATCGGGTGTAAAGGTACCGCTAAACTCACGGTAATTTTGGGTTGAAACAATCCCAGGAGCAAATATTTTGGGCTGAAGTCCCGGCGGTTCTTGCCCAAAATATAATCCTTTGATACCAGTCTGTTCACCGGGTGTAAATCTCGGATCCTCTGCATTCTTTAAGGATTCCCTCTTCACATTTTGACAAAAAATAGAAGCTGTTAAGACAATGAGGGTGAAAATAAAAACAGTCTTTTTTGTTTGCATATTTTTTCTCCTTCACTTCAATTCTTTCGGCTTAAGATCATCAATAATCGTGATATCTACCCAATAAATATCTTCTAATCCATTTCCAGGTTTCGAATAACGATTTTTAAGTGCATCCAGTGATTGTGGTTTTTCAAAATAGGATCCGAAAGACTTCCGTTTGCTTGTAAAGAACAACACCTTGCCATCCGGCGATATTCCTGGAAACCGGTCTTGATTTTTAGAACAGATGGGTTCTCCCAGATTTGTCGGTTCCTTCCAGGTATCATCCGTTCGTCGATGGCTTATATAAATGTCACCTAAACCCAAATCATCCTTTCGTTCTGAAGCAAACAACAAATAGCTCTCATCCGGGGCAATATATGGACACCATGTATAAGTATCCTTCAGGTTGATTGGTTCTGCCAGCACCTGTGGCGCCTCATACTTGCCATTTATAAAACGGGAACGGGAAATGCAGAGATCGTATTTATATTCCTTATTTTCAGAAATAAAATAAAGTGTACCATCCCGGGTAATACTCGGTTGTCTCTCATCTTTCTCGGAATTCACCGGAAGACCCAAATTCACTGGTTCACTCCACCCATCCAGAGTTTTATTAACATACCAGATATCCCAATCTTTGGGCTTATCCTTCCCATTCAGAGAACGACAGGAACCAAAAAATAGCTTCTGACCATCAAAAGAGAAACAAGGCCCACCTTCCATATACTGTCCGGAAAACGGGGCAACTTCAGGCAGTGACCATTGTTCCTTCACCCGTTTTGAATAAAGAATAACCTGGGGAGCTTCAGTCTGCAAAGGAGCCAGAAATACAGACCAGAAAATCCATTTCCCATCCGGAGATAATGCAGGTGCACTGTGTTCATGATACCTGGTAGTCACAATCCCAGGGGCAAAATATTCAGGTGTTTTCCCTGGAGGTTTTTGGCCAAGATAGGGACCTTTGAGAACCGGAAATTTACTTTTCTGAGGAAATAGCATACCTGCTGTAATTATTAGCAAGCAAAAAACAACGACTGCTCTTTTCATCGTGATTTCTCTCTTTATTTCATAAGCAGATTACTCTTTCTTTTTATATCTTTGGTATTCATCCTCAGCCCGCTTCACCGTTTCGTGAGAAAAAAGCTCCTGGATGCGGGTGGGCGACTGTTTCTTGGCTATTTCATCAGCCACCTTGAGTACTGCAGTCTCATAGAATTGATGCCAATGATAGAGGTAAATGACACCATTCTTGAGGTCGAAGACATTCGAATACAACGTATTGCCGCCTGGGCCCTCCACATGGCAAGCGTCTAGTATGGACTTGAAATAATCCACTGTGAGACCTTTCTCATCCTTTATCTTCTCAAGCATCTCAACAGCTTTGTTGTACCGCCAGCAGGGATAGGAGCCACGGTATGTATTTTTTGGATTGGCCCTGTTGAAATTGGTAGAAACCAGGTACCCGTCTCCTTTTGGTTTCCTGGAGAATGCAAGTTCTCCATCCATCCCTGCACTGATGACAACGGCATCGCCTGTTGCATCCGCTAACAGCACCTGCCATTTGAGCGACGAACCCCAATTGTGCTTTTTAGCTAGGGCAATGGCTTCTTCCACACTAGCACAAGTTTGATAGATCTTTTTGATGATATCACCACGGCCCGGAAGCTCGGTATGAGGATTCAAAGGAGCTTCCGGCAAAGCGTTGAAATCAAAGGCCAGGCCTTTTTCATTTATGCCTCCTTGAGGGAAAAAGTTGTCAAAACCGAGAAAGACTCCACCGTATGCTTTTTCACCGGAAGGTTCAGTCCAGTAATACGTTTTTGGAATTCTGTAGTCCTCGTTATTTCCGTAAAGTGCGGTGTTGCCGAAAGAAGCAGCAAAAATCGCGCATGAACCAGGAATTTTGGCTTGTGGTGTTATTCCGGGTGATCTCTGGCCTTCAATGACTTTCGCCACGGCCTCAATTTTATTATCGGCAGGCGAGTTTGTTGTATGGGCCGGTGACACATCTCGCTCCTTTTCAAGCTTTTTCAACATCTCTTTTGCATTGTCGTTGTCGGGATTGAGTTCGAGCGATTTTTTATAGTTTTTGATCGCGTTTTTAACATCACCGGCATGCATATAAGCCTCACCCAGGCTGTCATATGCATTTGCTGACTCCGGGTGCAATTCCACATTCAGATTGAAAATCTCTATCGCCTCTTTCTTTTTTTCTTTGCCCATCAGCCTGTACCCCATGGCATTGAACTCGTTTTCATCAAAATAAAGTATATTCTCGGGATCGGATTTTATTTCCTGGTACTTTTTCATCCCCGCTTTTATCCCATTTATATCGATTGCCTGTTCGATGCAGTAGGAGGCCGATTCCTTGATGATCCTTTCTACCTGGTTCAACCTTTTCCAGATCATGGCCGCATCCGTATCTTCAATATCCAGAAATTTTCTGTAGTACTCTCCTGCTTTTTCGAAATCCCCCATTCCTCTGTAGGTCTCGCCGAGCCGCCAGAACGCATTTAATGATTTTGGATACAAGCTCAACTGGTATTCAAAAAGTGCGATGGCCTCTTTTGTTTTTCTCTGTTCGCTCAATTTATCGCCCTCGAACGTCATCATGAGCGATGGAGGGTCAACGGCAAAGCCATACTCCTCCGAGAGCTTTTCATAATAATCGATGATGTCCCTTACGGTGTTTGTCTGGAAATTTTCCGGCAATTTATGCCCAGGAAAAAACATCCTCAGTCCATCACTAAAAGGAAGAGGGGTGGTGAAATATCCCGAAGGTTCCCTGATTTCCAGCTTGAAACGGAAACCCTCAGGTTTATTGGATTCGAGAAGTTTGGCAAAATTCTCCACGTACTCCAAGTCCTGAGGGCGCTCGTTTTTTTCACATTTTATGTAAAGGAAATTCTTCAAAGATGTTGTTTTTGTAAAAAACGACTCCGCCATAGGAAAAAGAAAATCGGCATTGACGGGATCCATGAAAGGGTTTTCTGATATCAAGGCATTAAAAAGCGTGGGTTTGGAGATGAGAGAATACAGGCTGAGAATGGACGCGGTTTGGGGCCCAGCCAGGATTCTGAAATTTTTTGTCCTGTAATTATTGTCGACATAAGGAATCAATTCTTCCTCGATAAACCGTAAAAAATTATCCGCACCTCCTCCTTCACTGCGATACCTGGTTTTTACGGGCAGGAGATCCCTGTATCTGTTGGTATTAGCCACACCGACAATGATCATAGGAGGAATCTCCCCGGTTGAACCGAGCTTCTCTATGATGCTGGCAGCATCCAGGTAATAGTTGTAGACGTCCACATACAAAAGACACAAAACAGGATAGCTCAATTGGGTATCCTCATAGCCTCGGGGGAGATGGACAAAGAGAAGTCTGTCCTCATCCATAATATTAGAATGCAGCACTCTGTACTTACCTATGGTGATATCAGCCCCATCTTCCTGAGCCTGGATGAAACCCTGGTTTATGACCAGAACAACTAGAAACATCAGAGCAAAAAATATCTTAAAAATCTTATTTTTCATGTATTCCCTCCCTATCCATCACCCTTTTCTCTCTAAATTTTTTAGACTCCTGCACATCATGGGTAATTTCCCTGTTCAAAATGCAAGAAATAGACCAATCGATTTATGGGGGTCTTTAAACAGTCCTCATGCCCTGAGTGTCCATTTTTGAACGATGAATATCCATTTTCGAACAGGAATTACTTGAGGGCCATGTTATTTATCACGACTGTTTTCGCATGCAGCAAGGAGAAAAGCCCCGGTTCCCCACGTGTAGGTCCCGACATTCCGTGCAGTATACTCGTTTTTATCGCTCGGGTCGGTGCCCTCTGAAACACCAGAAAAGACACCGTTTTCTTGGACAAGCCGGGCAAGACCGTCCCAGGTTAATTGGATGGCTGGATCACAAAGGGTATCAACTAAGTTGTATTTTCTATTGACAAGAAGCGCGTACAGAAACATAGCCGAGACAGAAGATTCAATATAAGTTTCAGGGTCATCGAGGATGGTATGCCAGAGGCCCGATTTTTTGTCCTGGTGTTTGAGGATGTCAATGAGAAATTTCTCGAACGTCATGAGTAAAAAAGGATAATCAGCCGAACCGGGGCTCATATCCTTCAATACTTCCACGAGGGACAAAGCTACCCAGCCGTTGCCGCGAAAGATAAGAATTTCCTTTTTGTACTCACAACAAATCTCTCACCATATTCCGAGATTTCCACCCAAAAACATCCTGAAATGAATGTATCACATCCAAAAAGACAAAATCAACGACTCAAAAAGAGTAACGAATCAACCAAATTCTGCAAATCCGCAAGTTTAGGATAGACTCGGTCCTCAAATCAGCCAAAAAAATCCGGGGAACTATAATAAATATTTTCCCATCTCCTCGGCTGCCATCAGGAGTTCCTGTTGGACATTATGAGGCGGAGGCGGCCGTTCAGCTTCAAAGGTCAGTTCGAAATGGCGGATGATCTTATCGATAACCTTCGGCTCTTCGATAAAAGAGATGATTCTCATCTGGCCACCACATGAAGGACAGGTCAAGGGATTAACCTCATTCGCCATATGTCGATCCCTCCGCTTTTTTATTTATCACACGATAAGAACAAATTTCCAACATAATCTTGAGCTAGACTTCCCTTATTCAGATTATCGAACGGATCACAGCGGGACCTGTGTGCCCTACGCGGATGCCCTCCCCGTTTTCGACAAAATCCGGGAAGGCCGCCTTGATGTGGGAGTGGCCTGCCGCTGGAGATCTCGGATTCCTAGTGCGGCTTCAAGGTCTACCGGGGAGCGGCCGCTAGAAAGCTCTTCAGGGACTGCCGGACCTCCGGCTACCTTTTCGAGCTGGAGGTTCTGCTGCGGGCCTTCCGCAGGGGCCTCCGGGTGGAGGAATTTCCGGTGGAGTGGATCTGCGACCTGGACACTCGGCTCAAACCCGCCTCCGACGCCCCCCATGTGATCAAAAAGCTGCTCCGGATCAAAAAAATCGTCGGGGGCCGGGACTCCAACCACTCCGGGTAGCCCGGATCATCGACGATGCATCTCACCCACCCCAGGGTCCTCCGCAGCCGGCGCAAGAGCGGAGGCGGATTGGAGGCCTGTTATTTCGATTTCAGCCAGTAGCCCAGCCACCCCAGGACAGTCTCGTGCCAGAGGATGGAGTTGCGGGGCTGCAGCACCCAGTGGTTTTCGTCGGGGAAATAGAGCAGCTTGCTGGGGATCCCCCGCCTCTGCAGGGCGTTGAATGTGGAGATGCCCTGTGTGTCCACAACCCGGAAATCCTGCGCCCCGTGGATGACCAGCATGGGTGTCTTCCAGTTCTTGACGAAATTGACGGGGTTGTGCTTCTCATAGCCCTCCGGGTTGTCCCAGGGAGTTCCCATGTGATCCCACTCGGGGAACCACAGTTCCTCGGTGTCGTAGTAGGCGATCCGCTCATCCAGGTTGCCGTCGTGGTTGACCAGGCAGAGGAAGCGGTCGGGCCAGTTGCCGGCGATCCAGTTGATCATGAACCCACCGAAGGAAGCGCCAAGAGCGCCCACCCGTTCCCCGTCCATCCAGGGGTAGCGGTCGAGGGCGGCGGACAGCCCCTTCTGCAGGTCCTCCAGGGGCTTTCCTCCCCAGTCGCCGCGGATGGAATCACAGAAAGTCTGCCCGTAGCCCACAGAACCGTGGAAGTCCACCATGACGACTGCGAAGCCGGCCCCGGCATAGGCCTGGGGGTTCCAGCGGTAGTGGAAGTCGTTCCCGAAGGATCCCTGGGGGCCGCCATGGATGAGGAAGGCGACGGGATATTTCCCGGACGGCTCGAAATCCGCAGGCCTGACGATGTAGCCGTAGACCGTCTCGTCGTTCCAACCCTTGAAGGTGAACTGCTCGGGCTCGCCCATGCGGGCCGAGGCCAGCCTCGCCGTATTGATCGAGGTGACGGCCCGTTCATCCTTCCCGTCCGCATCGACCGAGAAAATCTCGGTGGGGGACGTCAGAGTGTGGCGGCTGAAAATGATTCGCCCCTTCGCCGGGGCGAATCCGGAAACCGTGCCCATCTCGACGATGGTCCTGGCTTTCCCGGTTTTTACGTCAACGGCGAAAAGGGAGTTCTGCCCCCTGTTGGCAGCGCCGGCCAGGATGGATGAGCCGTCCTCAGACCAGGCGATGGAACCGGGAGAAAAATCCCAATGCTCCGTCAGCAGGCGCACTTTTCCCGTCTCCCAGCCCCGGAGTATGATGCGGAAGCAGTCCGCTTCGTAGCGGGGCCGGGCCATGGCCAGATAGGCCATGGTCCTGCCGTCGGGGGAGAAGACCGGGGCGGTATCCCAAGCCTGGTTGGCTTCGGTCAGGCACCAGGGTTTGCCGGACCCGTCGGCGGCTGCATAGTACAGGTCGAAATCCGTTGACCAGGGCTCCTCCCTGCCCACATCCCTCGCGGTGAAGACCAGCCCTTTTCCGTCCGGCGTGAAGGTGATTTCTTCCGGCCCGCCGAAGGGTTTGCTGGGCGTGTCGGCATCCATCTCCTTCATCAGATCGACAGCCTCCCCGCCCGTTTTGGGCATAACGAAGAGATGAGAGCGGCGGCCGTCCTTCCAGGTATCCCAGTGCCGGATGAAGATCCGGTCATATAGCCTGCCTGTGGCCGGTCCGGCTTCGACGGCGGCGAGCTTTTTGGCCGTCTCCTCCGGCGTTTTTCCGGGAAAGACCTCCATGGTGAAAGCCAGTAAGCCCCCGTCGGGAGACACCACGAGGTTCCCCGCATCGAGGGGCAGGTCCAAGACCTGCAGAGCCTCTCCCCCGTCCACCTTGATCCGCCAGATCTGGGAGGACCCGGAGCGCGTCGAAAGGAAGAACACGCACTTCCCGCAATAGGACCAGCGGGCGTTATAGTCGGAGGCTGGGTGGGTGGTCAGGCGGCGGAGGCCCTTCCCATCAGCGCCCACCAGCCAGAGGTCGGTCCGGCCCCGGTTCGCCTCGAGATCGGTCACCCGGCGGTTGAAGAGGATCCAGGCCCCGTCGGGGGACACCTGGATATCGGAAATGCGGTCCATGGCCAGCATGTCGTGGATGGAAAAAGGATGGGTCTCCACCTCCTCCGCCGCGATAGATCCGGCCGCGAAAATCAAAATCACGAAACACAAAGCCTTAAATTGTTTCATCTTGTTTCCCTCCTATAAAATCGAGCTGCGCAGACAGATGCCTGGGGGCGCGCCTCATGCGGTTTATCTCAGGGCGCAGCCTGTGGGCCCCTGTGCCGGGGCTATCCTTCCAGGTCCCTGATCCAGATATTCCTGAAAGGTGAGTAGACCGGGGAGTTTCACCCCGGCCCCTCTCAGAACGGTACGTAAACCTCTCGACTCATACCGCTCCCGACATCCAAGTCTCAAGGCCTAACTCCAAAACGCCAATGAGCAAACAGATCGGGATTAATCTTGTATACATTCTTTAACCACAACTTTGCAGCCCTGACTCTGTACCGGAGCGCTTTAAACTTGTTCCGTATCCACTTCAACAGCCTAACGTTCAGTCGGTGCAGAAAGTGCTTAAGGCTTAATCGCCTGAACTTACCATAATAGTATATCCGACCTCTCAATTTCGGATTCAACATCTTGGCAATCTCTTCAATGCTCATATCTACCCTGCGATGTATCCTAAGCCTTTTTATCTCGCTTATCATTTTTGTAATATGTCATACCCTCATGGACGATATATCAATTATTCTAACATACACCTCAATGCTTCATAGGGTGTTTTTCCCTTGAACGCACCGTGAGGACGATCGAGGTTATAGAACCGTTCCCACGCCGCTAGTTTTTTATTTAAATCCACATCATCCGTATAAGTCAACAGTTGATAAAATTCTTCCTGATCCGTACGATGAGATCTTTCGACTTTTCCGTTGAGCCGAGGAGATCGAGGTTTAATATAAACGTGCCTCATACCCTTATCCTCGACATGCCAATGAAACTGGGCTTGAAACTCATGACCTCGGTCTGTTCGGATCGTGTGGATACGGAAAGGGAATTTCTCAATCACATAATCCATAAACTTAATGGCATTGCTCTGATTGTGACGAGGGTAAATTTTTAGCGTCCTGATCCGGGTGGCATCGTCAATCGCCGTGTATTGAAAGCGTTTGATTCTGTTACCCTCAAAGTTTCTCAGAGAGACAAATTTTACATCCACTTGGATGAAAGATAAGAATTTCCTTTTTGTACTCACAACAAATCTCTCACCATATTCCGAGATTTCCACCCAAAAACA
>Ga0114922_10001590_pt1 | contig 21563 bp, 21 predicted proteins | sample AartaG_FD_100975 | JGI IMG/M metagenome (GOLD analysis project Ga0114922, IMG submission 100975) | Deep subsurface microbial communities from Aarhus Bay to uncover new lineages of life (NeLLi) - Aarhus_00045 metaG | ecosystem: Environmental > Aquatic > Marine > Oceanic > Sediment | place...
AAAAATCTATAATATAAAAGGGCAGATAGTAGATGAATTCAGATTAAATGTTAACGATCATTATTTGCTCTGGGATAGTACTGATAGAACAAAAAATAAAGTGTCATCCGGGGTTTATTTCGCCGTCTTGGAACATGGCAAAAATAAAACTGCCAGGCAGTTTATTCTGCTTAAATAATCAATACAATTGAAAGGAGGTTTAATAATTAACAATAAAAGGAGGTTTAATAATTAACAATAAAAGGAGGTTTAATAATTAACCACATTAGCAAGTTTACATAATCATTCCAAATTAAGGAGGGAAAGATGATTTTTAGACTAATTCTCAGTTCAATCATTATTTTTATTTTTTCATCAATAGTTTTTGCTGATCCTTTCGAAGGATTTAGTGAGTGCGGTACACCGGATTCTTTGCCCGGTTTAATTACCAATTTATCAGTTATAGATACTGCAAAAGTAATACATATCTTTGCCACATTTCCTGAAGATGTTGACAGCATGGGCTCAGATTCTTTATTTACTGATATGCTAAGTTTTGGTGATACCACTGGTTATGGACCGCCACAGATAATAAAGAAATCATCCTTTGGTTAGTTGCTTCTTCTTATGGATGTAAATCCAGGATTAGACAGCAGTTTCTTTGTTCTTCCCCATTCAAGAAGTTGGTATTACACTAATTTTGATACGACATATGATCCGGGCAATATTTATACTGATTATGTCAGACAAATGAATAAGGATGTCATTGACGGTCTGGATTCACTCATTGATTATTCATATTGGGATAGTGATACTGATGGTATAGTCGATTACATTGCCATTGATTACGATTCAGTGTATATTCCAAGGCCATACTGGGTTGGTTATGGAAGAATGTATCTACCAGATAGTCCTGCATATTATGCTACTCAAGACACTAATGCTGTAGGAGATACGGTTTGTATCAATGTTATGGGGGGACATGTTCAGAGGGTTCATAATATTCTGCGACCATACTTTGATATATCCGCAGGTATCTGGACACATGAGATGTGTCATAACATTCCGATTTTGAATTCAGTTATACATTGGTGGAGTTATAGATTTCCTAATGCCTATTCATATCATATCGGTCCTTTCCAGGCTTTCGAATATCCCCCCGGATCATGGAATAGAATACAAACATATTTTTCACCATACATGGCATACCATGTGGGTTGGCTAACTGATGATGATATGATAATATTGGATTCACCGGTTTATCAAGATACATTAGGCGATTACATAGAAACCGGTGACCTGTTTAAAGTGTATGCCGAGTCTAACGAATACTTTTTGATATCCAACAGGCAGGGATTAAATTACAGTGACAGCATTTGGCCAAGTCATGGTTTGTTTGTTCATCATATAGAGGGAGATGCAAATTCACAATTAGACGGGTATCATAAGCGTGAAGATATAGAAATAATGGACGGCTTATTTGTCATTGATGACGATACAACACAAATGATCGCTGCACCTGATAGCGGCCTTGACGAGATCGATTATATGCACGTATTCTATAGCGACCCTGAACTAAAAGAACTTACCGGCGCTAATTTTGGTGATTCAGGAGATGTCTTTGTGCCGGTTGATACAATCGTTTTCGATCATACAACTAATCCTAATTCTAATCTTTATTCGTATTCTAATGGAAAATGGTATCAAAACGTTCCCAGTCATTTCAGCATAAGAAATTTAATATCAGATTCAACAGATGTTTCATGCCGTCCTTGTTGGCATGATTCCCTCCTTATAATGTTTAGAAATTAACTTTAATATCAATCGCCGCCATTCTCTTGATATTGTTCCAACCGTTTGATATATGAAATATTGCCTGGGTCCTCATCTACAACCTGTTCCATAAGCGTGATTGCTTCATCTATTTTACCAGTGGTATAAGAAATTTCAGCCAGTGTATTTAGAACCTTTGCCCTGAATTTACCCGGCATGGCAAGCTGGATAGCCTTACGGGTGTACATTTCCGCTTCATCGAGATTGATTTTTCTTTCCAAACACCATTTGGCAAAATTGTAAAACTTTTCAGGATTATCCTGCCAGCCAGGCCCCAGACTTTCTTTCTTCATATCTATGGCTTTTGCAGTATCCAGACTAACGTATAGCGTTTGATCGGTTAATAAAGGATCATAAGATTCTTTAAGGTTCTTAATCTGGCTATTGGCTGCTGCGTCAATGCCGGCTTGAAGGTACTTTGCCAGTTGATGTGTTCTGTCTTTTTTCCTGGCTAACCGGCTCATTATTTTTGCGACCTTAACGATATCGTTGATATTCTTTTTATTCGAGTTTAAAACTGCATCAGCCGTTGGTAAAACATCATTAAAGGAAAGCATATCCTTCCAGGAAGCGTTGGCGGTATTCTCGAAAATTTTGTACGTGTAATCATAAACACCGCCTCCCAGACTTTGCGCCTGTTCGTAGTATTTTATGGCTTCCAAATACTCGCCTATATCCGCATGATAACCCGCCAGATATATTATGTCCTTTAAAACAGGTTTGTTTTTTGACTTTTCAATACGTTCATTGATAGTTGAAAGATCAGACATTGCCTCTCTTAATGATCTAATGAAACGGTTTGCTCCGGTATAACCGGTCCAGCGGAAAATCACATCGCCGTCGCTGTTGGTTAAAACGTAAACAGGGTAAAATACTCCAACCCTGTAATGTTCAGACAACTCTATCCCTTCATCCTTTTTGACATCAACAGGAAGATGCACTACTGAATTCAGGGCATTTTTAATAACGTCTTTAGTTTCCGCTTCACGAGCGGATTGTTCGCAGTGTTCTCAGTCGTCTCTGAAAAATTCCAATAGTATAGGTTTGCCCTGATTAGCGGATAATGTCTTTGCCTCTTCGTATGTTTCGGGCTTCTGAGCGCTTGAAATTCCGACATTAGCACTAATCAAAATAAAAGTAAAAAAGGCGATCCTTTTCATGTTTTTTCCTTTCGACTGCAATTTCGCCCGTTTCTGATGCAATAACCAGCTTAGCGTAATGATTCATTGAAAACCTTACAATAATCAGTCATTGGGGCTTCGTCGGACGCTTAAGAAACAAATAGGTCTTTGTAAATCAACCTGTAGACATATAGATCGCAAGGTTGAGTAGGACAGACTTTCAGTCTGTCCGGACAGGTTGAAAATCCACAAGACCTTGATGGCCTGTCCTACTGCCTGGCTTACATTACTATTTTGTTTCTTTTTCAATCCTCCCGTCACACGGGTCAGATGCTCGCAATGACTGATAAATGTGTAACTATTTTACTAATCATTGCATTAGCAATTAACCCGACCTGCAATTTCCAATTATTCTTTGAATAATTTAGGCTTCTCCTTATCGAATTTTTTTCAGGTAGCGAAAGTAATCCGAGTCGGTAGTAAGTATCAACCATGACTCCTTGCCAATTGTCTCCGGATAAGTATCCATAGCCTTCAAGAACGAATAGAATTCAGGGTCATTATTATATGCCCGGGCGTAAATCTTTGTCGATTGCCCGTCAGCCTTGCCTTTAATCTCCTCAGCCCTTTTGTAAGCCTGGGAGGTGATTTCCTGAAGGTCTTTTGACAGGTCGCCAAGTATTCTCGATCGTTCTCCCTGACCCTCAGAGCGGTACTGTTCGGCTATCCGCTCTCTTTCGGCAATCATTCTCGAAAATACTTTTTCCCGTACGCTCTGGACATAATTAATATGCTTAATCTCAATGTCAATGAGTTCGATACCGTACTGGGGAGTCATCTCGGAGGCTTTTTTAAGCATCATGCGTGTAATATTTTCTCTGCCAGTTTGAATTTCAATTATCTCCTTTTCGATTTCCTCTCCCTCTGATTGCACCAGCAGCCGATTTGAATTTCTTACTACTTCAATTAAAAGATGTTCCGTGATAAAGTCGCGTACCGCGGCATCGATTACATTGTCCAACCTTGTTTGTGCCCTGGCCTCATCCCCAACAGACTGGTAGAATTTAAGGGGGTCGTTGATTCGCCATCTGGCATAGGTATCCACCAGGATAAATTTCTTGTCTTTAGTCGGAATTTGAGTCGGCCGACCATCCCATTCTAATATCCGTTTTTCAAATGTATTGACTTGCTGAACCAATGGGGTTTTTAAATGCAATCCGGGTTCTATCACTACTCGAACCGGTTCGCCAAATTGGGTAATAACCACCTGTTCGCGCTGATCCACTGTATAAAGAGCGCCTGACAGGAGAATAAGAACTATAAAAACCACCCCCGCGCCTATGATTAATTTCAAATTTGGCATTACTTACCTCCCCTGCTTGATGAAATACTGCCTGGTTCCCCAAGGGGCAAAAGCCTTAAGATGCCTGTTTCGGCTTCATCCACGATATACTTATGTTCTATATTGGGGAGTACTTTTGCCATAGTTTCCATATAAAAACGCCGCCGGGTCACATCTTTAGCCCGTGAATACTGTTTCCAGAGATCGATAAACCGTGAGGCGTCGCCCTCAGCCCTGTTTACCCGCTTGATTGCGTATCCTTCCGCCTCCTTGATCATTCTCTCTGCTTCGCCCCTGGCTTTGGGGATGATGGTGTTGTATTCTTTCATCGCCTCGTTTATCATCTGCTCTTTTTCCTGTTTCGCCTCATTGACTGAATTAAACGCCGGTTTTACCTGGTCGGGCGGCGTTACATCCTGAAGTTTTACTGTTACAATCTGAATGCCGGTTCCGTATCTGTCTAAAAGTTCCTGCATTTTTTGCGAGGCTTCTTCGCCCACTTCAATACGCTCAATTGTCAGCACGCCATCGACGCTTCGGTCGCCAACAACCTGACGCATGGCCGCCTCGGAAACATCCCGGAGCGTTTCCTCGACGCGGTAGACATTAAAAAGAAATGCCTGCGGGTCTTTAATCTTGTATTGAACAATCCAGTCTAACACGACAACATTGAGATCGCCGGTTAACATTAAAGACTCCCCTAACAATACCTGGCTGCTCCGGACTGTCCTGACTCCGGGTTTGGCTGTCCTGAAACCAAACTCCTGGCTTAAGATGCGGGACACCGGCACTTTGGTTACTTTCTCGATCCCGACTGGCAGTTTCAGATGCAAGCCGGGTTTCGTTGTGCGGTTATACTTGCCGAAACGCTGAATTACTCCCACCGATTCAGCGCCCACCGAGTAGAAGATCGAAAACAGCAAAATGATGGCTACCAGCCCTGTTATTCCCAGGAGAATAGGGCGTCCCATCTTTTGCCGCGGAATCCTTCTCAGATAATCCTCTACGCTGTCTTTTTCAAAATCCATTCATTACCTCCTCTATGGTTTTAAGATGATAAAACTATGTCGATCTAATTCTAAATAAAAGACTGCGGATATTCAAGGAATATTTGCAATCAGATCCTTTCTTAACCAGAACTCGTCCAGGCCGGGAATATATATGTTTTCATAATCGTTCCAGATCTGCTCGTAAATCTCTTCGCTGGTGTGTTCTCCGAGGCCCGGTTTCCTTGTTCCATCCGGCAACACTGTAGAATGGCCGGCATAAATAATATGTGGTTTCTGATTTAACACATATTCTATATCCCATCGTTCATGACCCGGCGCTCCCATAAATTTTTTCCCGTGTTTTGCTATATGTCTGTTGGTCAACCCCATCATATCGATGATATAGGCTTCTGAATAATATCCTATCGCGCCAATAGGGCTTGAGGCTATTATCAAATCCGGGTGTTCAACTTTATACTTCCTGAAATCTTCGCACAGTGTGATCCACAACTTTATACGTTTTCTGTGTTTGATAACTAATTCCGTTGGCAGCGCCTTAAGGAACAAACCATTTTGAAACCCTGCAGCCATGAATGTTAATATTACAAGAACGGAGACAATTTTATTAGCCTTCAGCAAAGATAGAATTTTCATAATGCCAAAAGATGAGGCAATTACTATTAGAGGCAATACAGGCATCATAAATCTCGAGTACGAAGTCCAATCTCCGGAGGCATAGATATTGAAAAGGATATACAGAAATATAATTATCGCCATTGTTCTGACGTGTTTATTTTTAAAGAATTTAAATATGAAATATACAGCAGGAATAAAGTAGAGAAACCCTCCGCCATAGACAAAAAACTTCAAAAGATAATAAGCTCCTCGAACATATTTTATTAAATAAAAGCCGGAAGATTTAGCGTAGAAGGTGTTGGGCAGCAATTCGCCATAGTATGAATATCGCCATATTAAATGCAATATGAGGATAATAACTGCCGGCAATAAAAACAGGGAAATATTTTTCAGGCATCTTTTCAGACTGCCGTTCTTAATGCTTATCAACTCGCTGATTACAATTGCAGATAAAAACAATATCCCGTCCGGACGAATAAGCGGCAATAACCCGGCAACAATTCCTGTAATAAAAAGCGAGTATCTATGTTTTTGCAGGCATAAATAAAAACCCAGGGAAAGCATGAAGATATTAAACGATGTTTCCATTCCGGATTGAAAGTGAACTCCAAAATCAATCCTGAATGCTAAAAGAAGTGCAGCCAGTATGGCGGCCATCCTGTATCTTCTGTCAAACCCGCGAACGATAAAATATGTTATTATCAGCGACCCTAAACCGAAAAGTATGCATAATACTTTGCCTATGGTGGGAACCTCAAAGCCTGTCTTGCCGATCAACCCGACCAGGATCACCCATAGAAACGAGGTGTAGCCCTCAACATACTCACCCTGGTTATATACCAGGCCGTGATTTTCTACGAAATTCTTCGAATACCTGTAGGAAATATATGCATCATCCCATGTGTTATTGTAAAACATAACTTCCGACAGAAGAAATGCAAAGCAAAGAACCATGAGCAGGATAACCAGCTTTCTGGTAACATAAAAAGATTCGGGATAAAATGTATCTTCTTCTCTGCTGGAAATTGTCTTCTCTGGCTGGTTTATCACGTGGCCTCCATTATTTCGAATAAACACATTTTTCAAAACATGGTATATTTTGAACTCCCTGTAAATTCCGGTAAAATTGTTTTCAAGTCAAATGCTTTTTATCAGGGACTTCCTCTATTCAAACAAATAGCCATTATCATAATCAGTTTCACCCCGAATTAACAAACGAATCGATGGCTTTTTTAATCGTTCTGTATGTTTCCCTGACAGTGTAAAGATTGCCGTCGACGGGGTCGTCGATTATAACCGGCCCGGTACGAGATAATAACCCGAGGTAATAGATTTTTCCTCCTGTTCCGGGAAATTTTGCTGTCAGTATTCTGCGGTTTTCTTTATCGAAAGTAAGGATAATGTCTGCTTTATGAACCGCCTCTTCTGTGATTACTTTTGAACGGTGTTCTTTCATATCGATTTCGAATTCATCGGCGATATCAATCGCCCTTTGATGGCATCTGCGGCCGCTTTTTGGCAAGTAACCCGCCGAATATACGTCCTTAGAATCCGAGAGAGTTGATTGGATATATTTTTCAGCAAAAGGGCTTCTATAAATATTGCCGAAGCAAACAACGAGCGCCATTTTTGCCTGTCGCAGAGCGCGCCTGGCAAGGAATGTCCTTAGAAATCGAATTGGCGAATAACGCTCAAAGGCTTGTTTATTTTTATCTTTCATATTTATTATCAATCTCCACAGCTCGACAAAACCCGGTTTTAAATCATCAATTACAAAGGTGTCGTTTCTTTCGCGAAGAGTCAGGACATTGAATATCTCTTTTGCCGCCTGGCTGTTAGGCAGAGTATTGCGCGACGGGTCGGTCTTGTCCGCACAGGCATTCTGGATAATCCAGTTGAAATCTCTTATAGTGTTCCGAGAAAATAAATTCGTTTTATAAGTTTTGGGAAATTCTTTTTTCTTTTCCGTTTTAAGCCGGTAGAGAAAATATGGGAAATCAGCGCCGGCCGCAACCGCCAGCGGGAGAGAACCCCAGAAACGGCCGTTGATCTCGAGGAATATCCATTCGCCGGTGTCGAAATTGAATTTGAATTCCACCATGCCGACGCCGGTATAGTTCATCGCTTTCAGCAATTTTTTAACTGCATCACGCAGCTCCGGATGGAGAGGGGCGCTCTTACGGTAAGAACTTCCTCCGCCCATCAGCGGTTCATGTATCCGGACATGACAGAATGCACAAAGGAGTTCTCCACTGTCCGCCAAAAACGCAGCGCCGACCCCGGTACCTATGAAGTTTTCCTGCACTTGAACGTCGCCGCTTTTAAGCATATACCGGAGGCTGGTCTTCAGCTCTTTCGCGTTATATGCTTTATATACATAATTTTTTCTTTCTAAGCTTTCCAGATGGAAAGAAACGTGCGGTTTTAAAACGATTGGAAATTGAAACCCGTCCATGATTTCATCGATCTGCGAAAGATCAGTCGCTTTTATTTCTTTCGGCAGATTGATCCCCAGCGATTTTGCCAGTTGACCGGACTTGAATTTATCGAAAGCGATTTCGTAAGCCTCCTGGCTGAGAATGTATATCGAAGGATATTTCGTGAGATCTTTACGGTGCGCCTCAAGCGGCGCCGATGCCTGTTCGTTGCAGGGAACCACTAAATCAAACTGCTCTTTTTCTACAAGCTCAATCAGCTTTGTTTTCCAGAGATCGTTATCAGGCGAGTAATCCGGAATATCATGAACCCGGGCGACATATTTTGAACGGCGCACAATATCGCCGGTCGAGTTCCATCCTATGTGTACTTTTAGACTCTTTCGTCCAAGCGAGCGAACAATAGTCAAACAGCTTCTGTAGTTTTTAAAATCACTGCCAAGGACCAGAACCTTGCCTGTATGATGAAATTCGGTCAACTTTCTCCTTTAAAAAAATTTCAAGCGTTGAATTTTAATAGCTATACATGGAAAACGTGTCATTGTAAACGAGCATTGGCTTGATAACTCATGTCAGCCGGCTGTCTTGAAGTTTTGATACAACCCCTCCATCGTCATGATTACTATATTATTCCGGCAAACGAATTCGATCATGTCATTTAGAAATGTTTTCGGACCGGGTCCTTCAAAGGCGTTTTCGGCAATTTCAGCATAGCTTATTTTAATCCATTTATCGGGCGGAAATTTTCTTTTAAGCTGATTCCAGAATTCGGGAGTGGGTACATTAAGGGCGGTAATCATTGCGTGAGCGCTGATAACCTTGATTCCCGGCTGGCTGAAAATATCGGCATATTCCTTGAAATCCCAGCCTTGCCGCCGCTCGAAATGGGTGCCGTCCTCATAAAAAACCGGAAAACGCAAGAGCCCCGATTCATGATTTATAGGCGCCAGTTCCTGCTGCAGGTTGGTCGCCATGTTCGAGTCATATAAGATGCCGCGTCTGAATAGCTCATGGGTTATCGGCGTAACATCGAAACAACGGTGAGCGCGAAAACATCTGGCGTCGGGCGCAAATTTCATCACCGTATCGATTACCTCGTTAAACGAGTTACCGTGACTGCTGCCGGGAAGAAAATTCGGGTGAACACCGACCTGGATTTTCTTTTCTTTATGCCAGCTTTTTATCGACGGGCTGTCGTGGGTTACGAAATATGTTGCGGTTATATCGTAACGGTCGAAAATCTCCTGCTGGATTGCCAGCGCATCTTCGCTGGCCCAGTCGACGTCGGAGGTGAAGCAAAAAACGGGCTTATGTTTGTAAATTTGATGATCTGTCATATTAAATACGATCGCTTTCCATACCGCAATAAAACGAAGTCAAATATAATCCTGATTTAAGGGCTGAACAATAAAAAAGCGATTGTTTATAGAGAATTTTTCGATATTTTGATAAATCGGTAATGTTTAAATCCGGATTTTGTAATTTAACAATCAGATATAATAAGTAATTTATTGTAGTTCTGCGCGTAGGGGCGTATTGCCATACGCCCCCTGTAGTTTGGCTTTTTACTATACACAATAAATTTTTTTGATTTTTCCATCATTTAATCACTTTTTTTCTTGCATTTTGTCATAATTTGTGATAACTAGGTATATGGCTAGTGATATACATTTTCAAGGAGGTAGTTATGGGTTACCCAACTAAAGTTCAAAGAATAAAACGTCAAAATAGCGAACAGTGGTATGTCTTTCTTCCCTCGGCTGTCGCTCAGGCTATGCAGTTTGTGCCCAGCGAGGTTGTGGAATGGATCATCGAGGATAAAAGCCAACTTACATTAAAACGGACTATGCCGCCACCATCAGTAAAAAAAAAGCGTCCCAGACGCTAAGTGCGCAATTCGAAAGCTTATGGGAACAATGCCGCAACGCCTTCGGACAGAAAAGAGTATGGCAAAGGGCTAAAGCTCTTGCCTATAGTTCACTGGTCTGTATGGGACGCCATACCCTGACAGGTTTAGTCACAACCAGTGGTCGACAGTTTAGAGACTGGTCTGCCGATTACCGACTCTTTGCCGAGGAACGTTTCGAAGCTAAACATCTGTTCGGCGTTGTCCGGCGAAATGTGCTTAAAATTTTACCAAAAGATGTTCCTTTAGTTGTGGCCATGGATGACTCACTGCTTAGGAAAAGAGGAACCAAGACTGCCGGCGTTGCCTACCGACGTGATCCGTTGGGACCGCCTTTCCACACCAACTTCGTTCGCAGTCAACGCGTGCTGCAGTTGTCGGCGGCCCTGCCCTCGGGGCCGATGCCAGCCAGCGCTCGTATGATCCCGATCGATTTCAAACACACTCCCACACCTAAAAAACCACGAAAGGATGCGTCAAAAACAGCTTGGCAACAATATCGACAAACACAAAAAAAAATGACTATCAGTCGCAAAGGAGTCGAATGCTTATCGGCTTTGCGAAACAGCTTAGATGATGAGCCTGAAGGAAGACAAAAATCTTTGTGGGCTGTGGTGGATGGACGTTTTACCAACGGCCCAGTGTTGAAAAACTTACCCAAACGTACTACGCTCATTGGTCGAATACGCAAAGATACTAAGCTTTATTACTTGCCCAAACATGACGACCAACCTGCAAAAGGACGTAAATATCTTTACGGCAAGCTTGCTCCCACACCAGAACAGTTAAGACAAGATCCAGACGTGCCTTGGGAGAAGGTAGATGTCTGGGCGGCCGGGAAAGTACATTCTTTCAAAGTAAAGACCATTACCCCGTTACGATGGCGCATAGCTGGCGCTGACATTAACCTGCGTTTGATTGTTATAGCCCCCTTGGCTTATCGCCTGCGTAAAGACTCACGTCTGCTTTATCGCAAACCAGCTTATCTGATCTGCACCAACCCGGATATCTCCCTGCCGCAAGTCCTGCAAGCGTATGTCTGGCGGTGGGACATCGAGGTCAACTTCCGCGATGAAAAAACTCTCCTCGGTGTAGGACAAGCTCAAGTCCGTAAAGAAACATCAGTTGAAAAAGTGCCGCAGTTTATGGTGGCGACTTATGCTATGATGCTCCTAGCAGCCTATCAAACTTTCGGCGGTAATGGAATACCTGATACTCTGCCGCCCCCCAAGTGGCGAAAAAAAGAAAAACCCCAGCGCGCTTCAACACAAAAAATCATTAATCTCTTACGAGCCGAACTATGGAGCAAGGCGATGGGTTTTTCTTATTTCTCAGGCTTTAATAAAAGTAGATACTCTAACATGAACCCGCATAAATTCAAACCGCACCTCCACTCGGCTGTATTATATGCTAATGCTTGAATAAATTGCCAATCTGAGCACAGTGAAATAAAGAATAGGAAAAGCCAAAGTCGAGGGGGCGTATTGCCATACGCCCCTACGACTTAAAAACGCCGGAAATGACGTTTGAGACCTATGGCGATGAAGACTAATAGAATTAACAGAGTAATTGTATTTAGAATTGACCAGGTAATGCCAAATGGATTGATAGGATTTAAATTGGATATTTTATAAGGTATATAATTCTTAGGAATAGCCTGCGAAAGAGAATAGCCAAATGCGCTTGCAAATTCTCTTAAAAAATTGCCAACACTGAAATCAGAAAGGAAACAAAAAAATTTATACTCGGTTGTGACTACACCTCCCGGAAAAGATTTCAAACCAAACACCATATGACCAAAAGCAAAAATTGCTGTAAAAGCCCAGAACCACAAAAAACTCCACATCGGCTTTTCACCATAGCCCGCGAATGTTCTGTAGCAAAAATAAAGCAAATATTTACTGAAAATCTTTTTTCTCGTCTGGCGAATTTTCACGAATGGTTTCCACTGAAATATATTCCATTTCGGTTTACTGCTTTCAATCTTTTCCTCCAATGCGCAACGTTTCATCTCGAATTCATTAAAATAAAACCAGCTTGCCTGCTGATAGTCTTTGGTGTTGTCCAAGGCTGTCTTCATGCGGCGATAAAGGGAGGCGATAATTTCATGATCGTTTAGATCTTTTATTTTGTATTCATTGCGAAGTTCCTTTATCTTTTTTTCATCATCTTTATTTTGGGATATTTCATCAAGGAATCTTTCTTCTGGAATGACATTGTGCCTTTTAAAGGGAAAGAATAAAATTCTATCTTTTTCAATTCCCCAATCACTTGAAGAAAACCGCGCCTCATCAAACGAGCTTTTGTAGAATGAGAATAATGACATATCGTTGTCAGTAAAATAGACATCCTTAAGCTGGCAATAGCGGAATATTAAGTAGGCATCTCTCCCACCGGTATCCGGCCTTATATTCTCAAAATAGACAGCGAAGGGGTTGAATTGGATCGCATCGAATATAACCTTTGCAATCTTGCCTGCTTCTGGCAAAAATTGTGGATTAATAAAATAAAAACGCACCTTATCTGTTAGGGTAATATTAGTATAGGATATTGTTTTCTTTATTGTTATATTTATAAATACGGCACTATCATTAAAACGTATTATATCGAAATCAACATCTCCTGAAAATTTTGCTTCTCTGAAATCAGTATATCCTGAAAATTGGGTTCCGCCGAAAAAAGTATATCCTGAAAATTGGGCTCCGTTGAAATAAGCACTCCTTGAAAACCGGACATCGATAAAATAATCATATCCCGAAAATTGGGCAAAAAAGAAAAAAGCATCTCCTGAAAACTGGGCTTCGCTGAAATCAGCATTCCCTGAAAATCGGGCTTCGCTGAAATCAGCATTATGATTAAAGGTTATTGGTTTCCCCTTTTTGTTTCCATCGTGCGTGAAACTAATATCACCGGGGAAGACAAAGCCCTTGAAATTAAACTTTTCTTTGTCTTTTTTATCCTGTGCCTGTTCATTGTGTTTAGTAATCTCTTCAATCTTTTCTCGTATCAGCTTATTAAACTGCTCAACCGTTATCCCCTTCCACTTTTTCGGGGCGTGGAAAACGCATAGTTCCTCATCATGTGGTGAATTCACCGGTTCGTTACAGCCTTTATATTTGCAAGCCATCTTATGCTCCCGCGGGCAAATGTTTACAGCTTCTGTTTGTATGTCAATCACAATATATAGCGGTTTACCCATGAAGTCAAGGCGGGTGTATCAGGCATGGGGCAATCCGCCTCGGGCGGATGCCGCCCACAGAAGCACAGCCAAATTTATGTCATCAAATAAAATCCCGATAAATACAATAAAACGCTTGTGTTGTCATATAGTATTATCTATATTTGGCCTTGTTTTTGGCCGTCTGATGTTAATTTTAGGGCTTTTGTAAAGGGAGAACTGTTTGCTAAGATACTCCATCGCTGTATTGCTTGCCCTTATTTTAATAGGAACCGGTTTCTGCCAGGAGACCGGGGAAGCTTCCACACCCGATACATTACAGCCTGAATATCTCAAACCCGCTCCCCCGCCGTATATCCAGGTTAAAGACAATCCCAGCGACGGCGGCGGCAAGATACTGGTCACCTGGGATTTATCCCCCGATGACGGCGCCGGCAAAAACAATGTAACCGGCTATGAAATCTTCCGGGCGATTGAGGGAGATACCGTTTTCATCTCAGTAGGTTTTTCCACCAGCGGAGTAAACCAGTATGTTGATTCCGGAGCCGATGATCATATAAGTTATGTATTCAAAGTTGTCGCCACCGATGGCAACGACGGGTCGGCCTCGATTATATCCCAGCCGGTTCACTCATACCAGCAATGGATTAATGTCAATCTGAAATACCTGTTTTTAATCGGAGCCTTAATCTGCGGCTCCGTTATTTATTTTATATATCATGCCAAGCGCGGCAAGAAGCTGTTCATCCGCAAGATCGCCGGCCTCGAGGCAATCGATGAGGCGGTCGGCAGAGCCACCGAGATGGGGCGGCCGGTGCTGTTTATCCCGGGCATCAGGGATATGGATGATGTCCAGACTATCGCCGGCATTACGATCCTGGGCCGGGTTGCACGGACTATCGCCGAATACGATATCAAGATTAATATGCCGGTTTCGAAGTCCATTGTTATGACCACCGCACGCGAGATGATCAAGGGGGCTTATGCCTCAGTGGGACGAGCCGATGAGTATTCCGACGACATGGTGTACTACACCACCGATGAGCAGTTTGGCTATGTAGCCGCCGTGGATGGTATCATGGTGCGCGACAGACCCGCTACCTGTTTCTATATGGGTTCGTTTTTCGCTGAGAGTCTGATTTTCGCCGAAACCGGCAACTCTATCGGCGCTATCCAGATAGCCGGAACGGCTATGCCCGCGCAGCTGCCGTTTTTTGTAGCCGCCTGCGATTACACCCTCATCGGTGAGGAGCTGTTCGCCGCCAGCGCCTATCTGTCCGGTGAACCGAAACAGCTCGGCAGTTTAAAGGGGCAGGACGTCGGCAAGCTCATCGCTATGGTTGCTATTATACTCGGTGTTTTCGCCGCCACGATGTATTCGATTACCGGCTTTGGTTTCTTTGAGTCGATGCATGAATTTATCAGAAGTTTGTTTACGTTGAATTGAGGAGCGTTAACGAAATAACATGAAACGTCAAATACCTTTAATAATAACAGCGATAGTCGGGACAGTTCTGGTTGTCTCGGTTTTCATCCCGCACGATCCGTTCGGCAGGCTGGGCGAGGACTTCTCGGTCTTTTTTGATATTATCGCCGTATTTGCGTTTATCCTTGGCGGCGGCAACCTTATCCGAGTTCATGGCGACAGGATATATAAAAAAGCCAAAGACTGGCCATTTTCGATAATAACCATAGCCGGCTTTCTGGTTACTCTTATTGCCGGCGCTTTCAAGATCGGCAACCCTGATGGTATTCAGGGCGATGTGGCCGCTCCGGGTTCGCTTTTCACCCTGATTTATGACAATATCTTTACGCCTTTGCAGGCCACGATGTTTTCCATCCTGGCCTTTTTTGTCGCCTCAGCGTCATACCGCGCATTCAGAGCAAAAAACAAGGAAGCAACAATCTTGCTGGTCACCGCATTTATCATTCTTCTGGGCAGAACTCCTGTCGGCCATTATGTCACGTTCTGGCTGCCGTCGTCCCTCGATTTCTTTCATATACCGGTTTTAGCTAACTGGATTATGGCTATCCCCAATTTAGCCGGCCAGCGAGCGATCATGATAGGCATATCGCTGGGTGTGATATCGATGTCGCTGAGGATGATACTGGGCATCGAACGCGGCTATATGGGTTCAGATGAGGGCGGCAAATGATTCGGTCAGTTATATTAATTCTGCTTCTGTTTATTTCATCGTTATATGCCAGTGAAAATATTGAATCCGGTATATCCGGCTATAAAACAATTGCCATTGCTCCGCCTCAGATAGCCCAGATATATACAAACCCGAATTTAAGCGATGATGTTGATGTCGATCTCATTTCGGAAAACCAGATCAAGTTATTTGAGGAATTCGGCGATAACCTGTGCCAGACCCTTGCTGCAAAATCTGATGGCAGTGTTGAGTTTTTATGCTATGATGAAATCAGATTGCGCTTAAAAGACGCTAAAAGCTGGGATAATTTCAATCGTTTTTTGAACGGTCAGAGCATTGTCAATGAAAAGATATCCAGACTTTTTGCGGAGAGACTGAAAGCCAAGGGCGCTATTACCTCGACCTTGTTGTTCAGCTATTATGAACAACCCCAGAGCGGCCGTCATATTGAGGTATACTACGAATGGAACCTAATAAACCTGATGTCCGGCAAAAGTGATACCAGCGGTAATTACTCCCGCGGCATCGAAATCACTGAATCGGAATTAATTTCAGGTGAGAATGAATATACCTGTTTTGAGGCAATGTCCGAACGGTTCATAGATTATTTTATAAATCTTTTAGGCTTTGACAGGGAAGAATAAAACGGTATCAGTATGACATTTTTCGATAGAATAAAAAATATAGACCGGCGAATAATATTCCTGTTTATTGCCCTTTCGGTAATCATTCCCCTGCTTTTAAATATCACTTTCAAGGAAGAAGCCGGTCCGATTGTGAGAAATATTTTCGATAAAATAGAGTCCCTTCCTGCCGGGTCGCGGGTCTTGCTGTCGCTTGATTATGGTCCTTCCACTGTGCCGGAAATCCAGCCGATGGTCAATGCATTGGTTCGTCACAGCAACGAAAAAGACCTGAAGGTATTCTTTATGTGTCTCTGGGCTACCGGCCAGAACCTGACTACAATAACTGTCGACTCGGTTCAAATTAGAGAATTCCCCGATAAGGTTTATGGTATAGATTATGTCAATCTCGGCTATAAAGCCGGCAACGAGGGGCTGATTAACGTGCTTATAACCGATATGAAAAAGATGTACACGACCGATGTTTTCGGCACCTATATAGACGATATCGAGATAATGAAACCGGTTCGCAATCTCACCAGTTTTGATTTGATTATCGGTCTTGGCGGCGGCACTCCGGGCATTAAAGAGTGGATATTGTTTGCCGGCGATCCGGGCAATATTCCGGTTGTGGGCGGATGTACCGCTGTACAGGCGCCGCTTTTGTATCCTTATTGGCCGAATCAGCTTCTGGGTCTATTGGGAGGTATTAAGGGAGCCGCCGAATATGAATCTGAACTGATTAAAAATTATCCCAAATACAAGGATAAATCTCAGCCGGGTATCAAGATGATGGGACCGCAGGCTATTGCTCATATTGTGATAATGTTGTTTATTATTATTGGCAATATAACCTTTTTCATAGAACGTTCTCGCGAAAAGAAGGCAGGGATGGGTTAAGATGCAAGATTTATGGACCTGGTTTGGCGCATTTTTGACTTTGGCGATTCTGTCGTTTCTCTATAAAGACAACGTCTTCTACAAGTTTTCCGAGCATCTGTTTGTCGGCGTCTCGGCGGCCTACTGGATGGTAGTCGGCATCTGGGGAACGTTATTTCCCAACCTGATTGCCAAGATATATCCCGAGGCAGTCAGGTTTGTCTTGCCGTCGCTGGCCGACCGTGAACCCGAATACCATTATATTTTTGCAGCCGCTCTGGGAATGTTGCTGCTTATGCGTCTTTCCTCAAAGATTGGCTGGATATCGCGTTGGCCGCTGGCGTTTATTGTGGGTACAACTTCCGGATTAAACCTGGTTCGGTTTCTCCGTTCGGATTTTATCGGTCAAGTACAGAATACTATGATACCGCTGATAGTCATCAAGGATGGTTCGTTCAGCTTTTTAGATAGCTTTTCCAACGTTGTGATTTTTATCGGTGTTTTCTGCGGCTTGATTTATTTCTTCTTTTCAAAGGAGCACAAGGGTGTATTTGGAGTTGCCAGCAGAATTGGCATCTGGGTTCTAATGATAACTTTTGGCGCTGGTTTTGGTTATACTGTTATGGCTAGAATATCGCTCCTGGTTGGACGTATGCAGTTTCTGCTGGGAGACTGGCTGGGGTTGATTAGCCGGTGATAACTTTTAAACATACAGCGATCTTTCCAATTGCTTGCTATTCAAATTATAACTCCTCTTTATCTCCGGATATAATTCTCGACAAGAGCGTAACCCGGGTGGACTTAATATATAAAGTTTAACATCTAATATCATGAAAGTTCTATTAAGAATATATGATAATTATCGAGTTCGTATAATTCAAATACTCGGAGGTAGCTTATGAACCAATTGACGAGGATTATTTCTGTTTTTCTGCTTTTTGCTTTTGTGGGAGGAGGTGTGATTGCCCAGCCGGTTGAGGAGGAGCTGGTCGCCGATACATTGAGCCCATCGGCGCCGATGCCTCCGACAAATGTCAGGGTAAAAGATAAGCCGAACGATCCGGGACATGGGTTGATTGTCGAATGGGATTTGTCGCCTGATGATGGTGCCGGTTTAAATATCGTCGTGATGTATGATATCCTGCGTTCGGATTCCCCGGATGGCGAGTTTGTTTCACGGGGTATGCTGCCATCGCAGGAAACTCAGTTTGAAGATGTCGACGATACGCCGCCTACTGAAGATATCCCAAATCCATACTTTATGCCCAAAAACAGTAACTGGTACTATAAAATAGTTGCCATATCCGATCAGCAGGTTCGGTCTGAGCCGTCAGAGTTGGCATCCGGAACAACCCTTGAAAACCTGTTTCACTGGGGTAAATTGCCGATTCTTTTTGGGGTTTTAATTTTCTCAGGGTTCCTGTTGATATTTATCACCTCAGCTAAAAAGGGCAAAGAGCTTTATGTGCGTCCTCTGTCGGGTATCAACGCCGTTGATGACGCAATCGGCAGGGCCACCGAAATGGGTAAACCGATATTGTTTGTCCTTGGCTTGGGTACTGCCGGTGATATTGCCACGATAGCCGGTTTCACGATTCTATCGAGGGTTGCTAAAAGGACGGCTGAGTATCAAACCAAGGTGCTGGTGCCGGTTCAGGACCCGGTTGTTCTGGCAGTTGCTCAGGAAACAGTCCGGACAGCCTACCTCGAAGCCGGTCGACCGGATCAATATGATCCCGATAATGTGTTTTATGTTACCGCCCTGCAGTTCCCCTACGTAGCGGCGGTTAACGGGATAATGCTTCGTGAACAGCCAGCTACTAATTTCTACATGGGCATCTTCTACGCCGAATCGCTGATTCTGGCTGAAACCGGAAACATTGCCGGATCGATTCAGATATCCGGCACCGACCAGATCGCCCAGCTGCCGTTTTTTGTAGCGGCTACAGATTATACTCTTATCGGCGAGGAGCTGTATGCGGCTTCGGCCTACCTTTCACGTGAACCGGTTCAGCTTGGCACGCTCAAGGCTCAGGATTATTCCAAGGCTGTTGTGATGATAATTGTTATTTTAGGAGCAATTGCAATAACCACGGGCTTGCCATATTTGTTAGACATGGTAACCGTTAGACTGTAACCCGGAGATTTATATGAAAAGAGAAATACCTATTTTACTTGTCGGGATTACAGGCTTTGCCATGTTGATTCAGTATTTCATCCCGACAGGCTGGTCTGAATTTATATTTACCTATTCCCAGGACTGGGTCATTGTTATCGGCATTCTGGCAATGCCGCTGGGGATATGGAGTTTGGTAAAAGCCAATGTCAGCAAGCTTAAAGTGCCCGGCGAAAGATTTTATTCTGCAGTATTGCTGGCCGGTTTTTTGATTATGGTACTAACCTGCCTCAAGCGAGAGAATCTGGAAATGGGTAGTCTTCATATGGATATGTTTACATATGTCCTGGTGCCTATTCAAGCGACCATTTTCTCTCTTCTCGCGTTCTTTATAGCCAGCGCCGCCTATCGCGCGTTCAGAGCCAGGTCGGTTCTGGCGACTATTCTTCTCTTGACGGCATTTATTGTGATGCTTCGTTTCCTTCCCCTTGGTCCGATTTCTACTTTAAATCTCAAAGCGGTTTCCTGGATACTTTCAGTGCCTAATATGGCGGTCAACCGCGCTATCATGATGGGGATCGGTTTGGGCGCCACCGCTACCGCCATCAAGATCATCCTCGGCATTGAACGAACCTATATGGGTCATGATTGAGGGAGGATGAGATATGACATTTTTAGAAAAATTAATGCAAATAGACCGTCGCTGGATTTACCTGGCTATCGGTCTGGCGGTGATTATCCCCACAATCTGGCCTTTTGATGTGCCGGTAACTGTTTCGCCCGAGGTGAGGAAGATTTATGATTTTGTTGATGAGATGGAAGCCGGTGAATATCTCTTTGTTTGTATCGATTATGATCCCTCCTCGATGGCTGAGTTAAACCCTATGGCTATAGCCATTATTAACCAGGCTTTCCAAAAGGATCTCAAGCTGCTTTTTGTTACGTTGTCTCAATTCGGTCCCGGTCTGGTAGAACAGATCACCTCCGGTCTTGCAGAAGACCATAATAAGGTTCGAGGTGAGGATTATATCTTTTTAGGCTACCGACCATACCCGGCGATTGTTATCATGGCTATGGGGGTTGATTTCAGGGTGCCGTTCCCGGTCGATTATTACGGTACTCCGCTTGATGAGCAGCCGATAATGGATGGTATCAAAAACTTCGATGACGTCAAGGGCGTGATCGAGATAACATCCGGCAGCACAGCCGACTTCTGGCTTATCTACGGTAATGGCCGGTACGGTTTCCCGCTGGCTATCGGGATAACCGGAGTTATGTCAGCCAACTTTTACCAGTACCTGTCATCCGGTCAATTGTTCGGAATTATTCCCGGGGTCAAAGGCGCCGCAGAATATGAAAAACTTGTTGGGTATCCCGGCGAAGGCATGGCTCAGATGGCGTATCAGGTCATTGCTCATACTGTAATTATCCTATTTATCATCATGTCAAATGTGGCTTATTTCGCCACTCGCAAGAAAAGACAGCAAATGGGAGGAGGCACCTGATGACTACATATGAACTCATTGGAAACGGTATTGCCGCCTTCCTGACCCTTTGCATTTTCAGCTTTCTGTATAAGGATAATCCTTTCTACAAATTCGCTGAACGCTTGGTGGCAGGTGTGGCTACCGGGTACTTTACCATGCTTCTGTTCTGGACCAATTTTCAGGACAAAGTCTGGCAGCCGATCTTCCTCAATGGAGAATACCATTACATAATTCCGGCTATTCTCGGGATTATAATGTGGACCAGGTTTTCTAAAAAATACTCCTGGATTTCGAGGTACTCTATTGCCTTTTATATCGGGATCGGCTCCGGCGTCTCGATCACCGTATATCTTTACACTTACCTGTTTAAGCAATTGCAGGCTACGATTGCCACCCCCTTAACTTTTGACGTTGCCGGTTTAAATATTTTCCTGGTGGTAATAGCGGTTGTATCAGCCCTGGTCTATTTCTTCTTCTCCATGCCGCATAAAGGCTTATTCGGCGCGGTCTCAAGATTTGGCATCTATATAATCATGATTGGCTTTGGCGCCGGTTTTGGCCTTACTGTAATGGGTCGTATTGCGCTTTTGGTTAACCGGATAATCTTTTTAAAGGGCTGGCTTTTAGAACTTTTTGGCGGATAAGGATATTTCTGCAGGCCACTGTGTCGACTTCAGAGAGGCTGTGCCAAAAGTCCAATCAGGTGCTGCCGGAACTATGATTCCGGCAGCTTTATGTATGCAAACTATTGGGCTAATAAAAGTTGCATGAACCTCGTTTCGGGAATCATAGTTCCCGAAACACAGAAACAACCTTTTGGCACAGCCTCCGGCGACCAGACAACACTCGAATAATACAAAGGGCAGATCAAATGATCTGCCCG
>Ga0114922_10001591_pt1 | contig 21554 bp, 20 predicted proteins | sample AartaG_FD_100975 | JGI IMG/M metagenome (GOLD analysis project Ga0114922, IMG submission 100975) | Deep subsurface microbial communities from Aarhus Bay to uncover new lineages of life (NeLLi) - Aarhus_00045 metaG | ecosystem: Environmental > Aquatic > Marine > Oceanic > Sediment | place...
CAAAGTAAAAAGCTCCAAATTCAAGGCGCGCAAATCCTGAGGAATGAGGCGTACTTATGGTACGCCGCAGTAACGAAGGATGCAGCGCAACGCAGAAGTTGGACTTTTTACGAAGCCGTCAATCTTGAATCACAGAGTTATCTCCCTGACGGCGTCAACGACCATGTCCACCGATACCCCATTTAGGCACTGGGGGTCTTCGCAGTTCGTATCTCCCGCCTCAAAGCAGGGGGCGCAGTCCGCCACGCCTCTAAGGACCTTTGTTGAACGACCCACCGGCGACCATCTCTTGGGGCTGGAAGGCCCGAAGATGGCCACCGTGGGAGTCCCCATAAAGGCGGCAAGATGGGTCGCGCCAGAATCATTGCCAACAAAACATCTCGCCTGCCGAACCAAGGCCGTCAGATGAGAAAGATCGTAGACTTCATATACCCGAAAGCATTCTTTTGCCCGGGCTTTGATAAACGGTGCCAGGTCTGATTCCGCCGGCCCCACAACAAAGACCACTTCGCCAAGATTCATTCCCCTAATGATTGCAGCCACCTGAACAAAACTTTCCAGCGGCCATCGTTTCCTTGGACTTCCCGCGCCAGGGTGCATGATAATCAACTTCTTTTCTCGGAGATCCCTAATTTTGGATTTCGCCATTCCGCAATCCGCAATCCGCATTCCGCATTCTTCGAGCAAACCCTTAGCCTCGAACTGTCTAGTAATATAGATGGCCACATGAGTCTCCTCCTGAACCGGAGGCCGGGGGCTTATTTTGTACACTTTTCCGCTGTGGTTTTGCCTGAGGTGACCCTCGATGGTGTCCGAAAGACTAATCAAGATTATTGTATCGTAATCACTTATGAACTCTTTGACAATCGGTGTCATGTCTTCGTGAAACAGGGAAGAGAAGCGGGCCCTCTCAAGAGAAAAATGCGCGTCCACCACGTTCAACTCGTGTGCGATCTTTCCCACTTCACTTGAACACAAAAGAGCCACAGAGGCTTTCTTTTCATGCTTCAAGGACTCAAGTGCTGGAAAGCTAAGAACCAGATCCCCCAGGGCCCCCGGATGAATGACCAGTATCTTTTCCGTCATCCTATAAGAACTGCTCGGTCGAAGAGCCTGGCACAAAGATAGGCTGTAAGCGTTCACAGGTTCTCAAAACCGTGAACGGATACGATGGGCTGAATCTTTATTGAAGAATGGAGTGTTGGGTGCTCCAATTGGGGCAAAGCCCGCATGTCCTGTTAGCTGTCGAGGATTTCCTTTATCCTTTGAGACAGCCATCTTATATTGAAGGGCTTCTGAATAAAGCCATCACAACCACGGCCCATGATCTCGGTCGCCTGGCCGTCTATGCTGTAGCCGCTTGAAAGGAGCACCTTTATGTCCGGGTTGATCTCCTTCATGCGGTCATAGGCTTCACCACCACCCATTTTTGGCATAGCCATGTCCAAAACGACTATGTCTATCTCATCCCGGTGTTTCTTGTAGACCTCTACGGCCTCTTTTCCGTCCCCGGCTAACAGTACCCGGTAGCCCGTGGCCTCCAACAATTCCTGACCTACTTCCAGGATCACCTCTTCATCGTCTACCAGGAGGACCGTTCCCGTTCCCTTAACGAACTGCTCAGCACCTTTGACAGCTTTCTGGACCTTTTTTTCTGATGCAGGCAGATAAATACTGAAGGTCGTCCCGTGCCCCTTCTTGGATTCCACATCAATATATCCGCCATGGCCCTTGATGATACCGTAAGTAGAAGCCAAACCAAGACCGGTGCCCCTGCCCATCTCCTTGGTGGTAAAGAAGGGATCAAAGATGCGCTCCATGGTCCTTTTATCCATGCCGATGCCTGTGTCGGTCACCGTTAACAGGACATAGTTCCCCGGCTTTGGCTCATAGAGCTTGCCCTTCATATCCTTGTGAGTCGTATTCATGGTTTTCAACATAAGATCCCCGCCACCGGGCATGGCATCTGCAGCATTTACATAGAGATTCAAAAGCACCTGCTCAATCTGTGCCTGGTCTGCCTTTATTGCTAATAAGTCTTCGGCAAGCTCTCGACGAATCGTAACCTCCTTTTTGGTTCTGCCAAATGTTTCAGAGGTCTCTTCTACTAATTTGTTCAGGTCTAGAGCCTTGACCTCATACCTGCCCTTCCTGGCATATCCAAGGAGGTGTGAGGTTAGTCTGGCTCCGCTTCGAACCTGCTTTTCAATGTTCGTTAGCCGGTCATGATACGGGTGTGTCAAATCGATATCCATAAGCATCAATGAGACAATTCCCTGGATGCCCATGAGCAGGTTGTTAAAGTCATGGGCAATGCCACCAGCAAGGGTCCCAATGGCTTCCATCTTCTGGGCTTGCAGCAATTGCACTTCAAGGCGCTTGCGATACGTTATATCTCTTGCCACACCATAGGTTCCCATAAAAACTTTCTCTTTCTGTTCAACAGGTCTATCATACATCCCCATGGCCTTCAATTCTACGGTCAAACGTCTGCTCGGGCCACCGTTTTTCTGAAAACATTTTAGTCTTAATTCTACGTCCTTAGCGGCACGCCCACCGGTTCTCCTTTCGTTAAAATGATTTTTGGCTTTGTCTATGTCGTGTTCAAAGACAATGGAGTTATAGTGTTCACCAATCAACTGGTGACTTTTATAGTCGAGCAGAGACTCCACAGCACCGTTGATGAATGTAAATTTCCCCTCATGATCGAGTGTATAGATGATATCCGGCGAAGCATTGACCAAAAATCGGTATCGCCTTTCCGTTAGCTCCAGCTTTCCGTTGACAAGCTCATTTTCTTTTCTTAGCTTACCTTGATCCAGGGAATTTTTTACTCTTCTTAATAATTGCTCAAAATCAAATGGCTTTCTAATATAATCGTAGGCCCCCCTCCTCAAGGATTCTATGGCCGAGTCCAGAGACGCATGCCCCGTCATAACGATGACCAGGGTCTCCTGATTTTGGCTGTTTATATAGTCCATAATCTGGTGACCACTCATATCCGGCATAACAATGTCAAGAAGAACAAGGTGAAAACTATCTTTGGCCAAATGTTCTATCGCTTCTTTACCACTGTACGCTGTTTGTGCGTCGTAGCCCTGTTTGCTTAACAAGACCTTCAGGCTATCGCACATGCGGGCTTCATCATCAACTATCAAGACCTTCGGCACATAAGACATGGTGACCTCCACAAGCCATAAAATCGCTGAACTATTTTATCGGCAAAACTATTCTAAAGGTTGTTCCTTTTGTCTCGTCACTTTCACAGGTCATGGTCCCGTCTAATTCCCTGATAATGCTATATGCAATGGACAAACCCAATCCGGCGTGTCCCTCCCCCTTTGAGCTAACGAACGGTTCAAACAGCCTCGACTTTATGCTATCAGGAATTCCAGGTCCGTCATCGCTGATGGCGATCTCCACATATTCCTGGTCTCCCTCCGCGTCTCTCGTCAATTTGCTCTTTAGGCCATTGGGGACACGTCGAGTATTGATATAAAGATTTCCTCCCTCGGGCATAGCCTCAACCGCATTCTTAATAAGGTTGATAAGGACCTGTTTTAGACTGTTTTTGTCCGTCATAACGGACGGCAGGGAAGGCTCCAGGTTAAGGTGGCCCTTGATCCCTGACCGTGATAGGAGAGATTCATGAGTAATCTTAATGAGGTCCGATATCAAGGCGTTTATATCAACATGTTCCTTTTGTTGTATTCCGGGTTCGGAAAAATCGGATAACTCATGAATAATGAGGGCAACACGATCGATTTCTTCGTTGATTATCCTTATCTCTTCTTGGACAGGACTATCTTTGTCCAGCTTTAGCCCCAGAATCTTGAGATAATTCTTTATGATACCTAAAGGATTGTTCACTTCGTGGACCACTTTTCTCGCTACGGCTGATGAGGCTGCCAGGCGCTCAGACTGAATTAACCTTGCTTGAGTTTCTCTCACATGCTCAGAATCCACGGCTAAAGCTGCCTGATTGGTAAACATGGTCAAGAGGTTTATCTCCTTGGACAACCTGGAAACTTGCCATTCGTCTATACCAATGACTATCACACCGACAAACCGCTTGTGGGCCACCATGGGAAGGCACAGTATACCCTCTTTTCCGATTAAGCGAATAATCTGGGTGTCTATAATGCTGAGATCGACTTTTGTCAGATGGCCAAGAGAATCCAGAGGTGTTCCCCGGGAAAGAGACTTTGCCAGAAGAGATTTTTTCCTTTGGACCGGAATGACTAATTCCTTGACCAGGACATCTTGACCGGACCCCATACCACCTTTGCCAACCAGGATATCTCTTTTCCGGTCATACAGGAAAAAGAGTACACTATGAACATCAAATAAGACCTGAAGACCTTGCTTGACCACCTTCAGTATGGACTCTTCACCAAGGGCTTCTAACAAATTTTGAAGCGTGCCTTGAAGCAGAGAAATGTCTCTGACCGCACGGACGAGATCTTTTCGCTTTTCAGCATCTTTTTCGGAAACTAATCTCTCAGACGGACCGGGAGGCTCAACCTCTATCTCCAGTGATTCTGCTACCTGCTTCACCTCTTGATCGGCCAGCGATATCAGTTCCTCCACTTCAGACCGGGCAAATCCAAAGACCTCTTCTGGTGCCTTAAACCTGGTATCAGTGTCTTCAATACTCTCTGAGCATAGGGCATTGGCTACGAATACAATTTTTACAAGAGGAGATGCATTCAAAATTTTATGTATCGGTTCATGGTGATAAAGTACCGCGTCCGCCATAAACGATTGCAGATGCCACCGATTGATCATCCATGCCCCCACCTCACAGTGTGTGGCCCCCAACCGCATTTCACCTGCCAGAAGCAAATCCGGCCTGTTCCTGTGTGGCCGCAGGATCTCGGCGTATTCCTTTGGAAAATTCACCCACAAAACCAACTTTCCAATATCATGAAGAAGCCCGGACAAAAATGCCTCGTCAGGAGCAGTATATGAGGTCTTTCTTGCAATCAGCCTGGCCAGGGTGGCACACATCAGGGAATGCCACCAGAACAGCTTCAATCTAAAAACAGGACTCTCCTTGACCCGGCCAAAAGCCTGGTATACTGAAGCGCTAATAGCAACATTCTTAATGGTATTAGCGCCCAAGAGTAACACGGCCTGGTCAATGCTGGCTACCCTGTTCGGCAGGCCGTAATAGGCGGAATTGACCAGCCTCATAAGTCTTGCGCTTAAGGAGGCATCCTTATTGATAATTTGAGATACCTCCTTAATCGTGTCTGGTTCCCCGTTGCAAACCTCCATCAATTTCACAAGAATATGGGGAAGGGCGGGCAGGTTTCTGGAAGTCTTTATTCTATTAAAGAATTCGCGGGCAGGGGTTTTCATAGTTCCAAAAAAATCATAAACAAATTCTGGCTTATTGTCAAGTTTTAACAACTTGTTGCATAGATCCGCTTCGTTCTTTTGTTCTGGCAAGGAAAATGCTATCATTAAAATCAACAAACCAAAGCAGGGCCTCAGCACAGATCCGCTGTAGGCGAACTGGATACTCGATGCTCGATATTGGATATTCTTCATTACTCCGCATTCCGCATTCCGCATTCCGCATTCGAATGTGGGGAATAACGCTCTTTGACGCTGCACTGGCAGCGACAACCGGCGTGCTGCTAACTGCCTCGTTTCCGCGAATCGGTTGGGAATTCCTCGCCTGGGTAGCCTTTATTCCACTTCTCTGTTCCATAAAGGATACCACTCCTCTGGCAAGTTTTAAGCTCGGATTCCTCGCCGGACTGGTCCATTATACCACGCTTCTTTACTGGATTGCGGGCGTCATACACCATTATGGTCAACTGCCGAGCGCCCTGTGTGTCGTCATACTCATGCTACTTGTGCTCTACCTCAGCCTATATCCGGGACTCTTTGCAATGGTTATCAGCAAACTCCGGGCAAGATCCCTCCCGTATTATTTGACAGCGCCCTTTTTTTGGACTGCCCTGGAATATGTCAAGTCATTTTTCCTGTCTGGCTTTCCATGGGAAAACCTTGGTCACTCGCAATATAACCGGTTGCAACTGATTCAGATTTCAGATATATTAGGTGTATATGGCTTGTCAGCCCTCATAATGGCCGTCAATGCCGTGCTCTTTGAAACCTGGGGTAGCATTTCAAGAAACAGGGCCTTTGCCTGGAAGCCCGCCCTCAGCGTTGCCCTGGTGATAGGTGGTTTTCTGACCTACGGCACCTGGCGCATAGGAAAGATCGACAGGGCTGCTGAGGCCGCGCCCAAGCGTGTTATTGCATTGGTGCAGGGAAATATTGACCAGTTTAAAAAGTGGCTGCCTTCTTTTCAACATGAGACCCTCCAACGCTATGGCACCTTGTCAACTGCTGCTTTAAAGACCGGTCCTGACCTTATAATATGGCCGGAGACAGCGCTTCCGTTTTACTTTCTATACGACCAGAACCTCACAAGAGAGACGCTGGAGATAGTTCGCACCTGCCGAGTCCATTTTGTTCTTGGAAGCCCTTCTTTTCGTAGGATCGGTGAAAAGATCCGCTACTATAACAGCGCTTACCTGGTTGATCCCTGTGGCAAAGTTGTGGAAAAATATGATAAGGTACATTTAGTGCCCTATGGTGAATATGTTCCTCTCAAGCGCTATTTTCCTTTCCTGGGAAAGATGGTGGAGGCTGTAGGGGATTTTGACTCCGGCAGCATGGGCCAGGTCCTGTTGTGGGGGCGTGAAAAGATTGGGGTCTTGATCTGTTTCGAGGCGATCTTTCCGGAACTGGCCCGTTCAATGGTCCAAAACGGCGCTCAACTGTTGATCAACATCACAAACGATGCCTGGTTTGGGAGGTCAAGCGCGCCTTACCAGCATCTTTCTATGGTGGTATTTAGGGCAGTTGAAAACCACCTGGCCCTGGCCAGAGCGGCCAATACCGGTATTAGCGCCTTTGTCGATCCTGTAGGCAGGCTCCTGGATGAAACGCCCCTGTTTGAAGAGGCGATTCGAACCCGTTCACTCCCGATGATGAACTACAAGAGCTTCTATGCTCGCCACGGCGATGTTTTTGCCATAGGGTGTGTTTTGATAAGTTTGGTTGTCTGCATAGGCGCTTTTTGGAACAGAACTTAGTCCGTTAATAATAGAATTCGTGTTTTTTCTGGCAGAAAATAAAATTCGAAATGCGAATATCGAAATGCGAAACAATATCGAATGACGAAAATTCAAATAACCAAAACAGAGGTGGCCAAACAAACTGAGGTGGGCTGAAATGCCTAAAGTGAATTGTTTTGAACATTTGGAAATTCGGATTTCGGATTTGTTTCGGATTTCGGATTTCGAGCTTCGGATTTTCCGGGTTAAGTTCTGACCACTGACCACTGACCACTGACCACTGACCACTAACAACCAATGACAAAGGAGGTACTACAATGTCATTTGAATTAAAAAGCAAAATCCAATCTCTTCGTGATAGACTGGAACAATTCAGGGGTTATCTTTGACTTAGATGGAAAACAGAAACGGCTCAACGAAATCGAAGGGATCATATCTAAGAACGGCTTTTGGGATGCTCCTGAGAAAACCAAAGAGATCCTGAGAGAAAGAACGACTCTTTCCGATACAATCAATTCCTGGCAAAAGCTCCACCATGAGCTGGAAGACGCTGAGGTCCTTTTAGGCCTTGCCATAGAAGAGGATGATGAAGCCACCATCCAAGAGGTCACTGAAACACTTCAGAGGCTGGAAGATGCCATTCATCAAATGGCTCTGGCACGGATGCTAAGTGGCAAAGACGATGCCAAAAATGCGATTCTCTCAATTAATGCCGGCGCAGGGGGAACTGAAGCCCAAGACTGGGTCGAGATGCTCTTCCGTATGTACCTGCGCTGGGCTGAACGAAAGAATTACAAGAGCTCTGTTGTCGATTTCCAGCCCGGTGAAGAAGCTGGCATCAAGAGCGTCACTTTTATTGCCAGTGGCCCTTATGCTTACGGTTATTTGAAGAGCGAGACCGGTATCCATCGCCTTGTGCGCATATCCCCATTCGATGCCAGTAATCGTAGACACACCTCCTTTGCCTCGGTCTCTGTGTCTCCGGAAGTCAACGAGGAGGTTGTCATAGAGATCGACGAAAAAGATCTGCGGATCGACGTCTTCCGTTCCAGCGGTGCAGGCGGCCAGCACGTCAACAAGACCAGCTCTGCTATCCGCCTGACCCATTTGCCAACAGGGATCGTGGTACAGTCTCAGCAGGAGTCTTCACAGTACCGAAACAAGGCAATTGCTATGAAGGTCTTGAAGTCACGACTGTATGAACACGAACAAACGAAAAGAGCCGATGAAAAGCAAGCGCTCTATGAAAGCAAGGAAGAGATCGCCTGGGGAAGTCAGATCAGATCCTATACCCTGCAGCCCTATCAGATGGTCAAAGACCATCGAATCGATCTTGGGATAGGAAATGTCAACAATGTTCTGGATGGAAACCTGGATCCCTTCATAGAGGGGGTGCTACTGGCAGGAACTTAGTTCCGTCTATATGATTAGTTCCGTCTATATGAGGGGGGCGTTATGGCTAAGATACTTTTCGTCGATGACGAAGAAAGCATCAGGACCCTTTGTGCAGAAGAACTGAAAGAAGAGGGCTACGAAGTCATCACAACTGGCAAATGTAAGGATGTGTTGGAACTGATCATCTCTACGCGGCCCTCTGCTGTGATTTTGGATATCCGTATGGATGACTGCAATGGGCTGGACCTGTTACAGGAAATACGCAGTGCCTATCAGGATCTTCTGATTATTTTGAACACGGCCTACAATTCCTATAGAGAGGATGTCAAGTCGATCGCCGCCGACCATTATGTGGTCAAGTCTTTTGACCTGGCAGAACTCAAAGCCAAGTTGGCGATGGCGCTCAAGGAAGAGAGTCGCTCATGAAAGCGATCTCAACAGGTTTACGCAAAGAGACAAAAGGTCCATCGGGACTGAATCAGGGCCTTTGAATAGTAATGAAGTGGTCACTGAATCGCCTGAGGTTTTCCAGATTTACCGTAATTCCAAGACTCGGGCCCTTTAGAGGGGCCGCTTTGCCACCATGATTGAAGGTCACGTGCTCTGTGGTGAGGTTTTCTCTTAACAAAAAGAGGTCATAGGAGCCGTCGCAGTACATGGCATCAGGGCTTATGGCACACAGGGCCCTTCCGGCTGCTGAAAGAATGCCTGACTCTCCCAGTTGACATCCCACCTGGTAACGGAGCCCGGTAGCCCGAATCCGGTTTATCATCTTCAGGGAATTTGAAAACCCGCCACACTTGGAAAGCCGCACATTGATTACATCGAAGTGCCCTTCTGAAATTGCCTTTTCGAGATCTTCCATCGAACAGACAGACTCATCAGCCATGAGCTTGACGTTTCTCGCTCTTAGAATATTGGCCAGTTTTCTCCAGTTGGGGTCTTCGGGCATCAGGGGCTGTTCCAGGACGCTCACTCCATAAGATTCGAGTAAGGCTACGTGCTGCTTGGCCATGTCCAGGTCCCATGCCCCGTTCACGTCAACTCGCAGGTCACAGCCCCGGTCCATGACCTGGCGAATGGCCTCAAGTGCCCGACGGTTTTGCTCAAAGGCCCTCCCCATTTTCAGACGCACGTGTTTGATGTCTAACTCTCTCATCACCTCACAGATCGTAAAGACCGTGTCCTGATCGGCAATGGGGACAGTAGCCCCGTAACGCACCTCATGAGTGAAATAGTCCCTGGGAAGGTAATCCAGGATATTTCGGTTTTCCTTCCTGGCGAGCAGATCGAGCAGGGCCATTTCCAGGGCACACAGTGCCGAGTTATGATTCTTTTCCCCGGTGGCAGAATAAACAAAGTTCCATATTTGGCTAACGTCGTCCAGATTCCATGGGAAGAGTTTATTCAGACACAAAAACCTTACACCGCGGATGGCGCTCTCCTGAGTCTCACCGGTAACATAAGGCCTTGGGCCGCCTTCTCCGTAGCCTTTGAGCCCTTGCTCATAGGTAAGTATCTCCACCACAATATTGTCTGCCGCCCTGGCATCTTTTTGGGAATGGGAAAAGGTGAACTTAAAAGGAAGATTCACTTTGTAGACATTAATAGCGTTGATCTTCATCGTGTCCTAAGAAGCCCCGTCCTCTCCTCCATCACTCCGGTACTCCAGAAAACGATTCAATAACGGACAGGCTCTGAAGGCCCCCATCACATATCCCTACTTTGAAACTACCACCCTCAGCCCCGGCCTGCTCTTACCAGGGGTTGTCTCACCGGATATCGGTTCCTCGTCAAGAATTCTTCTGATCATCGTTGCCATCTCTTGACCACTAAACGGTTTGTTAAGGACTCCCCTGGCACCCCTTTCGAGTGCCTCCCTGATGTGGTCATGAACAGCATAACCAGTCATCATCAGGACCTTAACCTCTGGATCGAGTTTCAACATCTCATCAAGACACCGCTTGCCCCCCATGCCAGGCATAATCAGGTCCGAAATCACCAGATCTATACGGCCTTTTTTTCGGACAAAAACCTCGAGTGCCTCCTCGCCACTTTTTGCTGTAAGGACCGTATAGCCATATCCCTTGAGCAACTCCCCACAATACTCCCTTATGGTCGCTTCGTCATCCACCAGAAGAATGGTTTCTGTACCGCGCATGACCAGAGAATCTTCGCCCTCTTCTTCGCAAAGCCTTTGTCCGGCCTTACCTAAAGCTGGAAAATAGACCTTGAAAGTCGTACCCCTCCCCGGCTCACTTTCGCATATGATGTGACCCTGATGACTTTTCACAATTCCGTATACTGTGGAGAGCCCCAGTCCGGTCCCCTTGCCCACATCCTTTGTAGTATAAAAGGGCTCAAAGATATGGTCTAACACATCCTTTTCCATACCATGGCCGGTATCTGAAACCCAGAGCATTACATGTTCCCCGGGTCTTAAGCCGGAATGGGTTCGGCAGTACTCTTCGTCATGAGTAACGTTCTTCGTTTCGATCACCAGTTTTCCACCATCGGGCATAGCATCCCGAGCGTTCACGGCCAGGTTCATCAAGATCTGATTCATCTGCACCGGGTCAGCATCAACCATCCTCAGGGCCGGCTCAAGCTGAAGCTCTATGGCGATCATCTTGGGGATGGCGCTTCTAACGAGTTTCATTACTTCCTTAACCTCGGAATTCAGGCTAAGGGGCCGCAACTGGCTTTCTCCCTTTCTACTAAACGTGAGGAGCTGCCTGATCAGATCGCTGGCCCGTTGAGCCGCTGACTCTATTCGCTTTAACCTGGAGTACTGAGGAGCCTGCTCCCCAAAGTCGTATGAAAGGAGGTCAACATGACCCAGGATAGCTTGCAGGATATTATTGAAGTCGTGGGCAATGCCACCCGCCAGGTTTCCTATGGCCGCCATCTTCTGTGCCTGAAGGCTTGAAAGATATGTCCTCTCGAGATCCCTGTACAGACGGGCATTTTCGATTGCAATGGCAATCTGGTTGGAAAACGTCATAAGCAGGTTCAAATCAGGTTCACCCCCGTCGGCCTTGTCCCAGGGCATTTCACCTGCAAGAACTCCGATGACTTTGTTGCGGGCAATAAGAGGTGCAGCAGCAAAATTCTTTGGTTGAAAGAGATTCAAGATGATGTTCCCTTTTCGCAAATTCGACTTCTCCACATCCTTCACAAATTTCGGAATGCCTGTGGCTGCTACCCGTGCAAGAATATTGCTCATGCGGTCAAGAGGTATTTCATAATTCTTCAAAGGCTCCAGCGATTTGTCCATGGCACCAACTGCCCGGGCAAACCGAAGGTTTTCCCGCTTGTCGTCCATTAGGAAAAGAATCGCCCTGTTGAGGCCTATCACCGAGGTGATAAGGTTCATTATGGTTTCAATCAGTCGTTCTTCATCGAGGATTGAGACCATAGCGTGGCTCGCTTCCTGGAGACTCAGAAGGTAGGAGACTTTCTTGTTCAACTCCTCATTAAGCCTTGTGACCTCTTCGTATTTGCGACGGATCAGATCCTTATCCCTCTCCATCTCATCAACAAGTGACTCAAGGACTTCCCTCTTGACTCCAGGCCATCGGAAAAAGAATTTCCAGGAGGACTTCTTATCCCACCGGATCGCATATTCACAATAGGGACCTCCTTCAAAAAAACATACTCTTTCCTCTATCGTGGCTGGCGGAATATCCCATATAGTGGACAGCGCTTGGTATATCCCCTTGTTGATCAGGCAGAAATCACGCGTGAGAGGGAGGTCTTTGAACCAGTGGAGCCGGACCAGAGCATGGGTATTGGACGCCTCGACGATTTCGACCCTCTTGCTCCTATTAAACCTATCATTTATCTTTTGGGCCTTCCGAATGCCATGCTCCGGCGTAAAGAGAGCCCGTACGAGTATTTTCTCTATGTAGCCGAGCTTTCTTTGCGTAACAGATTCAAATCCGGCCTTGTACACAGCCATTTCGTCTGAGGTGGCTTTTTTGGTCTGCTCCATGATGTCCCTGCAAACCTCGGCACTGATCCAGTTATTGGGATCAGTTAGAAACTGCTCACGATCTTCGCCCTCCGGCAGCTTCCCTTTTAAGGGTTCCCAGAGAAGATGCAGATTCTCAGGGCTCCTCGCCCGGACATAACCTATAAGCGCCTTGGTATTGAAACAGCCTATTTCGGGTTTCATAGTAAGTCCCCCTCTGATTTGGCTTTCCATTTAGACTCACCAACGGAACTTTTTGTATTTTATATTTTGACTTCGCAAAGGTCAACAGATTTTTTCTTTTTTCAATGATGTCTAAGACATGCAGAATTTATGGGCTCCGTCCCAATTGGATAAATGGGGGAATGGGAGTGACCTGACTTGGATAGCCTGCTTCAACTGGCAATCATAGGCACGACTCTTGCTTCGTGCAGGCAAGAACTATGCAGAAAAAGAAATGACAAAGAAACTGACCGCCAAAACCGAACCAAGATACTGGCTACAGGCTTGTGATAGCCCGTACGAAAGGAGGACCTCATGAGTACCCTGATTCACGTCCTGCCGCTTGATTTTTTAGGGGGATGGAGACGAAAGCTCAGGCTGAAACTCAGCCTGAGCAAATTCCTGCAACTCAGATTCAACGTCTATCTTATGTCCATCTGGCCCATGTCCTTTACTAAAGCCTACATATGGATTCTTGCAAGGCTCTATTTTATGTGCAAGCCAGGAGAAGTAAACACTGTACAGGAAAACGTAGCAAGGGCCTTGAAGGACCGGAAGCCATCAGAAATCAATAAGATTGCTCGAGGCGTTTGTAGGGGAATGATCCAGCACTATCAGGAAAAAATGTTCAATGGGTTTCTTGCGATGCCCAAATTCAGAAAGTTTCTCCATTCAAGGGTCTCCTTTGAGGGGTATGAGCTCGTATTGCAAGATGCCCTCAAAGAAGACAGGGGGGTCATCATAGCTACCGGGCACTATGGAGCCCTGGAATTTCTTCCCAGTTACCTTGCCGTAAGAAAATACCCTACGGTCAGTGTTGCAAAGTTCACGACAGAAAGGCTGAAAAAGATCATGATTCCACGGGCAAACGGAGACGGGCTTGATATCATCGTCCCTGGCGATGTTGCAAACGTAATGCACGAGGCGACCAAAGTGCTCAGCCAGAACAAGATATTCATAACACAGTGTGATGAAACGGACGAGTGGCGGGTAGACCGTAACCATACCATGGAGTTTCTGGGGAAAAAGATTCATCCCGACAGAATGCTAAACGTCCTGTGTAAGAGAACCGGGGCTGTGTTGCTTTTTGGGTTGCTTCACAGAGAAGGCAAGGATAGATACAGACTATTCTTGCACCGGGTGCCGGATGAAGGTGATGCGCCCATAAGCGTTCGGACCCTCGAACTCCTTGAGAGATACATATGCAAGTCCCCTGATCAATGGTATGAATGGAAAAAGTATCACAGGTTTGCCTGTGCGGCTTGAACACGTGTTTCAGATGAGCATTGACATCGGGTGAAAACCTGATTTAGACATGGCTCATGATCCTGTCGTTCCATCCGCGTGTAAGGGGGGATGTGAATCTCCGTCTCACCCTAAAAGGGCTTTTTTCGGCCAAAGAGGCCGGGTTGATAGCTTCGGCCCGGGCCATTGTGGTCACACAGAGCATTAAGGCCCATCAATACGAATTCTGCCGTGTCCATTCTTCTCACCTGTTTCCGGATTATACCAATCGGTTCGGCTTTGAGGGAAAATATGCAAACATCCAGCTATTTCGAAAATTCAATGCTCCCTACCCGGAAACTGTCTGCTACAAGTCTGTAGGGGACTTTAAAGCTCGTCATTTCAAAAACCAGGAGCCGCTCATGCCATTCCCCTTTGTCCTAAAAGGCGATCGCGGCGGCGGCGGTTGGGCGGTTTTCCTCATCAGAGACCGGCGTGACCTTCTGGAACGGCTTGAGATCCTGGCCGACAAGCGTCTTCACGCCACCCGGCGTTTTATTGCCCAGGCCTATGTCCCTCACGGCGGAAAGGATCTGCGTGTGGTGGTCATCGGCAGGACAATGAGGGCGTACTGGCGGTGTCAGCACAAGCCAGGGGAGTTCCGCAATAATGTCGGCCGGGGGGCGGTGATCAATTATGATCTTGATCCAGAACTAAGAAAGAAGGGGATAAGGTGCGTGGAGGACTTTTGCTCAAAGACAGGCATCAACCTGGCTGCCTTTGATGTGCTCTTTGACCGGAGCAAGCCGGAACCGGAACCGCTCCTTTCGGAAATCAATTTTCTGTTCGGTCGCAAGGGTCTGGGCGGCTCCCCGCGGTTTTACGAACTCCTGAACCAGGCAGTTCAACAGTGGGCAAGGGAGCTATAGTGTCGAAGTTACGCGGCTTGTGTACGATCCTATGACTTGTCTGTAGAAGTATTGGAACCTTCTTTCTTGAGCTTCAGGGCCTCCTCATAGACCACTTTCCTCGAAAGACCATATTCTCTGGCAAGCTGTCTTACCACATCCGACAAGGGGCTACCCGTCTCAAGGCGCAACCGCCTAATGTCGCGTACAAGCGAGTCGCGCTCGAATTCCCCGGTCTCTTCGTAGCCTCCCACAAGAAGCGTACATTCACCTTTTATGGCAGTTCGAGCTGACAATACCTTCAGTATCTCGCTCAATGATCCCCTGAGGATTTCCTCGTGGATCTTAGTCAGTTCCCGTGCCATTACAGCGCTTCGGTCTCCCATCAGATTGATAATCTCCTGCATAAGGCCCAGGAGCCGCTTGGGAGACTCATAGAAAATGAGGGTTCGGTGCTCTCCTTTTAGTCTTTCCAGGAAGTCTCTGCGTTTGGCGGATTTCCGGGGAATAAATCCTACAAAGACAAAGCTGTCTGTAGGAAGCCCTGATACGCTCAGTGCGGCGATCAAGGCCGAGGCCCCCGGGATTGGAACAACCGGGATGGCTGCCCGGATGGCTGCCCGGACAAGATAATGGCCCGGGTCTGATATGGAGGGGGTGCCTGCATCCGTCACAAGGGCGACGGAATTGCCGGCCTTGAGTTTCTCAAGCAGCGCAGGGGTGCGCTTCTCCTTGTTGTGGTCATGGTATGAGAGAAGTGGCGTGGAAACCTCATAGCGCGTTAGCAGCTTTCGGGTCTGCCGGGTATCCTCGGCCGCGATCAACTCCACCTCTTTCAGGGTACGGATGGCTCGCAGCGTGATGTCTTCCATGTGGCCGATAGGCGTGGCTATTACAAAAAGTGTGCCGGGGGCGGTGGGATTGGTTGGAGTCACTCGATCAGTAGGCAAGCTCAAAGGCATTTTTTATGATTTCAATATCCGGGGCGCCTGGCAGCAGGCGGATGGCCACCACGTCAAAGCGGGCCTTCTTGCCCATCTGCTCAGTCTCTTTCAGGTATTTGAGGGCCACCATCGATATCTTACGCTGCTTTTGGCGTGTCACGGCCCACTTGGGCCCTCCAAACTGGCCTGTTCGTCGGGTCTTCACTTCGATAAATGCAAGCACACGACCGTCTCGGGCAATAATATCGATCTCGCCCAATTTACAACGATAGTTTTGTTCAATAATCTTATATCCGTTTTTCTTTAAGAATTTCACAGCAAGGGATTCGCCGCTTTCCCCGGTGTGGCGCCGCCCATTGTTGGGTGGCCCTTCTGGTTTTCGAATAGACTTTTTAAACATATACGTCGCCAGTTTCAAATCACCGTCTGTTTGGTGGTTTTTTGTTTGGAGTTAATCCGTAAGGATTTTATTCCCAACGTTGAATAAAAGGCTTACGCCTTAACTCCTGTGCTCTTGGCGCTTACTCGTTACTGATGAAAGCAATGGCGGGTTAACCGAATGTTTACTTCACGCTAAATCCGCAATCCGCAATCTAAAATCTAAAATCCTATAGGTATTCCCTCACCCCGCGAAAGGTTTTCCTGTGAATCCAGCAATACCCAAAAGTGCGAATCGCAGCACGGTGTTTTTCAGTGCCGTACCCTTTGTTCTGGCCAAAGCCAAATTCGGGAAACTCCTCGTCATAAAGGCCCATGAGTCGATCACGAGTCACCTTGGCGATGATGGACGCTGCCGCGATGCACCGACACCGCCTGTCGCCATGTTTGATGACCTGCTGTGGGACCGGAGACCTAATTGGAAAGGTACCGTCAACCAGCAAGTAATCCGGGGCTGGTCCAAGATTATCCACTGCCATACGCATGGACAAGAGGGAAGCCTGAAGGATATTGATCCGGTCGATTTCTGCCGGATCAATAATCCCTATCCCTATACAGACGGCCTGCTCATAGATAGCATCAAAAAACTGTTCTCGCCTTTTGGGACTCAATCTCTTGGAATCATCAAGATGGGGGAGATAAAGCTCTTGAGGGAGGATGACTGCTGCAGCCACTACCGGGCCGGCCAGGGGGCCCCTTCCGGCCTCGTCAATGCCGGCGATCCTTGAATATCCCTGTTTTCGAACCTCTTTCTCAAACTGCTCAGGATTAGTGTCCACGATCCGCCTAGTGGGGCCGCAGTTCCTTGATTCGGGCGGCTTTGCCCCTTCGCTTTCTCAGGTAATAGAGCCGTGAGCGACGAACTCGGCCACGAGAAACAACCTCGATTTTCTTGATGTTGGGAGAATGCAGCGGAAAAATGCGCTCAACCCCGATCCCATAGGAGATCTTGCGCACCGTGACCGTGGCATTCGTGGTGCCTTTGCGCTTCCTGATGACAACCCCTTTAAAGACCTGAATCCGCTCCTTTTCCCCTTCTTTGATTCTAAGATGCATCTTTACGGTATCGCCAGGTTTGAAATACGGCAGGTCAAATCGCATTTGTTCCTTTTCAATTGCCTTGATGACTTCCATGTTTTCCTCCAAGTCATAAAATCGCTGCGCGATTTTATATAACGCGGCTGTGCCGCTTAAGAAAAGAAATTCCTATTTAGGCACTCAATGCGTATCTCCCCAACAGTCTGTCAAGCACAATGGCAGCAGCCGAGCGAACAGACAGGTGATTATATTTTATGTGCCCCATAATAGGGGTCAGAACATAGTCGGCTTTATCAATGAACTCTCGCGTCAGTCCCCACCCTGTACCGAAAAGGAGCAGGTAAGGATATTCGTTTTTTAACATCTCTGCCAGTGCACTGTAACCGATATTACGCGGGTGGGGTCTCGCATCGGTCACAACCGTAACCGGAACACCCTTACCATTACAAGCGATTTCGTTCCGTACAGCATCCAGAGATACAGCGACCCTGATCAGTCTTAATGCCTCGGTGCGGTCGGGATTGTATCTGGCACCCACACCCTCGGTCCAGTGAGACACAATCCGTTCAACAAGCTCCCGCTGGTCTGCCAGGGGGGTGACTACATAGAAGGCCGGCACGCCATAGGTTTTAGCAGCCCTTGATATGTCGTGCAGATCGAGGTTGCTAATGGCCGAAGCAATTACCTCACCGTTTTTGTTGTACACCGGATGGTGTATCAAGGCCAAGTAAAGGTTACCTGAGGCTGTCAAGGCGCTACCGAATGTTTCTCCCGATCACTGGGTTAGTGTTCTCTCGCCCGCTCCTTCCAGTCGCTCGAGCTTCACCCTGTTAAATAGCGAGTTGAATATAGTGAATTATCAGGATTTGAAGATAACCGCTCACAAGTGGTCTTGAGATGTCACCTACAATTTAACAGGGCAAGGAGATCACTGAGATAATTTTTCCCAAGTTCGCACCTTTGTTCAATACCAATGAAATCTTACGCGATAGCGTGGCAGTTTAAGTTGAATTGCCCTCTCAGCAATTCAACTTAAGAAACTCTGAGCCCCTGTGCGCTCTGTGAGAGACAAAAAGAAGCCCGGGATCATTCACAATGTTTCTCTATGATAGTTTTGATGTCCTGCTGGAGTTTTTTCATAAACTCTAGATCGCCCGTTGTAAGAGGCTGGTCCATCAGCAGGTCCGGCCTTTTTAAGACTGTGCGAACCAGTGAGGCCTGTCGTCGCCACTGCCTGATAGCACCGTGGTCACCAGAGAGCAACACTTCCGGCACATTAGTCCCCTCGAAAGACCTGGGCCGTGTATATTGCGGGTACTCCAGCAGTCCAGTTGAGAACGAATCCTCCTGGGCCGAGTGCTCACTGCCAAGTGTGCCAGGAATCAATCGGCTCACTGCATCGATGACCACCATGGCAGCGAGTTCACCGCCGGTCAGAACATAATCTCCGATGGAAAGCTCGTTATCTACAAGATGCTCACGGACTCGCTCGTCGATACCCTCGTAGCGGCCACAGACTAAGATGAGCCCAGGGTATCCTGCAAGTTCTTGGGCCACCCTTTGGTTAAAGAGTTGACCCTGTGGCGTGAGCAAAAGCGTGCAAGCCTCAGGATCTTTCTTTCTGGCATGTCGAATGGCCTCTGCCATGGGTTCTGGTTTCATCACCATCCCGCAACCGCCGCCATAAGGGCGGTCGTCTACGGTGCGGTGTCGGTCTTTGGCAAAGTCCCTGATGTTTATGGGCTCAACCGATATATGCTGGCGCTCAATCGCCCTTCCCACAATCCCTCCCACGAGGAAGGCGGAGAACATTTCAGGAAATATCGTGAGAACCGTAAACTTCATTCTTCCAGCCCTTCAGGAAGGTCCACTCGCAAGACCTTGTGTGTGAGATCGATGTCTACCACGACAGTGTCGATTGCCGGGATTAAGACCTCCTTTTTTCCGTCACGGACCACATATACATCGTTGCTCCCTGTGGGAAAAATGGCCGCTACCCGACCGAGGCGGCGGTCATCCACCGTAAAGACCTCCAGGCCAATGATTTGGTGCCAGTAGTAGGTGCCTTTTTCAGGTTCAGGGAGCGTGGTTCTATTGATGCATAGTTCGTAGCCGACCCACTCTTTTGCCGCGTCAACAGAATCTATGCCTTCCAAGACCAGGAGAATGCCACGCTTATGGGGACGGGCCGATTCTATCCCGAATGTTGCAACCGGTTTACCCTTTTGCCTTAAGGCCAGTTGCTTGCCGGGTGCAAATGGAGCTGTAGACTCGGCGTAGGAAATTACCTTGAGGTAGCCCTTGATCCCGTGGGTACCCACAACTTTGCCAATGGGGATGAGGGCATCCTCATGCATGGCACGTTATTCGATGATCTCTAACACGGACCGTTTTTTGATCTTGGCAGAAGCAGCGCTTAAAATAGTCCGTATGGAGCGGGCTGTGCGGCCTTGTTTGCCGATGATCTTTCCAAGGTCATCCTTGGCCACTTTCAGTTCAATGACCGAGGTTTGTTCGCCTTGCACTTCGAAAACCTCTACCTGCTCCGGATAATCAACCAGCGCTTGGGCTATGTACTTGATCAAGTCCTTCATTCCCCGACCCCCTAAGAGCGTTACAAGAGAAAAACCAACGTTCCGAAAAAAGGTAAGCTACTGTGCAAAGTCAGTTTTATGCATTTACTGTTTTTGAAAAGAAGCCCTCTTTCTTTAATATACTCCTGACAGTTGCCGTAGGTCTGGCCCCCTTTCCGATCCACTCCTTCACGCGATCGTGCTTCAAGGTAACTGCCGCCGGTTTTTTTAACGGATCATAGGTCCCAACGAGATCGAGAAACCTGCCATCCCGGGGTGCGCCACTCGAAGCCACGACGATTCGATAATACGGCTTTTTTTTGGCGCCATACCTGGCCAATCTAATTTTCACAGACATCCGATTACTATTCCTCCTTAAAACGGCAACATCCCTCTCCCGAAGGTGCGAAGGCCGCCTTTATTCAATTTTTTTATCGTTTTATGGACCTGGACGTAATTTTTCAAGAGTTGGTTTACCTGCTGCACGGTCGTTCCGCTTCCCCCGGCAATCCGCTTGCGTCGGCTTGCGTTTATAATGTTATGGTTGCGGCGCTCCAGGACTGTCATGGAGTCGATGATGGCGGTGATGCGCACCAACTCCCGATCGTCCACCTTGAACTGTTTGAGCTTACCCATCCCTGGGATCATCGCCAGCAGTTCCTCCAGGGAACCCATGTTTTTGATTTGTGCCATTTGATCACGAAAGTCCTCTAAGGTAAACTGACCTCTACGCAGCTTTTTTTCCAGTTCCTGAGCCTTCTTCTCGTCAATGCTCGTCTGAGCCTTCTCGATCAGAGAAAGGATATCACCCATACCCAGGATCCTGGATGCCATACGGTCCGGGTGAAAGGGCTCCAGGGCGTCTAATTTTTCACCCACACCTATGAACTTAATCGGCTTTGAAGTAATCGCCTTTATGGATATGGCCGCTCCACCACGCGCATCCCCTTCCATCTTTGTGAGAACTACGCCACCAATATCAAGGGCATCATCAAAGGCCTTGGCCATGTTCACTGCATCCTGTCCGGTCATGGCATCAGCCACCAGCAGGATGTCGGATGGGGGCACGGTCTCCTTGATCCGCCCCAGCTCGGTCATCAGGGCCTCGTCAACATGGAGGCGTCCGGCTGTATCAATCAGGAGGGTATCAAAGCCCCGTTGACGTGCCATCTGGAGGGCATCTCGGCAGATATCTACCGGATCCATATCCTGGGTGGCCGGAAAGACCTCTGCGCCCACCTGGTTTCCGATCTCCTTCAGTTGCTCGATGGCTGCCGGCCGATAAGGATCAGCAGGTACCAGATAGGGACTCCGGTGTTGACCCATCAGGAGTTTGGCCAACTTGCCGACCGTCGTGGTTTTTCCGGAACCCTGGAGGCCGACGAGCATGACCGCAGCGGGCTGGCTTCCGGTCAGGCACAGCCCTTTGTATTTGCTCCCCATAAGCTGGGTGAGTTCTTCATTAACAATCTTGACAACCTGTTGCCCTGGTGTCAGGCTACCCAGGACCTCCTGACCGATGGCACGCTCCCTGATAGCGGCGATAAGGTCCTTGACGACCTTGTAATGGACGTCGGCTTCAAGAAGGGCCAGGCGCACGTCTTTTAGCCCGGCCTCGATGTTTTTCTCATTTAACTTGCCGTGACCCTTGAGCTTCTTGAAGGCAACGTTCAGCTTGTCTGTAAGGTTTTCAAACATGATAATCTTTGTTTATGACCGATCACCCATCAAATATGAAG
>Ga0114922_10001592_pt1 | contig 21547 bp, 12 predicted proteins | sample AartaG_FD_100975 | JGI IMG/M metagenome (GOLD analysis project Ga0114922, IMG submission 100975) | Deep subsurface microbial communities from Aarhus Bay to uncover new lineages of life (NeLLi) - Aarhus_00045 metaG | ecosystem: Environmental > Aquatic > Marine > Oceanic > Sediment | place...
CACGATGCCTGCCGGGACGTACACCTTGGAGATCAGATACAGAGAATCAGAAAGTCAGTTGGATGCCTTAGTGATTACTAATATTGACTAAACGACGTTGCCGCGTCCGGCACTGATTGTACAGCACCAAAACGGCGTGAGGCAACATGGCGATAGGGCAAGGGCAACAGATTCGCGTTAATTCGGGGCCTATACCGATTTTTGGTATAGGCCCCTTTTTGGTGTGCCGAGCATGTTCGGCAACCTGGAGGTGAAAGTCCTCTAACGAAGTGCGGGGACAGGCGGCAGTGGCTTATCCTTCGATTACACTCAGGACAGGTTTTGTGCGAGGCAAACTTAGCGATTGACGATTGAAAAGTAAACAACCCCCTACTATTTATCACATAGCCAGCTTGGGCCGTAGGTTATATCAACTTTTAGAGGGACATCGAGCTTTATAGCGCCGGTCATTCCCTCCTCTATCCATTTAGCATGTTCGTCGGCGTCGGCGGTGGGCAGTTCGAAGACGAGCTCATCATGAATTTGGAGAAGCATTCTTATAGGCAATTGCTCGGCTTCGATTTTTCGCTGAATGTTCAGCATAGCGACTTTTATTAAATCTGCAGCAGAACCCTGAATAACGGTATTGACCGCCAGGCGCTCGGCCTGCGAACGTTTGCCGGCGTTTTTGTTAGACAGATTCGAGATTTTTCGCCGACGATGCAAAATGGTTTCAGCGTAGCCGGTCTGCCTGGCCTGGACTATACAATCGTCCATAAATTTTCGGATTGAGCTGTAGCGGGCGAAATAGTCTTTGATGAACTTTTTGGCCTCGACCTGGCTTATCCCAATCGAGCGTGATAAACCGAATGCGCCCTGGCCGTAAATGATACCGAAATTGACGGCCTTGCAGCGCGAGCGCATTTCACTTGTTACCTCTTCGATTGGGCAATTGAAGATCTGCGAGGCGACGAAGCGATGAATGTCCTTATCGGCGGCAAATGCTGCCATCAGGGCCTGGTCCTTTGAGAAATGTGCCAGCAGGCGGAGCTCGATTTGTGAATAGTCGGCGCTTAAGATGCAATCGCTCTTTTTGGCGGGGATAAAGGCGGCGCGGATTTTGCGGCCAAGCTCGGTACGTATGGGTATGTTTTGCAGGTTTGGGTTGCTGGAGCTTAATCGGCCTGTAGCAGTAATTGTCTGGTTGAATGAAGCGTGCAGGCGATTGGTTCGTGAATTTATAAGCAAGCCGAGCTTGTCCACATAGGTATTTTTCAGTTTGCTGAGAGTGCGGTATTGAAGGAGCAAGTCGATAATTGGATGCTGGTCGCTGAGCTGTTCGAGGACGGCTGCATCGGTGCTTCTTCCGGCTTTGCCGAGACGAATGGGTGTCAGGTTTAGTCTGTCGAAGAGAATCTCGGCGAGCTGCTTCGGAGAATCAATGTTGAAGACCGAGCCGGCGTGTTCGTAAATCTTCTCGGTGATGATTTGAAGCGTCTCGGTAATTTGGCCGGACATTTTTCTCAGCAGCCCTGTGTCCAGCGATACGCCGTTGTATTCCATAGCTGCAAGGACTGATACCAGGGGCATTTCGACTTCTTCGAATAATTTTTTGAGTAAGGGTTGTTTTTCGAGGCGGTCTTTTAGGTAGATATAAAGCTGGAGTGTTATGTCGGCATCTTCGGCGGCGTATTCGCAGGCGGCGGCGGTATCGACCATATCGAAAGTAAGCTGGTTTTTGCCTTTGCCGATAAGGGCTGAGATTGGGATGCAATCGTAATTCAGGAAATCGGCTGCCATATTGTTTAATGAATGGCTGCGGGCAGGGTCGAGACAATAAGAGGCAACCATAGTGTCAAAATAAACTCCCTTTACCGGCATCTGTTTGTTTTCGAGGACAAGCAGGTCGTATTTTATGTTCTGGCCGACTTTTTTTATACTTTGGTCTGCAAGTATCGGCGTGAGTCTGTGGCGAACCATTTTTATATCAAGATGGTTTGAGCCGAGTGTGGCTTTTATTGGAAGATAAAAGCCCTTGTGGGGCTGCCAGGAAAAACTGATGCCGACCAGTTCGGCCCGCATAGCATCAATAGAGGTGGTTTCGGTGTCGAGAGCAAATAACTTTTGCTTTTTCAGGTCTGCAAAGAATGTATCGAATTTTTCCGGCGTATCTATTAATTGATAATCGTGCTCGACTGTTTTGGCCGAGGCAGGATGTTCGATGCTCATTAGCGACCGCTCTTTTCCGCTCGCAGCTCTGTCCGGATGCTCGATATTAGTCAGGCCAAGCTGGGTCAGCAGGCGAGTAAAGCCAAGCTCGGTGAAGAGCCGGGTAAGCTCGGCTTCATTGAATTTCTTCAGGGCCAAATCGCTGTAATCAATTTGGAGCGGGACGTTGCAATCAATTGTTATCAATTCTTTGCTTAAGGTTGTATTGTCTTTGAATTTGCGGAGATTTTCGCCTCGCTTGCCTTTTATTTCATCGACGTGTTCGTAAAGGTTATCAATTGAGCCGTACTTTTGTATCCAGGTCAGAGCGGTTTTAGGGCCGACATCCGGTATGCCGGGGACATTGTCGGATGTATCGCCCTGCAAAGCAAGGCAGTCGATGAACTGATGTGGTGATATTCCCATTTCGCTGAGCATAGTTTGGGGATTAGTTACCGTGCCGGTTTTTATGTCGTAGATGCAGGTATGCTCGTCAAGAAGCTGTAACATATCTTTATCTTTGGCGCATATATACGTGTCGATACCTTCGGCGCCGGCTTTTTTGGCGAGGGTGCCGATTATATCGTCAGCCTCAAAGCCGTCGACTCGAAAGACGGGGACATTCATCGCTTTAAGAATCTGCTCAATCCGGTCTATCTGCACGGGCATATCATCGGGCATCGGCTGGCGGGTGGCTTTGTATTCGGGGTAGATTTCAGTTCTGAAGGTGGGGGCCTTGCTGTCCATTGCCACGACGAGCATGTCCGGTTTTTGTCGCTGGATGAGGCCTACCAGAGCTGTCGTGAAAATGAAAGTGGCATTGGTGGGCTCACCGGCCAGACTCGTCAGCGGCTTCATTTTGGCGTAATAGGCGGCGTAGATGTGCGCGTGGCCATCAATTATGTAAAGCGTTTTTGCCATTGCCGCCACTTTACGTATTGGGAGGCGTGCTGTCAAGGGAGAGGGGCAGCAAATACGAATTTCGAATTTCGAAATCCGAAACAAAGTCGAAATGTCAATTTCAAATGCTCCAAACGAGATACTTCGCTTACGCTCAGAATGACAATTATTAACCGGGATTTCCCAGGTAAATCCGTGCCAGTTTGTCGTGTCCTGGGCCGGGCTTGGCCCTGTCCGTTGCACGAAGTCCACCCAGTCTCGATGTTCACCTCGATCGCCGCTGCCGTCCTTACTATAGCGTTGGGTTTGTTTGGGTTTGTTTTCACCAAGTGTCCAATCGCTTATATTTTCATAATCAATTGTTACTAATGAGTTTACGTTCATTTTGGGTTTTCGGAAATTGGGTTTGTTTTGCATAAAAAGAGCTGATTTGTAGAGGATTCTCGACAGATGTAAAGGTGCCGTTGGCAGACCACAGACCACAGACACAAGACCAAAGACTATGAATGATGGATGATTCATGATAGACTCAAGACTACAGAGGCAAGACTAAAGACTAAGGATTATTTTTACTTGGGTAAGCTGCCCCTTAGTATTTGACTGATTTTTCCGGAGGCGAAAAAAGCAGCCCCCGGCAGAAAAGCAAGTAAGCACACACTGGGGGTAAACTCAGGGAGTAAAAAAACACTCCCTCTATAATTAGAGCTACCTGCGGATTTGTTGCGAAAAAAGTCGTTGATTAGAGATTCGAAATTCTCGTAACTCGATTTGGGAAAGTAAGTTAAAAAATTTTTGAGAATTTTGATTTTTGTTTTTAGGTATCAGCGTTTTTGATTGATTTTTCACTAATATTTTACCCATTTTAACGCCTGATAAGACACAAGACAAAAGTCACGATGTAATTGCGAGACCAGATCCCTCCACTTCGCCCCCGTGCTTTCTTGCGAAAGCAGGAACGGGGGCTTCGGTCGGGATGACGGTTAAAACCGTCACTTTTTTCTTGAAAATACGGCTTCAAGGGTGTAAATTTCTCGTTAATGAGCGAGCAAGCAAGAACATCTTGGATTTATGTTTGTTAATAATGGATTTGGGACAATACACAAAAAACGTTGATTGTCGTTAATAGGCTATATGACCGGAGAATAAGAAAAAGTGAAAGAAGTTACGATTTTCACGGATGGAGGATGTGAGCCGAATCCAGGTCCTGGTGGTTATGGAGTAATACTGATTTACGGTAACACTCAGAAAGAGCTAACAGGCGGCTTTAGTCTCACAACAAATAATCGGATGGAACTGTTTGCAGCCATAGAAGGATTGCAGGCACTCAAGTTTCCCTGTATGGTCAAACTTTATAGTGACTCTAAATACTTGGTTGATGCTATGACCAAGGGTTGGGCTCAAAAATGGAGAGAAAATGGATGGTGGCGAAACAAAAAGGCAAAAGCGTCTAATATTGATTTATGGGAAAAATTAATAGCCTTATGCAACAAACATCAAGTAGAGTTTGAATGGGTCAAAGGTCATGCGGGTCTTGGGGCTAATGAGCGATGCGACGAGCTTTCAATGGCGGCGTTAAAACAGCCTAATCTTCCCGCAGATGAAGGTTATGAACCACACCCTGAATATAGTAGCGCAGGCAAAATAACGCAGGAAGGCCAATCATGCCGTAAATGCTCAACACCTGTTATTAAAAAAGTACCACGGCGCAGGCAGAAACCTGCCCAAACGTACTATTACGAGTATTACCTCTACTGCCCGAATTGCAGAACGATGTATATGGTTGAAGAAGCCAAACGGTACTTTGAAAATCAAACTAAAACTTTGAACAGAATCTATTAATGGCTGGGACGAGTGCAAAGGGATGGTTCATTGGTTAATTGACCGAAATCGCGTATCTTTTTGGCATTTGAGTTTGAATTTTTTACAAAAAGCATAAAAACAGTAATTCAGTAGAAACTATTTTTGTAAGGGAACGGTGTCAAAGAAATGAGCTTATCACTTCCTCCGATATCAGTAATGCGTTGCGATGCACAAACCGCTCAATATGTGAATGATCAATTAACATCCGTCATCGCAGGGCACCCCCAGGCTACTACTACTTATCGCTTTTATGAGGAGTTGGATAACTGGCTCGGTCCCTGGGGTCAAAGTGGCTACCCAATTGGTTACGGGAAGTTTTATAACATCGCGTTTACGACCAATGGTAAACTGATGTCCAATCCGACAACAAAACAATGGGTTTGGCGAACAACTATACTTCTTCAGGAAGCTCTCAGAGATTACGTAGTAAAGAAGGTACGCGACTGCTCAATTCAGTCCTTGACTGAGAAGCAATTACGTGAAGCGGCCTTTGCAAGCCATCCGCAAGCATATGACCGCGGCGGCTTAGCAACAGTCGTGTTGGTTGCTCCGGAGTTAATTCCATTTATCATTATTATACCCGCCGGTGAATATTTACCAACTTCACAGAACTTTGGTGCGACTGTCCAACAGGCTTTCGTAACACTCGGAATGGTTGCGCCGCAAGTAATTGGTGGTGCATTGGCAGCAACGGCCGGTCCGGCACACACTGGACTTCTCAGCAGAGCCATAAAACGAGACCAACGTCTTTTCTTAAATGAAATGGCAATCTCACGTGAATTGGGTAACCTTAAGAGTATCATTAATCGAGGTGAACTGGATCACATACCTTGGCTGGACCAGATCATTGCTCAACTTAACGCCAGGCAATTTCCTGATCAGGGATTTGCTCGATTAGCTGGCGAGGTGGTACAAGCGGCCCAGGAACGTCGCCGTAAACTAATGCAGTACTACAATCGCCTTTTGCCCCAGTCTCCTGAAGTTAGAAAAAAGATTGATCGTGTATTTCCAGGTATGCATTGGGGAACTGGAAACTAAATGTGTTAAACCTGGGAAAGCTGAGAACAGTCTCGCAGTCACCTATGAATGGCAGGGTCGGATTTAGAATTGAGAATTTAGAACGGCGAATTTAGAATTGTGAATGGAGAAGGCTACGGAGTGTTAACAATAACAAAAAACCAAACTTTGTCCCACATTTTACGGCTGTCTTTATGTGCAGCAATTTCTATATCAGGTTTTTGGTGCCCATATTACTTTGCTGGTCAGTTTGCCGAATATGACTCTCGAATGGGCGTAGTCGTGTTTTTTGCTTTACCTTTTTTAATATTGGCAGCATTCTTTTCTATAATATTGATTTACAATCTTATCCGTAAGCTCAAGTCAGTTCGAGCAAAGTGGCGTTATCTCGTGGGTTGTATAGGGGTGATTCTCACAGTCCCAAGCATACTTGCAGTCCTTTTTATAGGTATCTACTACATCTTCGGTTTATGCTTTGTTGCTATACAAATGTTTCGAGACTTGTTATTCTAACATATTGCTGAACTGGAACCGTGATGATAACCACAGCCAGTGAGCTTTCCGTTATACGGAAACGATATAATCAATAGTTTGCTTATTGAAAGTGAGTGGAGCAGAGATGGATAAAGTGGAACGGATAGCCGTTTTAAGGAATGAAATTGAGGCGCAGCTTTTAGCCGGCGAGCTTGCCGAGCTTGATATCCCGCACCTGATGAAAAGCTATTATGACGGCGCTTTCGATGGAGTTTACCAGTTCTCTAAAGGGTGGGGACACGTTGAGGCACCATCCGAATTCAAAGAAAAAATACTGAAAATCCTCACCGGTATAAGGCAAGGGTCTTTAAATATAGAAGACGATTCTACAGAAGACCTAAATGATAACAGCGTTAGCTAACGAGCGGCTTGAACCTGGGAATATGGGGATTGATGGCAAGCTCGCAGGAATTATTTAAACCTGTGCTTGACAACGGCCGAATATTATGGTACATATTATTAGTGAATGTTGAACTATATTGTTTTGGTTTAGATATTATGAATAGAAACATGAACAATGCGATTGTTATAATTATTGCGGAGAAGCTCAAGCTGCCCTGAGAAAGCTATAATATCAGGTAATTAAAAGCCTTCCGGAGCAGTGAACTTTGGAAGGCTTTTTTTGTTGGGATTAAAAGAATTGTCATTCCGCACTTGATGCGGAATCCAGACATTCGTTGGATGTGGATTCCTGCTTTCGCAGGAATGACAAGTGCCACGGTTGGTATTGACAATGATAGTTAGAGCATTTACTATATGCCGTTTAATTGTTTTAGACTTTTTAAGGATTTTTTAGATGTCTGACAAGGAAATAAAAGGTTATCGAGATACTTTGTGCCTGCCGAAGACGGGTTTTTCGATGAAGGCGAATCTGGTTCAGCGTGAGCCGCAGTTGCGTAAAAAATGGGCGAAAGAAAATATTTACGGCAAAATCAGAAAGGCCCGTAAAGGTGCGCCTTTGTATATACTGCATGATGGGCCGCCGTATGCCAACGGCGATATTCATATGGGGCACGTCATAAATAAGGTGCTTAAAGACCTTGTTGTTAAGTACAAGACTATGGCCGGCTTCGATGCGCCCTATGTGCCGGGCTGGGATTGTCACGGTCTTCCCATCGAATCGAAAGTGGTGGCGGAACTCGGTGAAAAGGTGCACGGCCGAGCCAAGCTCGACATCCGCAAAGACTGTTACAAATATGCGAGCAAATACGTGAAAATCCAGAGCAAACAGTTTCAGGAGTTGGGGATATTCGGCGGTTTTGAGAATCCGTATCTTACGTTTAAGCCGAGCTATGAGGCGGGGATTCTGGAAGTATTCGCTACGCTGGTTGATAAAGGATTGGTTTATAAACAATTGAAGCCGATTCACTGGTCGATTGGGTGTGAGACGGCGTTGGCTGAGGCGGAGCTGGAATATAAGGATGTTTCGTCGCCGAGTATCTATGTGAATTTTCCTGTTGCCGGGGAAAGCATCGAACGATTGGTCGAGCTTGGCCTGGTGGATGAGGGCGAAACGCAGAACGGGAAGGTCTGCTTTATGATATGGACGACCACACCGTGGACGTTAGCGGCTAACCTGGCGATAGCGGTGCACCCACACCTGGGTTATAAAGCGATAAGTTATGAAAGGGACGGCGAAAAGTTTGTGTCGGTGGTTGCAGAAGACCGTGTTGAGGCGGTAGTAGCAGCGGGCGGCTTAGGAGAAGGTCAATACAGCATTAGTGAAAAGTCAGTAAGAGGCAGTGAGCTCGAAGGGCTGCGGTATTTGCATCCGTTTGTGGAGAATAATCCGACGGACAAAGATGCTTATATGGTCATACCTGCCCAGTACGTTACGATCGAAGATGGAACAGGACTCGTCCATACAGCGCCTGGGCACGGGCTCGAGGACTATATGTCAGGGCAAAAGTATGACCTGGCGGTCTATTCACCTGTGATGGATGATGGGCGATATGATGATACAGTGCCGAACTGGCTGCGGGGACAAAACGTTCTGGAGGTTGACACAGTTGTCAATAACCAATTGAAGGAATTGGGGCTGCTATATCATCAGGATGAGATTGTGCACAGCTATCCGCATTGCTGGCGCAGCAAAGGGCCGGTCATCTTTCGGGCGACAGAGCAATGGTTCATCAGTGTCGATAAAGAGCTGCCGGATGTGGGTAAGAGCCTGCGTGATTTGGCGCTTCAGAGCGTTAAAAATGTAAGATGGATTCCCGCGTGGGGCCAAAAGCGTATTGCAGGGATGCTGGAGTCACGGCCGGACTGGTGCATCAGCAGACAGAGAAGCTGGGGGCTGCCGTTACCGGTGTTTGTCAATTCAAAGGGCGAGGCCCTGCTGACAAAAGAGTCGGTATTGGCAGTGGCCGGGCATATTGCAAAGAAAGGCTCGGATAGCTGGTTTACCGATTCGCCGCGAGAGATTTTAGGCGAGGATTTTGAGCTGCCGGAAGGTTTCGTCGTCGATGAGCTGCAAAAGGAAGAGAATATTTTCGATGTCTGGTTTGAATCGGGCTGCAGCTGGTACAGCGTCTGTGTGAAAGAGGCCTGGTGGCCTGTGCCGGTGGATTTGTATCTCGAAGGCTCGGACCAGCATCGGGGATGGTTTCAACTGTCACTTCTGCCGGGGCTTGGGGCAACGGGCGGGGCGCCGTTCAAGAGCGTTCTGACGCACGGCTTTACCGTTGACGAGAAGGGAATGAAGCAGTCGAAATCGTTGGGCAACTATGTTAATGCACAGGAAGAGGTGGCAAAATATGGTTCGGATATTCTGCGGCTGTGGGTCTCGAGCGTAAACTATCAGGAAGATGTAAGGTGCAATGATGAGATAATCGGGCGAACGCAGGATTCCTACAGGAAAATCAGGAATACGCTCCGATACCTGCTTGGTAATACCAACGATTTCGACCCGAAAGACAACAGCGTTGCTTACGATGAGATGTTTGAGATAGATAAGTGGGCGATGCAGCAGTTGCAAAAGCTGATTGCCGGTGTTACCGAGGCGTATGATAACTTTGTCTTTCACAGGGTCTTTTCGCTTCTTTATAACTTCTGCACGGTCGAGATGAGCAGTATTTATATGGATGTGCTCAAGGACAGGATGTACTGCGATGCGGCGGACAGCTTGTCGCGGCGCAGCGCCCAGACGGCTATGCACAGGATATTGGACAGTATGATTCGGATGCTGGCGCCTATATTGGTTCACACATCAGAAGAGGCGTGGCTCGAGTTAGAGAAGTCACAGCAGGTAGAAAGTGTGCACATAGCCGAGATGCCGAAAGTCGATGGCTCGATTGAATTTGCTTCTGACGAGGCGCGGTGGCAAAAGCTGATGAGGCTGCGCGATGCGGTCCTAAGGGTTCTGGAAGGTTTGAGACAGGAGAAAAAGATTGCAAGCAATCAGCAGGCGTGCGTAACCATCAACTGTGATGATGAAGATGCCGGCGTTCTGAATGAGTTCGGCCTTGAGCAGTGTGCTGCACTTTGTATCGTCAGCGAGGTGAAACTGCAAAAGGCGGTAGGTGAAACTACAGTCGCGGCAGAAAAGAGCAGTTACAATAAATGCCAGCGGTGCTGGAACTATTGGCCGAGCGTCGGGGAGGACAGCGAGCATCCTGATCTATGTAAGCGATGTGTTGGAGTAATATAACAAGACACAAGACTCCAGACACAAGATGCAAAACCCAAAACCTTTATGCAATTACTATAAAGACGTTTAACAGGCCGTCATTCCTACGAAAGACATTTCTACAACAGGCGCTAACCAAGTCGCGCAGGAGAAAAGCACATAGTCTTTTTGACTAATCAAAAGGACTGCGAGAATATTTTAAAGTATGATGTTTGAATAAGGAATTAAGAATTGAGAATTCAGAATTGGGTGGATGTTGCTTGCTTAAGGCGAAATTTGTGTGTAAAATTACAAGACACTGAAACTGGACACTGACGCAACACTGACGGCAAAAGACAGACGACAGATGGCAGAGGTGCTGGTGTCCAAATCCCTGTTTTATGAAATCCTTGCAAAGATTCACCGCTTGAAGCCGGTGCCGATTGGATATGACTAATGCGGAAAAATGCTGAAAAACCTGATTTTACAAACGCCAGCACAGTCAGAGTCTGGGCGGAATCGGGGATTTCAGGCAGTCTGAGATCCGCAAATCTGGTCTTCCGTATAAATCTGCAAGAAAACTGCTTCGAAAAAGAGAAATCTTGATAGTTCAAGTTGAATTTGATAAAATTATTGGTATCGAAAGGATTGAATTGTGTTTTGTAAAAGTTTAAATGGGGAATCTCAGCTTAAACCGATTCTGATTGTACTGGCGATAGGTTTTTTACTCATTTCGGGTAATAGATATTGTTTAAGAGCGGCACCAGTCAGCAATGTATCCGCCCTTGAAAAATACGACAAGAAAATTGCTCTCGCTCGGGATGCTCATCTTCAGAACCAAGCTGAGCCAAACGTCTATTCAGGCGACAATCTAAAATATATCGGGATGCCTGTCGGTGGAATCTGTGCCGGTACGGTTTATATCGGGGGGGATGGAACGCTGTGGAACTGGGATGTTTTTAATGTTCGTACACTTGACCCCGGCGGCCCCGGCGACAAATTCTATCTCAAGCCGATGCAGCCTGAAAAACGCTTTGAGCAGGGCTTTGTTATTAAGACCGGCGTTGGCAGTCAACACGAAATTCGCCCGTTAAACAGTGACGGATTCAAAAATATTGAATTTGTCGGTCAATACCCCGTGGCAACAGTTCAATATGCCGATAATGATTTTCCGGTTCAGGTTTTTCTGAAAGCATTTTCTCCGTTTATCCCCACCGACGCTGATGATTCGGGGTTGCCAGCCACGGTGATTCAGTACACTCTTACAAACACAAGCAGCAAGGATGTCGAAGTTGAGCTGGCAGGTTATCTGCAAAACGCTGTTTGTCTCTTTAATGCGAACAATGTCCGGGCCAATCGTGTCAACAGGGCGGCAATTGAAACAAATGTGTCACAATTGCTCTGTACAGCTAAAGAGCAGCGAACTAATGAAACTACTATCCGTCCTGATATCGTCTTTACCGACAGTATCCCCAATGCAGAATCCATTAGCGGTTTGCCCGATTACGGTTCCATGGCATTGTCCCTGCTGGATCGAACAACGGGTGACTGGGTGACTGTTTCCTGTGAGAATGAAAAGGACAGGCTACTTTCTTCGGTGTTTAGTACTGACAAAGGCAAAAAAAACGCCGCTGCAAACATGAATGAAAAGCTAATCGGGTCGGTCGGCCGGAAGCTGAAATTAAGCCCCGGCGAGCAACAGACAGTGACCTTTGCGGTAAGCTGGTTTTTCCCCAATCTGCATACCGGCAGTAACGGTTTGCGTGGGTTGCGGAATATGGATCAATTAAGGGCCTATTATTCGAAGCGGTTTGATTCGGCCGGTCAGGTCGGACAATATATCCAGAAAAACAGCGATAAATTAATCAATTCGACATTGCTCTGGAACCGGACCTGGTACGATTCCACATTGCCGAAGTGGTTTTTGAACCGGATATTCATTCCCGCCGACTGTCTTGCAACAACGGTCTTTCAGCGGTTTACGGATTTGACGGGCGATCGGTATAATGACGGCCGTATTTACGGCTGGGAAGGCGTTTATCAGGGATTCGGCACATGTACGCATGTGCTGCACTATGAGCAGGCCATGGGCCGATTGTTTCCCAACATGACACGTCAGCTTCGTGAGCAGGTGGATTACGGTCTGTCGTTTCGTGACGACGGCGTGATTCGCTATCGCGGCGAGCATGGCTCCGAACATGCGGTTGATGGCCACTGCGGAACGATCCTGCGTACCTGGCGGGAACATACGATGTCGCCGGACAATACCTTCCTGAAGCGCAATTACTCAAAAATCAAGAAAAGCATCGAAGTGCTGATCGCACAGGATAAACAGAAAACAGGTGTTGCCGACGGCATTCTCGAAGGCCCGCAGTATAATACGCTCGACAGGGTATGGTACGGCAAGATACCGTGGATCAGTTCCATGTACTGTGCGGCACTTCGGGCGGGTGCTGCGATGGCATCTGAATCGGGTGATACTGAATTTGCCGGGATTTGTACAAACATCGCTGATACCGGTTATAAGAATATCCCTTCCGAGTTATTCAATGGGGAATATTTTATTCAGAAAATTGATCCTGAAAGACTTTACGCGCCAAATGTTAATGTTGGGTGTCACATTGACCAGATGCTGGGTCAATCATGGGCCGCACAGGTATCGCTATCACCGGTGCTGCCGCCGGAAAAGACCCACACGGCTCTCAAGTCACTGTTTAAATATAATTTCCAGACAGATGTTGGGCCGTATATCGAAAACGCTCAGATCAAGCCCGTGCGGTTTTTTGCACTTCCGGGCGAAGCGGGAACAGTGATCTGTTCATTTCCCAAAGGAGGCGCTGACAGGGCGCCGGGAAATGTCCGCAATGACTGGGAAAGATTAGTGGTAGGCTATTTTTCAGAGTGTATGACGGGCTTTGAATATCAGGCAGCCGCACAGATGATCGATGAGGGTTTGGCTGCAGAGGGATTTGCGGTCGTGAAGGCGATAGACGATCGCTATCACCCGTCAAAACGGAATCCTTTCAACGAAGTCGAATATGGAAACCATTATTCCCGTGCCATGTCAAGCTATGGTTGTATAGTTGCTGCCTGCGGTTTTGAATATCACGGCCCGAAAGGGGTTTTGGGGTTTGCGCCGAAGTTATCGCCTGAAAATTTCAGAGCGCCGTTTACTGTCGCGCAGGGTTGGGGAACATTTAGTCAGACTCAGCATGGAAAAATGCAAACAGAACGAATTGAGTTGAGATATGGCGTACTCTCACTGAGCCAGTTGAAGTATAAGCTTATCAATGGTGTAAGTCCGTCAACCGTGAAAATCGAAGTAGATGGGCGTAAAGTTGGGTTTAAGTACGATTGTATCGACTGTGAATTATCAATTGTTGTCGATAAAAAGATCCATCTTAAAGCAGGTTCGGTTTTGAACGTTGAGATAAAATAATATTCAATCGAAACTGCTTTTTTTAAAAAACAGGAATAACAATTTGAATAAAGGTGCTATAAATGAAGAAAGGATTTATTTTAGGAACACTTCAAAAGGCTGGTGCTTATCTGCCGCAGGAAAAACGAGTAAGCAAATGACCAGAGGCTGACTGAATAAGAAATGAAAAAACAAAAAAAGAATCACAACCAATTCATAGGAATCAAATAAGAGAAAATAAGCGGGACAGGCTCTATTAAAATTGATGATTAATGCTAGGGGACTGGCACTACGTTGCCTGTATCCAAAATAGCGAAAGCTATTTTGTTCTTCTCCCGTTTAAACTATCGGACACTAAATGAGGTGCTCTGGAGCGGAAAAAAATATTACGCATCAATAATATTGTCACCCCTGCGAAAGCAGGGGGCAATCATCATCAATCAATTGAAATCCCGCCATATGCCATACGCTGTCTTTTTTCGCCTTTCTTGGCAATACCTGTTAGATATGCTTTTAATAAAACTCAATATGATATATGCAATACGCACTACGAGTTCAGCTACTCGCAGAACTTTGCTTACCACCAGTCGGCTTCTTTTCAGTAAACAGGTTAGTTCACTCAGAGAAGTCCGTCCAGCAAAGTTTTCTATTGGAACGTTGGCCAGAATTTATATCCATAGATAGATGTAAATTGCTTGTGATTAAGATTTTAATTTACTTTTCAATCGCTTATAATAGTATTGTTTTAGCGATCCTTTGAATGTAGGAATTATGAATCCTGATTTGAAAAAACTGACTGATGGGGAGCTTCTCACCCGATATACAGACGGTGAGGAGGCTGCATTTCGTGAAATCGTAAATCGTTACAAGAACGGTCTTTACGCTTTCTTAAGGCTGTTTTTAAACCGCCATGAGCTTGTCGAAGACGTTTTTCAGGAAACCTTTTTGCAGTTATTTAGCAGCCGGGATAGCTTCGATAGAAATCGACCGCTGCGCCCCTGGCTGTTCACTATAGCCGCCAACAAAGCAAAGGATGCCCTTCGCAAATGGCAGCGAACAAACGCTATCACCATCGGCACTATGATTGATTCAGAGGATTTGTCATTTGATGATATCCTGAATACTGTTACTTCTGATGGCACAATGCCTTACGAGAAGCTCCAAAAGAGCGAAACCGCTGTGCGTGTTAGACAAATTATAGCGGATATGCCGGAAAACCTCAGAGAAATATTGATTTTAGCTTATTTTCACGGATTTTCTTACAAACAAATGGCCGAGATTTTGAGTATACCTATCGGAACAGTGAAAAGTAGGCTTCACACGGCGGTTGGTCGTTTTGCAAAAGAGTGGAAAGCATCGATTGGGAGCACAGAAACTAAATGAGTCCGCTAAACAACGAGCAGAAACAGCTATTATTTGATTATTGTATAGGCTTGACATCACAGAAAGAGACCGCTGAGGCAGAGGCGTTAATTTCAGCAAGCAAAGAAGCAGCCAAAATTCACTCCAAGCTCAAAGCTGCAATTTCACCGCTCGATAACTTAGAGCCTGAGCCTTGTCCGGATGATCTGGTCGAGCGTACCATTTTACGAGTTAACAATCTTGCTGATTCAAGCCAGCGTCAGCTCCGGCAATTGCTTGCCAGCGAACAAACGCGAAATGTTGTCACTAAGAGTCAGTTATGGTGGAACCTGAGCAAAATAGCAGCGGCGGCTGCGGTGTTTATGCTTATACTCGGAGTTCTGGTTCCTGCGCTGGGTTTTGCTCGCCAGAAATACCGGAAGCAGCGGTGCCAAACGCAAATGGGCAGTATCTTTCAGGGCTTGAGCAATTACATTTCCGACCATGATGGTCAATCACCTGCTGTTGCAACTACAGCCGGAGCACCGTGGTGGTGGGTGGGCGACCAGGGCAAAGAGAATCACTCCAATACCCGTCATATATACCTTTTGCCAAAGGGCGGTTACGTTGAGGAGCTAAGTAACTTTGTTTGTCCGGGCTGTAAGGGTGAAAAACCCTTGAAACTTAACGACTCACAAATCAAAAGATTAAAAGATTTTCCCAGCAGAAGATATGTTACCTACAGCTTCCAGATAAGATGTCATAGAACCGGAAGCGGCAAGCTGCTGTGCCGAAAAGTCTTAATGGCTGACTGGAATCCAGTCTTTGAACAACTACCAGAGGATTTTTCCAGACAGCTTCAACTGCAATTAAACAGAAAGCTATTGACTCTTAACAGCATCAATCACAATCGCCGCGGGCAAAACGTTTTGTTTGGTGACGGCAGTGTTGAGTTTCTAAAAACCCGTTTTATCAGCATCTCAGACGATATATTCACACTGCAGGACACTGACATATATCAAGGCTGCGAAGTACCTTCCTGCGAGACCGACTCCTTCCTTGCCCCGTAATTTATTTCGCATTTCACATATAATCTATCGTATTGTTTGGGTAGGTAATGTTTGCTTTTTGAGGCGGACTGAGCAGTGTTGAACGTAAAAACACTCTATAATGCCTGCAAATACGGTATGTTATTGTTTGACGATAGTGGTATGACCAACGTCGAACATTCTTACGCCGCCGGTGTCTAATTGGAGAATTAAGCCCTTTTCTGGGTCAATTCCGATGCAATTGCCGGAAAATTCCCGTCTGTTATAGTTAAGCTTTACCCTGTGGCCTAATTGAACGCTCAGGTTACGCCATTGTTCTATTACTCTTTCGCTCGTTTGGGCTGCCACTTCGAGCCAGTGCTCCATTGAGGCAAGCAGTCTTTTTGCCAGCGAGATACGGTCGGAAGTTGAGTTATTTTCAAGGTCTATACTTGTCGCAATTGATTGTAATTCGGAGGGGAAGGAATCTTTCGTTTGGTGGCAGTTTATTCCAATGCCGATGATATAAGTTCTACGGTCATTATGGATTCCTGCTTTTGCAGGAATGACATTGTTCACGCCGCGAGAGTTGGATGTTGATTCAAGCAGGATTCCAGCCACCTTTTTGCCGTTCAGCATTATATCGTTCGGCCATTTGATTTTCGCCTCGCCTTTTGCTGATTTTCCGATGGCTTCGGCTACCGCTACTGCGCAGGTCAGCGAGAGCAGCTCAGCATTTAGTTTACTGAAAGTTAAAACAATCGAACAAAGAATACTGTCCGAACGGCTGCCGTGCCATTTGTTGTCGGCTCTGCCTCTGCCTGCTGTTTGTTCTTCAGCGAAAACTACAAGGCCGTCGTTTCCTTTGCTCTTTGCGTATTCAGCGGCGATTGCCTGTGTGCTTGATGTGCGATTATAGACGAGAATTTTTCTGCCGATGCGTTTGGTTTTCAGATTCGCCTTTATCTTGTCAGGGTCCAGCTCGTCTCGGCGAAGGCCCGAGCCGGGCGGGTCGGTTATTGGCATAACTTTAATTACCTGTCGAGTCCAATATCAACGGCTCTTGCCGAATGAGTGATTGCGCCCACGGCGATTCGGTCAATGCCGCACTGGGCGATGGCTGAAACACTGTCTAACGTTATGCTGCCCGAGGCCTCGAGCAACGGCTTTTTGTTTTTGCCGCGCATTTTGTTTCGCATATCGACGGCGTGTTTTAACTGCCACTGGCCCATATTGTCGAGCAGCACAATGTCAATGCCCGGAATCTCCAATACGTAGTTGAGCTGGTCATCGACGTGGTCAACCTCTACGGCGATGAATTTGACGCCTTTTACCTTTCTGGCTTTACAAATTATTTTACGCAGTTTCGGCAGAAAATTCCTGCCCAACTGGGCCAGATGGTTATCTTTAATCAGTATTCCGTCATACAGTCCAAGGCGGTGATTGTACCCGCCGCCACAGCGGACTGCGTACTTTTCGAGGATGCGCCAGCCGGGCATTGTTTTTCGAGTATCATAAATCTTTGCTTTTGTACCCTGAATTGCTCGTACATATTTGCCCGTAGTCGTTGCTATTCCGCTAAGGCGCTGGAGAAAATTGAGCATAACCCGCTCGGCGGTGAGCATAGAACGCAGAGGCCCTTCGATTGTAGCGAGTTTGCTCCCGACATGAGCCGATTCGCCATCATTTACGCGCACTTTCAACTCGAGTCTTTCGTCATAGCATTTGAGAATCTCCCGGCTTATATCCATTCCGCATACAATTATTTCTTCACGTGAGATAATATTCGCTTTGGCAAGAGTATCATCTTTGAAGAGAATCTCACTTGTTACATCCCCCCGTCCGAGGTCTTCTTCAATCGCCATTCGGATAAGAGGTCTGGCTTTTGCAATGTTAAGTTTTTTCATCTTCTTTCTTTTCATTTTGCTCTCAATCTTCGGATGAAGCATTTTTATTCTTATGTCTTTTATATTTTTTGGTTGCTAAAAAGTCACTTTTCTTTTTCCTTGAACTGACCATAACCAGTTCCGGCAGCTCTTTCAGCTCTCGCAACTGGTCCCGCAGGAAAGCGGCCTGCTCAAAGTTCAGGCACCGGGCCGCCTCAAGCATTTCCTTCTCAATTTGAGAAGCTAACTCGACCTTTTCGTACTCCGAATCACCGAAACGCACCGCCTGCCGGGCAGTCTGTCTTGCTTTTATCTGCTCGGTCAGACTTTTACGGATTTCCTTTTTTATCGTTTCGGGTGTAATATTGTGCTCTTTATTGTACTTTAGCTGAATTATACGGCGTCTGCTCGTTTCGTCAATAGCTTTTTGCATCGAGGGCGTAACCTTATCAGCATACAAAAAGACCGTGGCGTTGATATTTCGTGCGGTTCTGCCGATTGTTTGTATCAGCGAGGTCTGACTTCGCAGAAAACCTTCCTTGTCGGCATCAAGGATTGCGACCGCTGAGACCTCCGGCAAATCCAGACCTTCCCTCAGCAGGTTTACCCCAACCAAAACATCGAATTCACCGTGACGCAAAGCCCGCAGTATCTCAATTCTTTCGAGGGTATTGATTTCGCTGTGTAGATAACGGCATTTGAAACCTTTCTTTGTAATGAAACCGGAAAGGTCTTCAGCCATCCTTTTTGTCAGCGTAGTAACGAGCGTTCGTTCCACGGCATTGACCCGCTTTTCAATTTCACCTAAAAGGTGCGGAATCTGATTGCCGGCCGGATGTACAAAGATTTCGGGGTCTATAAGTCCGGTCGGCCTGATGATTTGTTCGACAACTTCGTTACCACATTTCTCCAGCTCGAATGGCGCTGGTGTAGCGGAAACAAAAACGACTTTGGCCCAGTTTTCCTGAAATTCCTCGAAGCGCAGCGGCCTGTTATCTAATGCGCTCGGCAGTCTGAAGCCGTGTTCTATCAGGGTCTCTTTTCTGTGTCTGTCCCCGGCCCACATCGCCCGCAACTGTGGGATGGTAACGTGGGATTCATCGATAAATAAAAGAAAATCTTCCGGGAAATAGTCAATCAGCGTATAAGGTCTGGCACCGGGCGACAGGCCGGCCAGATGTCGGGCGTAATTTTCAATCCCGCTGCAATAGCCGACCTCCTGCATCATTTCAATATCGTACATCGTTCGTGCCTGGAGCCGTTGTGCTTCCAGTAGTTTGCCCTGGCCTCGCAGTTCAGCCAATCGCTGTTTTAGCTCGGCCTTTATACCCTCTATCGCAGAGCCGATTCTCTCAGACGGCATAATGTAATGCTGAGCGGGGTATATAAAGAGCTGTTCCTCGACGGCAAGGATTTCTGCTGATACGGGATTTATATAACTTATTTTTTCTATTTCGTCGCCGAAGAATTCGATGCGAACTGCAAAAGATTCGTAGGAAGGATGCAGCTCGACCACATCGCCGCGAACCCTGAATGTCCCTCTCGCGAAATCGATGTCGTTTCTGGTGTACTGAATGTCTGCCAATCTGCCAAGCAGCTCATTTCTGTTGCAATGCTCGCCGGTGCGGATGGCGACGACGCTGGCTTTATAATCTTCGGGCGAGCCAAGCCCGAAAATGCAGGAGACGGAAGCAACAATAATACAATCATCTCTTGCTGAAAGGCTGGTAGTAGTTGAAAGGCGGAGCCGGTCGAGGTCATTATTTTTCGAGGCGTCCTTTTCTATGTATATGTCCCGCTGGGGAATATACGCTTCGGGCTGATAGTAATCATAGTAGCTGACAAAATACTCAACGGCGTTTTCCGGAAACAGCTCTTTGAATTCCTCATAAAGCTGGGCGGCTAATGTCTTATTGTGGGAGATGACAAGTGCAGGCAGGTTGTGTTGAGCTATTACGTTAGCCATTGTGAATGTTTTGCCGCTGCCGGTAACGCCCATTAGCGTTTGGAATTTTTTGCCTTCGTGCAGTCTTTCTACAAGCCGTTCTATGGCTTGCGGCTGGTCGCCCGCTGGCTTAAACGCATTGTTTAGCTTGAATATACCCATCTTCATATATTATTTTAGTCGAATATTGCACAGATTTCACGGAAAAATTGGCGTACAGCCAAGAGTGTATAACGGATAGAACAAAAGCTAAGCTGTTGCTTTGTAACATACGATTTGCTGGTTGTTTTTGGAATATGAGGTGGCACCCTCGAGCCTGTTTGGGGGTGGTTTTGCTGGTAAAGTAATTCTAAATTCCGAACTGGCCGTCCCCAAGCTGCGCTTGAGGCTGCGACCCATCTAAAATGGATTAAAGCCCATCCACCGGCTTTTTCTATTTGACCGGGTCCGGATAAACGATAGCGGCTATGAGGGCTTTTCCGTATCTCCGCCAAAGTGTTTCGGAATCAAGTTTTGAGTCATCTTGCAGCATCTCGAAGGTTATGATTGGAATGTCCAGACCAACTCCGGCGTATGAGCCGAGCGAGCCGGGCTTTGCGCCCAGCCTTTTTATGGGCAAATCACAATATTGGGCCATTCGAACCGCCATGTTTGTGCCGGGGCCATCGTAGTCAATGCATGCATACGGCTGATGAATACTAACAATACGGTCAGGAGAGTACTGCTCAATAAGCTGTTTTATAACACGAGCCTCCGGCTCAGAAAGTGCAGTGGCTCCGAACCGTTTATCGTTAACACGGTTAGACGCCGGGAAATTGCGGTTGAGGTCCACACCATTAGCGTTGAAACGGCTGTTGTGGGCCATACCATCAGGATTAGCCACGGCCAAAAGCACAACTGTTCGTCCAGCCATCAGGTGTGGTCGTTGCTGTAGATATTTCCCTAACCGGCGGACAAGAGGTGTTCCGGCAGGCTCGTCGCCATGAATTGTTGCCAGGATGAAGGTTACATCCGAACCTTGACCCAGCACGAAGGATAGAATCGGCAGGCGCTGAACCGATGTACCGACAATACGATACTGGCCCGGAATTACAAATGTTGGCACCTTTTGCGACTGTAGCGTAGGTGACAGCGGCGTCAGCGGCATCAATGACGGTGTAACTAACTCCGGATAGGCTATGGGCTTATAGCAACCGGTCAAAGCAAAGACAGCCAATAGGGCGCAAATGTTCAAGGTGACAGAACACTTTTTATTCATATCAGGTTCTTTCAAGCGTCCTTTCTTTCCCACAAAGTAGCGATACGAAGGTATTATAAGCTTTTGCAGCAAAGATTAAAGGCAAAAGTCGGAAAACGAAGATAAAAAGATTGGCCGAATAGTTGACTTTTCGGCAAAAATGGTGGAAAATATTTGTTTTCGTCTATTATGAAATTTTCAAATTCTTATTGCAAGGAGAAACAAATGTTTAACGGTATTTTTCACATCCCTCAACCGGTTAATGAACCAATCTTACAATACGCACCGGGCAGTCCGGAACGTGCTGAATTGTCCGCTAAGCTCAAAGAGATGCTGAATGAGCAGGTGGAAGTGCCTATGATAATCGGCGGCGAGGAAGTACGCAACGGCAAGCTTGCGGATATCCGCTGTCCGCACGACCACCAGCACTTGTTAGGCAGGTACCACCAGGCCGACGCAGAATTTGCTATCAAGGCTGTCGATGCAGCCCAAAAGGCCAAGAAAGACTGGGGCGAGATGCCCTGGGAATCCAGGGCGGTCGTACTGCTCAAGGCGGCGGAACTGTTAGCGGGAAAGTATCGCCAGGC